>Ga0209444_10000150_pt1 | contig 37000 bp, 33 predicted proteins | sample LauGreFaBDMM15DN_2_FD_188215 | JGI IMG/M metagenome (GOLD analysis project Ga0209444, IMG submission 188215) | Freshwater lake microbial communities from Lake Michigan, USA - Fa13.BD.MM15.DN (SPAdes) (version 2) | ecosystem: Environmental > Aquatic > Freshwater > Lake | place: Lake Michigan... | reverse complement strand
TCTATAGATAGCGCGAAGGCTAAGGTCTTTGGTGTTATCCCATAGGTGCGCAGATGAATCAGGATCTGGTTTTATCTGGTTCATAAGCATCCTTGCTGTAGTTGCCTTGTTCTCAGGAACATTAGCAAGCGCTAGCCATGAGTTTCTCTTTGCAAGACGTGTTACCGATTACACCGAGGAGTATGTCTTGGCTGTGAAGACAAAATTGAACCTGGACTCTCGCGCACTAATTTCGGAAGTTGGGAAGAATGTATTTCTAGAAACTGCCAGCCATTTCAGTTTCTCAAAACTAAGAGTTCGGTCGATAGATCTGCAGGCAGGCCAAACGGTCCATGCAGTGGTTTGCGCTAGTTGGAGTCCACCAGTGTCATTTTTGACTGGCAGCAGAGAGATTTGTGAGGAGGCTTACGCCAGGTAGGGAAGTGGCTTATCGCTCAGTTGCTTTTTTGACGGCGTAAACAGGAATGTATTTGAACATCAATCCTGCGCCGACAAAACCGAGGACACCAAAGGCTGCCATTCCAGCTGTTAGTCCAATCGAATAAACTAAGACCGCAAGAATTGGTGGAGCTGCAGCGTCGCCCACATCAATCAATACACGATATGAAGCTAGGAACTCATTGCGTTTATCTTTAGGTGCAAGGTCTGCACCTAGAACCATAATCACGCCGCTACCGATTCCATTTGCTAAAGACATTAGAAGCGCTAGCAATAAGAAGGTAGAGCTGTCGACGGCTATTCCAACAATTAGGTGAGTTATACCTAAACCAATCAGGGTTGGTACTGCAGCAAAAATTCTTCCGAACTTATCCATTATCTGGCCGCTGAGATAGAACAGTGCGAAATCCAACGCTCCAGCGATACCGATAAATAGAGACGCTTGGTCGGCTGGAAGTTCAAGATCAATTGCAATAAGTGGAAGACCAACCATTCTTGTTCCGCGAAGAGCTGTGAGTATTGAGGAGGCTGCTCCCAGGGTCGCTAGTTTCTTCCACTCGCGTTTAGCAACTCGATAGGTTTTGGCAAGAGAGGAAGCGGAGTTCGGAACATCTTCTTCACTCTTAACAACCATCAAGATGAATGCAGTAACAGCACAGAGTATTAGCGGGAGGTAGAACACTTCGGTTACTGAGTAATTGAAGATGATCCAGGCACCGATAACAGGACCTGCGAATGAACCGGCTCGGAACATTCCACCGAGGATCGATAGCGACCTAGCACGGTATTCGATTGGGACATGTTCAGTCATCCAGCCGAGTCTGGCCAGTCCAAAGATTGCAGCCGATGCTCCAACAATGAAGACACCAGCACCCAACATGAAAAGGTTCAAGGCAAACAGAGAGAACAAGATTCCAAGCGCTGAAGCTGCCGATGCCCAGATCATGGCTTTACGTTCACCGATAGCATCAACGATCTTGGCTGCCGGAATCTCAGCGCAGAGCCTTCCAATCATCAGAGTTCCCGTTACTGCACCTGCTGTTGCTAGATCTGCACCTAGGAGAATTGCGCTAGCAGGAATGCTTGGCAGTATTCCATACTCAGCTGTAGAGAAAAGGAATGAAGGTAGGAAAACAGGCAGCACTAGTTTGCGCTTTGAAAAGGTTTCCTTGGATTGGCTCACCGCTCAATTATCCCCCAGTGGCCACAAGTCACAGCACTCAAAGCTAAGGCGCTTAGACTAGAGAACATGTCCGAGCTTGATTTGTCTTTAGAGATAAGGCAAATCCGTAGCATTTTCGCCACCATTGCCGAAGTCACCGACCTCCCTAAATTAGAGATTGATATCGCTGAACTCGAGAAGGCTGCTCAAGTTCCAAACATTTGGGATGACCCAGACTCAGCACAGAAGGTCACCAGTGCACTCTCTCGTAAGCAGGCAGCGAGAAATAGAATCCTTGAGATCTCAAGTCGCCTAGATGATCTTGAAGTTTTAGTTGAACTGGCTAACAGCGAGGCAGATAAGTCTGCCGCTAACGAGGCAACTGCAGAGCTAGAAGCACTTAGAAAGTTAGTCGCCGAACAAGAGATTCAGACACTGCTAAATGGTGAGTATGACTCTAGAGCTGCAATCATCACTATCCGCTCTGGAGCCGGTGGTGACGATGCCACTGACTTTGCCGAGATGTTGATGAGAATGTATTTACGTTTTGCTGAGAAGCAGGGTTGGCCAGCTCAGGTCTTGGACACTTCCTTTGCTGAAGGAGCGGGAATCAAATCAGCAACTTTTGAAATAGATGCTCCTTATGCATACGGGCAGCTATCTGTTGAGGCTGGAACTCACCGTTTAGTTCGAATGAGCCCCTTCAATTCGGCAGGTAAGAGGCAGACCAGCTTTGCTGCTGTTGAAGTTGTTCCGCTAATCGAGCAGACCGATGTTGTTGATATTCCTGAATCAGATATTCGTATCGATGTATTTAGGTCATCTGGCCCTGGTGGGCAATCGGTTAACACAACTGACTCTGCAGTTCGTATTACCCACTTACCGACTGGAACTGTTGTCTCCTGTCAGAACGAGAAATCCCAACTGCAAAACAAGGCAGCTGCTATGCGAGTGCTGCAGAGCCGTTTGCTTGAGATTAGAAGATCTGAGGAAGAAGCAACTAAGAAGCAGTTGGCAGGAGATGCGACAGCTTCCTGGGGTGACCAGATGCGTTCATATGTTTTAGCTCCATACCAAATGGTCAAAGATCTAAGAACTAACTTTGAAGTGAATAACCCAGATGCTGTATTTGATGGCGATCTCTCTGGATTTATTGCTGCAGGTATTAGATGGCGTAAAACCGGCTCTAATTAGGGCTATTGCTTAGACACGAGCCAGCCAAAGCCTAGGTATTTCATCTGGCAACTTAGGCTAAAACATAATGATTTCCATTTCTTCTGTCTCAAAGCAATACAAGGGAGCACCGCGTGCTGCCCTTGAAAACGTCTCACTCGAAATAGATAAAGGTGAGTTCGTTTTCCTAGTTGGAGCTTCTGGTTCGGGTAAATCAAGTTTGATGAGAATGATCCTGCGTGAGGATCTGCCAACCAGTGGAAGTATTCACGTTTTGGGGGAGAACCTAATTGGTATCCCTAATCGCAGAGTTCCCCACTTCAGAAGAAAACTAGGCGTTGTCTTCCAGGACTTTAGATTGCTACCAAACAAGACCGCGGCTCAGAACGTTGCCTTCAGTTTGGAAGTTATCGGTAAGTCGAGGGGCTTCATTGCTGAAGCTGTCCCAGACGTTTTGCGTCTTGTGGGTCTAGAAGAGAAAGCCAACAACCTACCAAGCGAACTCAGTGGCGGTGAACAGCAACGTATTGCTCTAGCTAGAGCGATCGTAAACAAGCCTGCGATTCTTCTTGCCGATGAGCCAACCGGAAACCTAGACCCTGCTACCAGCATCGACATCATGTCCTTGCTTGAACGCATCAACCTATCTGGCACAACAATCGTTATGGCTACCCACGATCGTGGAATTGTTGACCGTGGCCAGAAGCGAGTTATTGAACTAAGCCAGGGCAAGATTGTTCGCGATGCTAGAGGCGCAAGCTACGGAGTGGGCGAATGAGGTTCAGCTTTGTCTTTAGCGAAATGGGTATTGCGATTAGACGCAACCTCAGCATGGTCATCTCCGTAATTCTGGTTACCTTTATTTCCCTTACCTTTGTTGGAACTGCAGGATTACTGCAGCAGCAAATTGGTTCGATGAAAACCTATTGGTATGACAAAGCACAGGTTGCTATCTATCTCTGCACTGAAACCTCACCAGCTGAAGTTTGCCCTCAGGGTGAAGCAAGCCAAGACGTTCAAGACACCGTTACTGAAAGATTGAAATCAGCGACTCTAGCTGAATACATCGACAAGTATTACTTCGAGAACCACCAGCAGGCTTACGAGACTTTCCAGGAAGAGTTCAAAGACAACTCTGTGGCTAAGTATGTGAAGCCTGAGCAGTTGAATGAAACCTTCTGGGTTAACTTGAAAGACCCAAACCAGGCTCCGATCATCATTGAAAGCTTTAACGGGCTATCAGGTGTTGAAGAGGTAAAAGATCAGAGAACTTACCTAGACCAGATCTTTAGCATTCTGAATATCGCAAGCCTTGCAGCACTTTCTATTGCAGCCCTAATGCTCTTCTCAGCGGTGCTTCTAATCTCAACCACCATCAGACTCTCAGCTGTTATGCGTAGAAGAGAGATCGGCATCATGCGTCTAGTTGGTGCGAGCAATTTCTATATCCAATTACCGTTCATCCTCGAAGGTGTTGTTGCTGGTGTGATTGGAAGCCTTCTAGCCGGTGGAGCCATCCTCGGTATTGTCCAGGTCTTTGTTCAGGGCTTCCTAGCCACCCAGTTGCCTTTCACTAGTTTTGTTGGAATCCCTGATGCTCTAGCCCTACTTCCGCTGCTGGTAGCAACCGGTGGCGGACTCGCTGCGATTGCAGCAGCTTCTGCCATCAGGAGATATTTACGGGTCTAACGGTTAGACTGGGGGGCTGTCTAGATTATCTAGAGAGTTCAACCTATCCAGGAGCGAATCGTGCCTAGAGAACGTGGCCAGAAAGTAGTTGCCACCAATCGTAAAGCCCGTCACGACTATCACATTGAAGACGTGTATGAGGCTGGCCTTGTGCTATCCGGGACAGAGGTTAAATCTCTAAGAGCAGGAAGAGCGAGCTTGGTTGATGGCTTTGCCAGCGTTGAAAACGGTGAAGCTTGGTTAGAGAACGTCCATATCCCTGAGTATCTGCAGGGAACCTGGAATAACCACAACACCAGACGTAAGCGCAAGCTACTGCTGCACCGTGACGAGATTGCAAAACTAGCCGGCAAGATCAAAGAGTCAGGTTTCACACTCATACCTTTATCTCTCTACTTCAAAGACGGTAGAGCAAAGGTAGAGCTAGCTTTGGCTAAGGGTAAGCGTGAGTATGACAAGCGTCAGACTCTAAAGGAACAACAGGACAAGCGTGAAGCAGACAGAGCAATGTCTACTAAAGGCAAAGACTGGTAAGTATTCCTGATAATTCGGGAATAAAAGACACAGACTCATTGTTTATGTCTGTAGATGGCTTTATAGTTGTCTAGCCCTACCAAGGGTTTTGGTAATTCAATATGGGGATGATCGGTTTCGACAAGGCTTCTTGATACGAAAAGAAGCGGGCCGTGAATGTAGCGTCAACACGTAAATGTTCGCTGCAAAATATAGGTGCTAAATCTAAAAGCACTGACTTCGCCCTAGCCGCTTAATAGCGCCTAGCCCGAGTCCGTTAGTCCAACATTAGATTTCGTGTTGGGTCCTAGCGTCATTTAGAAATCTAGCTGTGTAGTTACGCCTTAGGGCTACATGGGACTTTTACTCAGGCTGGGCTGGTCGGTTTAGTCGCTTCATGCAAAGACCGCAGCCGAGAAAATCATTAGTGAAGCTACGCCCGTAGAAGAGTTCGTTTCGATGTCATGGACGGGGGTTCGATTCCCCCCATCTCCACCAATGTATTAACCTGTGTCCTTCGGGATACAGGTTTTTGCACTTAAGTACCAATAGGCTCGAAGTAATGTTCCAAGAAAGGTAAAGATCATGGCTTCAAACAAGACTGAAAAGCTTGCTAACAAGACAAGCGAAAAAGGCTTAACTAGATACAACTTCATTGCAGGTGTTTTGCACCTGGTTTCAGCAATCTCACTTTTTGCAATCCTTGCTCAGGTAAAGGTACAGGGATACTTCCCTGTAACAGCTGACTGGATGCAGGGTCCTCCAGGATTCAAAACTGGAGATGTTGTTGAAGGCTTCGTAATCGAAGAACCAGAGCACGTTGTGCTTTTCACCATCAACCTTGGTGGAGCGGTAATTGCATTCCTTTTGCTTTCAGCAATCTTCCACTTCGCAATCATCTCTCCGTTCTTCAAAAAGAGATACTTCGATGGGCTAGCTAACACTCACAACTACTTCCGTTGGACTGAGTACTCACTTTCTTCTTCAATCATGATCACCTCGATCATGCTGCTAAATGGTTTCACTGACTTTGCTGGTTTGATTGCAGTCTTTGCAGTTAACGCAAGCATGATTCTCTTTGGTGCATTGCAAGAGAAGTATGAGAAGCCTGGTAACGGTAAGGCTCTGCCATTCATCATGGGTTGTATGACCGGTGTTGTCCCTTGGATCATTATCGGTATCTCTGTCTTCCGCCCTGGTTACACCGGAGCGAACGAGATCCCAGGTTTTGTATTCGGAATCATCATTACTATCTTCATCGCATTCAACACCTTTGCTATCAACCAGGCATTGCAGTACCGCCAGGTTGGCAAGTGGAAGGACTACCTATTCGGTGAGCGTGTATACATCACACTTAGCTTCGTAGCTAAGTCACTGCTTGCTTGGCAGGTATTCTCTGGAGCGATCATTCCAGCGCTGGCAAACAGCTAAATAAGTATTAGGTGAATGGCGGTCGCTAACGCGGCCGCCATTTTCTTTTAACTAGCCAATGAGCTGAGCAACGCGCTGCGGAGATACTCCAAGCAATACTGCAATGTCTCTCATGGTGAGACCTTCGTCGCGCATTCTGGAAACTACTGTTCTAATCTCTGCTGACGCCTCATCTTGAAGTCTTTGAGCTTCCTGCATCTTTACTTTGGCAGTTTCTAGATCGCAGATGATGCCTGGCAGTTCAGCTTCAACTTTGATGACAACATCACAAACTTCTTTGTTGCCCTTTTGTTCTTCTAGGGTCTTAATTCTTTCTACGACCATGTCTTTGCACTGGTCTAGGCGTCTAGCGGAGACGGTAAATCCATCTGGGCCTGGAACTTCAGCTGTCCAGCCCTCTTGGGTGCGTTCAGCATGAACCTTGATTTCCATGGCTCTCCTCCCGACACGCAGTAAAGGGGGACTTGACTTAGTTAGTCAAGTGGTGCTTTACTAATACAAGTCTAAACCTGACTCACATTCAAAACAATGTTTTACCGAAAGGTTCCAATGAACATCTTCATCATCGTGGCAACATTCGCAGTTGCTGGTTTCACCTCATATGCATTCACCAAGGCTGGTATCGACAAACTAAAGACTTCTGATGCAGATCTACTAGCTCGTGGTTGGGGCTGGGTTTCAAAAGCTCCTAAGGGCACAACCAAGTTCATCGGTCTAGCAGAGCTGCTAGGTGGACTGGGAGTAATTCTCTCTCCAGTTGCAGTTACCGTCTTTGACTTTGATTGGGCGCTACCACTAGGTATCGCAGCGGCTGCAGGTCTTGCAACCATCATGGTGCTAGCAAACCTAGTTCACATCGTTCGTAAGGAATTCAAGTACACATACAAGTCAGGTCTAATGCTTCTTGCTGTAACTGTTATTGCGACCGTGCTTTTGGCTTTCTACCCAACAGCTTAAGGTTCTCTGCCAACGCCAGCCCTGGTTGCAGCTCTTCTTAGAGTTGCGATCAGGGCTGTGCCGGTTAACAGGATCAACACACTTGTTGTGATTGCTCTACCGAGATCCCAAACCAATCCACCAGTGACTATCTCATACTTAATAAATCGTGTGAGATTAGACAGCAGTGCATCGCCTGGAACATAACTCAACTGAGTTCCAACACCAGCAAGGTAAGGCCAGTTCCACATGGTCATAAGACCTCCATATATGAAACTTGCTATGACCGCGTAGGCAACTAGAAGTATCTTCTGCAACCAAGCTTTAGCGCTTCGGGGGATTAGACCTGCCCCTAAGCCAACAAGCGCTGCTCCCATCATCTGAAAAGGTAACCATGGTCCAATACCTCCAGTGAGCAGCGCGGAAACCAAAATAGAACAAGCTCCAAGAATGAAACCAAAGCCGCTGCCAAATACAAAAGCTCCAAGAATAATCAGGAAGAAAGCTGTTTCTATTCCTGCTGTTCCTGCTCCAAGCAATCGAATGACCGCATTCAGTGCAATAAGGACTCCAAGCAGGGCAAGCTGTTTAGATGAGATATCCCCTGTGGCGAACTCGATGAGCACGAGAACCAAAACCAAAGGCATCAAGACGATGAACACTGTTTGAGCGAACAGCGTTTCATTCTGATTACCAGCCTGGATGAAAAGTGGCCAGGTGAACATCAAGAGACTCGCAAGACCTGCAAAACCAATGCTTACCTTAGAGATGATGGAGTTCATCGAGTCACCTGCTCAATAGTAATTAGCCCAGCCTCTGCAGTTATTTCCGCTAGTTGAGAAGCAAGTTCCTGTCCGTAACCGAGAGCAACAATAGGACTTTCATCGCTGACCAGTTGACCATCTTTTATGTTGATGACGCGATCTGCCACCATGGCTACAAATTCGATATCGTGCGTTGCAATCAGAATGCTTCTATCTTCGGCACGTAGGTAGTTGAGTTGCTTGGCTAGAGCTCGCTTCGCTGCATAGTCGAGACCTCTAGTTGGTTCGTCGAGTATAACTATCGGCGCATTCTTAACAAGTTGTAGAGCAAGCACCAGAGCTAACTGTTGACCAGCGGACATATCCCTCGGGTGAATGGACGTGTCAATCCTGCCTGCGAGTTGTTGGAATAGTGCAGCTGTAGTTCCAGCTGGGACGTTGGCAAATTCATCTGATTCATGTAATTCATCAGCGAGGCTGTGAAGGAATAACAAGTCAGCTGCTCTCTGTGGAACCATGGTTACTCTTGAAAGTCTCTCCTGCGGACTCAAGTCTCTAGGGTCTTGGCCTGAGATCGTGACACTGCCCGCACTTCTAGTTCCGCTTCCCTGCAGAGTCCAGCAGAGGCTTGATTTTCCAGAACCGTTCTCACCCATTAGAGCTGTCATTTGATTACCGAAGAGTTTTAGGTTTGTCGGGAGCACCGCTTGTGTCTTACCGAAAACTACTTGAACTCCAGTTGCCTCTAAAACAACTTCTTTGGCTGGATGAACTGTTCGTTGGGTGAACTTTGCCGGAGCATTTCGCCACTGCTGCCTTGCTGCTGGAGAACTAATTGGTAATGGGTTCCAGCCAAGCCTTTGCCCTAGCTCGATAATCGGTGGCGCAAAACGTGCATCGTTGAACTGGTTCTCAGGTCTTCCCTTGGTAACCGATGCATCGCCGTGGACAACTAGAACTGAGTCGACCGAGGAGAGAACTCTTGAGATTCTGTGTTCCGCCAGAAGCACTGTGACACCTTCTTGGCTTAGCTTCTTGAGGATTACTAGAACCTCAGAAGTGCCTTCGAGATCTAGTGCCGATGTTGGCTCATCAAGCAAGAGAACTTTTGCTCCAGAGATTAGGGCTGCCGCTATTGCCACACGCTGCTGCTGACCGCCCGAGAGATTTAACAGGGGAAGGTCAAGCAGGTGTTCTAGGTTAAGCAGAGCGCTGAGCCTCTTCACTTCAGCAGAAATCTGATCCTTGGAGATGGCAAGTTGTTCAGCGCTGTAGACAATCTCATCTAAAACAGTGTCAGCAACAAACGCCCCTTCAGGTTGTTGGTTTACATATCCCACGATGTGGGAGAACTCGTGAGGTTCCATGCCTACTAAGTCGACACCATCAAACAGTATTTGACCGGTGATGAGACCACCAGTGAAACTTGGGGCTAAACCATTTAGCGTTTTTAGGAAAGTGGATTTACCACTTCCGGTTGGGCCACAGACCAATACAAATTCACCCGGTTCGATCCTCAGATTTACTCTGCTTAGTTGAGGCTCTTCAGATTTCTGTGTGCCATCAGCTTTTAGGTAACTGAAACTTAGGTTCTTGATCTCAAGCACTATGCCATACCTCCAGCAAATGCGTAAAGCAGAGTCATTGAACTCAAAGTCAAAACAACGGCATCACCAGCGCTCCAACTAAGTCTGATGTATTGAGTTCTTGTAGTTCTAGCAGAGGATAACCTCAGTGCTATAAATGCAAAGCAAAAACCAGAGATGACTACTGCCAAGTCAACTATTTGTTCTGCTGGAGAAAATAGCAGCATCCCAACACCGACTACCAGCAGTATCAAAGTCAGAAAGGTAGTTAGTCGGGTAAGTAGAATTCTTCTTCTTGAGAGGTTTCCCCTTCTACCGAAACCTCTTGCAGACATGCTTGCAGCTAACTGCATTGACTGATCAATGGTGTCTTCAAGAACAGGAATAACGATTCCAGGAATTGCTTTTATACCTTTAGAGTGTCCACGTAATCCTCTGGATCTTCTCACTCTGTTTAGGCTCTGAATTAGTTGGGGTGCAAGGTTTATCGCGATTGAAATTGCAGTGGCAACTTCGTAGAGTGCACCGGGTGTTGCCCTAAGTAGTTTTCTCGGGTTCGCTAAAGAGTTCGCCATTCCAATCGCCAAAATGATTGCAGCCAATCGAAAGCCATCAGTAAGTGCTGATTGAAGTGAGAGGGCAGAAACAGAACCGAGCAAATGAAGTGAATTTCCTAGACCTAAGTCAATTGAGAGAGAAGGTAGAGAGATCACGACATCCTCTTTTGCATCTGCAAGATTGAAGACAATGCGGAAGGCAACTCTAAGTAGAACTACTAACGCACCTAAGAAGAGGTAGAACCTAATCGATCTCGACCAAGGAGATTCGTCTCGACAAACACGAACCACTAACATCGTCAGCGCGCATATTCCCACAAGCATGAATAGGTTTGAACTCAACGATGCAGTTAGAGAAAGTGCTATTCCAGCTATCCACCAAGCACCCGGATGTGTTCGGTTTGCAGAGAGCCAATGGTGGTGAGATTTAGTCGGAGCAGACACGAGTCACCGGTTGCTCCGCTGGGGGAGACTCTAAATCATCATTTGGATATTTGAATACCCAGGCTTCAGCGCTACCGCAGGCGACTTGATGTGTCGCAGCACCCCAAATGCTGTATTGCCAGCTGTCTGCGCCAGGTTGAGCGATGAAGTATGCCCAACTGCCCACCGAAACGTTTGATGTGTCTCGGCATTCCTCTTGCTCTTCGTTAGGGAAATCTTGAATGCGACAGACGAAGCCAACCGGATACTTAGAAGTTCCAGAAACTTCCAACCCTGCGGCAGAAAAGAGATCCCAAGAGGTGCCGATGTAATTTGTCACACACTTTGATACATCTGTTAAGCTGCTAGCTTTCCCAAAACTTACGAGCAAGCTGACACCATCTGATTCGCACTGTCCTTCTGAAACAGTCGAAACCTTCTTGTTTAGATCTGATGGAGCATCGGTTTGCACCCATTGATTGAATGCAAAACCGATACCCACCAAAGCGATTAAGCCAATGAGGCTAAATCGGACGAATCTTCTCATAGAGAGTTATTTGACTGTGTTTTCAAGCACATCAATAAAGCTGAGCTTTGACAGCGCAAGAAGTGATTGTGCTGAACTGAACAAGTCGCTACCTGGTGCGGACCAAGGAGCAATTACACCACCTTCAGTTGGGCTGATGTTGGTTTTCAACCAATCAACCGACTCAGTAACGTCTTGATCTAAACTCACCAACGCCATGATTGCGTAAGCAGTTCCACTCATGTCGAGATCGCCATATGACTCCCAGTGGGTGCCATCAACTCTTGAACCCACAACAATTGCTTTTGACTTGCCAATTGCAAACTCTTTCGCTGCCTCATCGGTTTCACTTCCAGTTCCAAGTGATGCCTTCAGCGCCATGATTGCAAAAGATGTCACGTCTGTAGCAGTTGGGTTTTGTTCGTCGCCCTGAGTGTATTTGTAACCACCACTAGTTTCAGCAAGAGTAGAGAGCTTGAGTGCAACTCTGTTAGCAAGTTCTTTATTGTCTTCAGCAAGCAAAGCAAAAATTACCCAAGAGTAGACAAAGTTGTTGCTGCCGGTGAGGGTGCCATCTTGTTCGACACCTGCAACGATTGCATCGACAGCCGATCTAACGCTCTGGTCTTCAGAGAACCCAAGAGCGTGAGCGGCAAAAACATAAGTTGCCTTGAGCCCAATGGAGTCAAGTGAGTCCACATTCTCTGCTGCCCAAGTAATCGCCTTGGCTTGTTTGGTTGAATCGTAGCCAAGTGCGCTTAGCTGAACCATTGCTTCTAGAGTGATGCCTTCCTCAGGCTCACCAGGTGTAAATGTATCCAGAAATTGCCCGTTGTTGAATTTCTCGAAGACATACTTACTGGTTTGTGGGGCTAGGTCAGTGCCGTAACCGCTGCTTGAGCATGCTGATAGTGCTAGCGCGATTACTGTGACTACTGCTGTGATTGATGCGAATCGGCGCATCCCGTTCTTATTTGTTGACATCGCAACCCTTTCTAAGGCGCGATCTTTGTGCGACGACGGGCAGCAAAGCTACCCGACTCCACCCGCAGACCTCGACGGTTTATATAGGAGTCATTGTCCTAAGCAGGCGATCCGACTCATCTATAAAGACTCACGGTTGCGGGACAGTACTGGGTTTTCACCAGTTTCCCCTGCAAAAGACAACTTCAGCTCAAGTTGAGCGTTTGACCACCTTAGCACCAGTTCAGCTGGAAAATGGTTGATTTTCTGGGAATCGAGGTCATTTTTTGGGTTTTACCCTTTGTTTCAAAATTGTAAAGAAATGTAACGATTTAACCGAAACCCTATATCTAGTTGGGGTAGTTAGTTGTAGAGTTCTATCACCCAAGGAACTTGTGGGTCGCGAAGTTTTTTCGCACCTATGGGAACCTACATAAACAAGGAGAAACAATGAAGAAAAGTGTAATCAAGGGCGTAGCCCTTGTTGCTGCTTCGGTTCTTGGTGTAACAGGCCTAAGCCTTGCACCAGCATCTGCAGTAACTCGCACCACAGTTGTGATTCAGGAGACCAACAGCCTTACCGGTCTTAACACAGCTGTAGTAGGTGCAAACCTTGTAACCAACGTTGACATCACATACCCAACAGGTTCAGGTTTCACATACTGGAACAACAAAGCTCAGTTGGTACGTAACACAGCTTTTGGTACATTCAAGATCACCAAGAACATTCCTGGTGACTTCCGTGTAACCTACACAGTCAAGAAGGGTATTAAGTGGTCAGACGGTACTCTAATCTCCGCTCAGGACCTACTTCTTAGCCACGCTATCTCTAGCAGTGACTACTCAGTGAAGGCCGGTTTGGGAGACCCAACTCCAGCTGATCCTGACGCTGACCCAACAAACAAGTTTGATTCAGCTGGTTACGGTGGCCCTTACGACGACCACACCACTGCGTCTTCTTACGACATCAGCGATGACAACTACTCGCTAACCGTAAGATACGACCAGTTTATGCCAGACTGGCAGATTATGGGTCCTGGCCCAAGCCCAATCCACGCTCTAGTGGGTATGGCTAAGGGTAAGAAGGTCCTACAGACTGCTCGTGTAAACGCTTCGTACAAGTCACTTTTCGAAGAGGCTTACTACGCTGCGTACGAATCTCTTCCTCCAACTGATGACGAAGACTACGACGCTGCACTTGAGGCACGTACCGACGCTCGCAAGACAATGGCTACCATTGCTGCACGCTGGTCAACTCGTTACAACATCACCACTGTTACTTCTGCAACCAACCCATTGGTTCTAGTTTCAAACGGTGGTTACATCATCAAGCGTTGTGACTCAACCTCATGTACTTTGGAGCGTAACCCTCTAGCATCTGTTAGCGGAACTCCTAAGCTAACTGGAAACGTAGACACTCTGGTGTTCAAGTTCCCAGCTACTGGTGGAACATTCTCTGACGTTGCAGCTGCTCAGGCACTTGCTAACGGTGAAATTGACATTTACTCAGGTGCTGCAAGCGCTGCGGTTTGGTCAACACTGAAGGCAAACACTGACGCAACAACCATCCAGGCTTCTTCTGCTCTATACGAGCACCTAGACCTACGTGTTGGTTCTGCTGATGCTGGTGCAAACCCTGACTGTGCTGCAGAGTACACCGGTCCTTTTGCTGGAGACAGCCAGAGGGCCAAGGATCTTCGTAAGGCATTCTTGCTTACAGTTCCTCGTCAGGACATCGCTAACACTTACATTGGTAAGGTTTTCGACCCTAACACAACAGCAAACTCAACTGTCTTGAACAGCCACCTATCTCTAACTACAGAGGGTGACTACTCAAAGATTGTTGCTGGTGTTTCAGCTCACGTTGCAGAGTTCTCAAAGACTCAGGACACTAGAAACGCAGCTGCGTTGGCTCTGGTTAGAAAGTACTACCCAAGTGCTGGAAACGGAACCAACACAATCGACGTCAAGTTGCTGAGATCAGCTGCTGCTCGTCGTGCGGACATCAACCTACAGATCAAGCTACAGGCTGCCAAGGTTGGTTTCAACGTAAGCAACGAAGGTAACGGTGCATGGCCTAACTTCCTAGACTGTAACGACTACGACGTTGCCCTGTTCGCATGGTCACGTTCTGCAATCTCACAGACTGGAAGCAACGCACAGTACATCACTACTGGTGGAAACAACTCAACTGGTTGGTCAAACGCAGCGGTTAACGCAGCATTCAACAAGTTCGAGTCTTCACTAACAGCTACAGAGCTAATCGCAGCAAAGATTGCTGCTGAGAAGCTAGTTGCTGAGCAGTACTGGTCCCTACCGCTATACCAGTGGCCAGGTGTTGCTTCATGGAACAAGGATCTGAAGGGCGTACTGTACAACCCACTAAACCCAAACGTTGTTTGGAACTACTGGGCGTTCACTTACTAAATCATCTAGCGAATAGCTAAAAGATTTAGTCTGTAACTAACTCGAATCTTGGCGGCACCGGAAACGGTGTCGCCAAGATTCATTTAACTTGCAAGGCAAATATTGCAATATTCGATAGGCAACTTAGATAAACTTGTCAAAGGCACAGACGCCTTGACATAAAACGATTGGACTCCAATTGATCGCCTATATCGGTCGCAGAATTTCGATAGCCATACTCATTTTGTTTGGTTCAACTTTTATCACCTACAACCTGCAGGCTTATGCCGGAGACCCTCTTGCAGAGTTGCGCCAGAGCACGGAACAAAACAAGCAGTTCCTTATCGATCAGATAACTCAGCAACTCAATCTAGATGTTCCTCCTCCTGCTCGTTACTTCATGTGGCTTCAAGGAATCTTCGGGGTTTTCACCGGAAACATCGATCTGGGTCTGACCAGAAACAAGCTCGAAGTTATTGACCAGGTTGCTGCTGCAATTCCAGTAACCATTCGCTTGGTTACTGTTTCAACAGTACTTGCGATTGTGCTCGGAATCACTTTTGGTGTCCTCAGTGCTATCAGACAGTATTCCCGTTTGGATTACTCTCTAACTTTCGTTTCATTCTTCCTCTTCTCGCTTCCAATCTTCTGGGTCGCTGTGCTCCTCAAGGAATTCATGGCAATCCGTTTTAACGACTTCCTAGTGAATCCGGTGGTTGACCATATCTGGGCATTCGGAACGGCAGCAGTGTTATCCTTCGTCCTCGCGGGGTTTGTCGGTGGTTCTCGCAAACGAGTCTTCTCAACCTTTGGAGTGGCGCTTCTGGTGTTTTTCGGGGCCTTGGAAGCGATGAGCGCTACCCTTTGGCTAAAGAACCCGAGCATCGGAATCATTGCAATCGGACTTTTCGGTATCGGTATCGCTTTCGCGATGACACACGTGTTCACTGGCCTATCTAACAGAAAAGCCCTAGGCGCAGCTCTCACCTCAGCTGGATTCTCAGTTGGAATGTATTACCCATTCCAACTGCTTGCAAAGGGAGACACCAATTACATGGTGTTTACAGCGCTTGCAATTACAATGCTGGTTACGAGCTATTTCATCGGGTACTTCTTCACCAAGATTGATAAGGGTCCAGTTATTCGAGTGGCAATGCTTACTGCATTCTTCACCTCGGCACTGACTGTAGTTGATCGAGTAATGCAAAGCTGGAAGCCTTACACCGAGCTAGGTGCAGTTGCGGGTCGCCCGATTCAGACACAGGGACCAGTAAACATTCTGTTGCAGTCAAATGACTTCTGGATCAACAACCTGGACTTGTTTACACACATCTTGCTTCCAACCACAGCGCTTACTCTCATATCTTTTGCTGGTTATCTGAGATTCTCAAGAGGTTCAGTTCTTGAAGTCTTGAGCATGGACTACATCAGAACTGCTCGCGCTAAGGGTGTGACAGAGCGAGAGGTCATCCTGCGCCACGCACTTCGTAACGCGATGATTCCGCTCACCACGATTATTGCTTTCGATATTGCAGGTATCTTGGGTGGAGCTTTGATTACCGAGTCAGTCTTTGGTTGGCGAGGAATGGGAAGCTTGGCGATTGAAGCAATTCAGAATCAAGACCTAAACCTCTTGATGGGAACTTTCAGCATCACCGCATTCCTGGCAGTTATGGCAACTCTTGCTGCCGACCTAATTTACTCAGCACTTGACCCTCGTATCCGAATCAGAAAGTAGTCAGAAACATGGCGATCAACTTTAAGAAAAAGAGCAACAACTCTGAAGAGCCAATTGAGCTAAAAGAAGCTGGAAACGAATCAGCCGGCACAAGAGGACTGAGCCAAGGCCAGATCATCAGACGTCGCTTCTTCCAGCACAAGCCGGCCGTTGCGGGATTGATTTTTATGTCCCTATTCACTGTCTTTGTTTACTCGGCTTCAGGTATTCACCTCGGTACTACTGACAACCCATTCACAATCCCTGGTTGGTGGCCTTACACAATTACAACTCTTCCGGATTCTGGTGTTCTTGGTTCAGGTGCTCCGAGCGCTGCACACCCATTTGGTCAGGACTCAATCGGCCGTGATTACTTTGCACTAGTAACCAGAGGTGCGGAAATCTCACTAATGGTTATGGTTGTGATCGGTGGACTCGGTGGTCTTATTGGAACTGTTGTGGGCGCTGTTTCAGGATTCTTTGGTGGAATTGTTGACTCAGTCATGATGCGCATCACCGACTTCATCATCACCATTCCTTCTATTTTGATTGGTGCAGTTATCGGTTACAGAGTGGGTAACCTTGGTGTTCTCCCACTTGCTGTTTTCCTAGGTATCTTCGCGTGGACAGGTCTTACCAGACTTGTTCGAGGCGAATTCCTATCGCTTAGAGAGCGTGAGTTCGTAGATGCCGCTCGTGTGGCTGGCGCTTCAAACACCAGAATCATCTTCAAGCACATTCTTCCGAACGCAGTTGGTGTAATCATCGTGTCGGTCACCTTGTTGCTATCTAGCTCAATCCTTACGGAGACCGGTCTGTCATTCATCGGCTTTGGTGTTCAAGATCCAGACGTGTCACTTGGTCTGCTCATCAACAAATACCAAGACAGCTTCAACTTTGCACCTTGGTTGTTCTGGTGGCCGGGTGTAATCATCATTGCGATTGCGTTGAGCATCAACTTCATTGGTGATGGCCTACGTGACGCATTCGACCCTCGTCAGCGCAGAAAGATCAAGAAGAAGGACTTCTTGACTACTTCTTCTAAGTAATTAGGTAGAGAAAAACTAAACGTGGATAAAGTTAGCCAACAGCAGCGCAGTGGCAGTTACTGTCAGTGCGAGATTGAACCAAGAAAAGCTCTTGGTCAGTTCGTCGTTGGCGGTTTTATCTTTGACGGCTTGGTCTCTCCGCTTAAGAGCAAGGATAAGAGCAACACCGCTATCGGTTCTTGGATTATCACTGGGGGAGATGACCTTGCGTTCGGTCAAGCCAGTTCCTCTCATGTCACTTTCGTGCATGGATCGGGCAGTGAAACGACCTGGTGCGGTTGCAGCCCAAGCTCTGAAGTTTCCCTTGTCGGTTTGAACAGTGAAGGCATATCTAGTTTCGAATTCTTCGACCAGCAGCCAACCAATCTTGACGGATTTCAGCGGGTTGTTGATTTGGATGCCGCTATCGGTGAGGACGATTTTTGGATAGGCAACGAAAACCCAGAACAACAAATCAATTGCGAGACTGTTGAGGATGCTTGCGAAAGCAGCATCGCTCTTTCCAGCAGTAGCAAAAGAGACTATGACCCAAATTTCAACAGCAACTATGAGTCCAAGATAAATCCAGTTGCTGGTAGGTCTGAAAGTGTAGTTTTTCGACATGTTTCAAAGACTACCCCAACGATCCAAGACCAGTCAGGCAATAAAGCGTCCCAGAAAGGCATCAATTAAATGACCAAGAACGATGTAATCCTAAAAGTAGAGAACTTCAACGTTGAGTTCTGGGTTGAAGGCGTTTGGTATCCAGCCGCCATCGACATGAACTTTGAAGTTGCTGCAGGTGAGGTTCTCGCTATTGTTGGTGAGTCAGGTTCTGGTAAGTCAACTACAGCCATGGGTCTTATGGGTCTGCTTGCACCTAACTCACGTTCGTCGGGAAGCGTAAAAGTCAAGGGCGTTGAGATGCTGAATCAACCAAACTCGACTTTGATCAAGTTCCGCGGCAAAGAGGTTGCATACATCTTCCAAGAGCCGATGACAGCGCTTAACCCTGTCTACACAATCGGAAACCAAATCGTTGAAGTTCTCCGTCAACACTTCGACATGGGGCCGGAAGTAGCTCGTTTGCGTGCAATCGAATTGCTGACCCTGGTTGAAATTCCAAACCCTGAGAAGTCATTCGACAAGTACCCACACCAGCTATCTGGTGGTCAGCGTCAGAGAGCAATGATTGCTCAAGCTCTTGCCTGTGACCCAGCTCTATTGATTGCAGATGAGCCAACAACCGCTCTTGACGTGACTGTTCAGGCTGAAATCCTCGACCTGATGCGTAACCTAAAGGACAAGCTGAACTCAGCCGTTCTACTTATCACTCACGACATGGGTGTTGTTGCTGACCTCAGCGACAGGATCCTCGTCATGAAAGACGGTTTGACTGTCGAAGAAGATAGTTCTTCTAACATTTTCAGTCGCCCTAAGCACCCATACACCAAAGCCCTACTGTCTTCAGTTCCGAAGCTTGGTTCTGTCGCTGTTAGAAAGCTAGAACCAGCAGCTGCTAAAGCTGAGCCGGTTATCGAAGTTACTGACCTAGTCATTGAATACCCTAAGCGTGGACGTATTCCAGCGTTTAGAGCAGTTGAAGGTATCTCATTCTCAATTCAGCCAGGTGAAATTCTTGGTTTGGTTGGCGAGTCAGGTTCAGGTAAGACAACTGTTGGTCGAGCTGCAATCGGACTTCTTCCTGTTCACGAGGGCTCTATCAAGATTCTCGGTAACGAAATTGCTGGCGCAAGCATGAAAGATCTTCGCCAGATTAGAAAATACACAGGTATCGTCTTCCAGGACCCTGCCTCTTCACTGAACCCTCGTATGCCTATCGGTGAAAGCATCGGCGAGCCTTTGTTCTTGGCTCGTGAAGCAAAGGGCGAGGACCTGAACAAGCGTGTTGAGGATCTTCTCGACTCAGTTGAGCTTCCTCGTTCATACCGTAACCGTTACCCACACGAACTCTCTGGTGGTCAGAAGCAACGTGTTGGTATTGCAAGAGCTCTAGCGTTATCGCCAAAGCTTTTGATCGCTGATGAGCCGACATCTGCTCTTGACGTTTCAGTTCAGGCACGTTTCTTGGAATTGCTTCAGGAACTTCAGGACTCACTAAAGTTTGCTTGCTTGTTTATCACCCACGACATCGGTGTGGTTGACATTCTGGCTCACCGTATTGCTGTTATGCAGAACGGTAAATTAGTGGAAATTGGTCCTCGTGACCAGATTCTTTCTAGCCCTATGGAGCTATACACCAAGGCTCTATTGGCTGCTGTTCCAGTGCCAGACCCAGCGGAGCAGAAGAAGCGCCGTGAGGCACGTGCGAAGCTCCTTGCAACAACAGGGAAGTAAGGCTTAATCAGGCTTTAATCTACCGAGGCGCACTTTAGGGTGTGCCTCGGTTAGACTTTAACCACTAGGGCTTTTGTTAGCCCACACAATCTAAGCGTTCGAGCGACATTTCGTGCGTCGCTGAACTATGCCCTAAGGACCCCGCAATGGCCCAAGTATCAAGAGACGACATCCGTAACGTAGCTATCGTGGCTCACGTAGACCACGGTAAGACCACTTTGGTCGATGCCATGCTTCGCCAGACCGGTTCCTTCGGTGACCACGCCAACCTAGGTGAACGTGTGATGGACTCAGGTGACCTTGAGCGCGAAAAGGGAATTACGATCCTTGCTAAGAACACTGCTATCGCATACAAGGGCGCTAGCGCTAACGGTAAAGAGATCACCATCAACGTGATCGACACCCCAGGTCACGCTGACTTCGGTGGAGAAGTTGAACGTGGTCTATCTATGGTTGACGGCGTTGTTCTTCTAGTAGACGCATCTGAAGGCCCACTGCCACAGACTCGTTTCGTGCTTCGTAAGGCACTTGAGGCTAACCTCACAGTTATTCTTTTGGTCAACAAGACTGACCGTCCAGATGCTCGTATCGATGAGGTTGTCGAAGAAACTCACGACCTACTTCTAGGTCTTGCAAGCGACATCCACGAAGATGTTCCTGATCTAGACATTGACTCAATTCTTGAACTTCCAGTTATCTACGCCTCTGGTCGTGCTGGTCGTGCCTCTCTTACCAAGCCTGCTGATGGCACCATGCCAGATTCAGAAGATCTAGAACCACTTTTCGCTGCAATTCTGAAGCACATCCCAGCTCCAGTATTTGATGACGAAGCTCCACTTCAGGCTCACGTAACAAACCTTGACGCTTCTCCTTTCCTTGGTCGTCTAGCGCTCCTTCGTATCTTCAACGGAACTATCCGTAAGGGCCAGCAGGTTGCTTGGGTTCGTCAGGATGGCACCACTCAGACTGTGAAGATCACAGAACTACTAAAGACCAAAGCACTAGATCGTTTCCCAACTGAATCTGCAACTGCAGGGGACATTGTTGCGGTAGCTGGTATTGAAAACATCACCATCGGTGAAACACTTGCTGACCCGAACGATGTTCGTCCACTACCGATGATCACTGTTGATGACCCTGCTATCTCGATGACTATTGGTATTAACACATCTCCTATGGCTGGTCGTGTTAAGGGTGCCAAGGTTACAGCTCGTTTGGTTAAAGACCGTTTGGATAAAGAACTTATCGGTAACGTATCGATCAAGGTTTTGCCAACTGATAGACCAGATGCTTGGGAAGTCCAGGGTCGTGGAGAGCTAGCTCTTGCAATCCTTGTTGAGCAGATGCGTCGTGAAGGTTACGAGCTAACCGTTGGTAAGCCTCAGGTAGTTACCAAGAAGATTGGTGGCAAACTACACGAGCCTGTTGAAGACCTAACCATTGACGTTCCAGAAGAGTTCCTAGGTGCTATGACTCAGCTGATGGCTGCACGTAAGGGCCGCATGAAGAACATGGTGAACCACTCAACCGGTTGGGTTCGCATGGAGTTCCTAGTGCCATCACGCGGTCTTATCGGGTTTAGAACTGAGTTCCTAACCTCGACCAAGGGAACCGGTATCGCTAACGCTATCTCAGCAGGTTATGAGCCTTGGGCTGGAGAGATTGTTACCCGCATCAACGGATCTCTCGTTGCTGACCGTGCCGGTGTTGCAACACCGTTTGCGATGATTGCTCTGCAAGAGCGTGGATCATTCTTTGTTGACCCAACCCAAGAGGTTTATGCCGGAATGGTTGTTGGTGAAAACTCTAGAGCTGATGACATGGATGTGAACATCACCAAGGAGAAGAAGCTAACCAACATGCGTGCATCTTCGAGCGATGAATTCCAGTCGCTAACTCCACCGAAGAAGCTATCTTTGGAAGAGTGTCTAGAGTTCGCTAGAGAAGACGAGTGTGTTGAGGTTACCCCTGAGGCAACTCGTATTCGTAAGGTCGAACTAGACGCCAACATTCGTGCGAGAAACACTTCTGCAAAGAAGCGCGCAAACGAAAACGCTGGCTAGTTCTTTTTAGCTGGCTTTAGGTATAGGTAAGCTACCGGAATTACGTAGGCGAACCAGACCAGGCTCTCAAGCATGGATGGCTTTGATCTGAAGCTGATGGTTCCTCTAAGCAATGTGTCTAGCGCTCCGCCTTTTTCGATTACTCCAGATAGGTCGTAACTGGTATCGGTTAGGAATGGGAACCAGCCGATCTCCTGCAGTTCGTGAACTCCATAGGCAAGGATTCCAGCGGCAACGATAATCAAGAACGCTCCGGTGTATTTGAAGAATTTGCTCAAGTTGACCTTTAGAGCTCCTCGGTAAATTAGGTAACCGAGAATTGCAGCAGTAATAAGACCTAGGGTGGCACCTAGAACTGGATTTGTGTCATCTCCGGTGGCTCGGCTAGCGCTCCACAGGAACACAGCAGTCTCAATGCCCTCTCTAATTACGGCGAAGAATGCCACACCAACAAGGGAAAGGGCTGAAGTCTTTACTGCAGTGTCAATCTTTTCGTGTAGCTCTGCCTTTAGGCCTCTAGCCTGTCTAGCCATCCAGAAGATCATCCAGGTTACAAAGAAGACAGCGATGATAGAAGCGATACCTGCGATGATTTCATTGGTTCCTTCAGGAACCACCTCGATGAACTCAGCAATAGCAACACCGGCTAGGACAGAGGTCAGGATGGCAATCGCAACGCCCCACAGCACCTGGCTAGCGCCTTTACGGTTGTTTGTTTTGACTAGGTATGCAACAAGAATGCTGACGATTAGAGCGGCTTCTAGGCCCTCACGGAGACCAATTAGAAAGTTGGCTAACAAAATTACCTTTCGCGATGGTTATCAGACCATTCGAAGTTAGGGTTACCTAACTAACTTAGCGGAGTGCTCTGAAATGGTCAAGATGCTTGAACTCTCAACTAAGGTTTTTCTTATGGCTAAACAAAGTTTCAGCGCTAAACGCATTCTCTTGGTGCACGCTCATCCTGATGATGAAAGCCTGCAGAGCGCACACGTAATGGCAGACGCTATTGCTCGTGGAGCTGAAGTTTTCCTACTTACCCTCACCAGAGGTGAACGCGGTAAGGCAAAGCTTGAAGAACTAAAGTCACTCGAAGCTAACAAAGCGGCTATGGGTGCATTTAGATCAGGGGAGCTAAAGAATGCAATGGCAGTCCTTGGTGTTACCAACTTTAAGTTTGCTGGTACTAGAAGTTACCTTGATTCAGGAATGCGTATCGGTAACTTTGGTCAACCAACTACTCCACTCAACCTAGATCTACTTTCCCTAAGCGCTGTTTCAACTGCAGTAGTTTCAGATGACATTTACCAGGTGATGAGAGATTTCAAACCTGATGCAGTTATTACCTACAACGCTCAGGGTGGTTACGGTCATCCAGATCACAAGAAGACTCACGACGCAACCGCCATGGCCCTTCGAAGATTCCGTAAGAATGTCAAAGGCAAGAAGCCGGTGTTCTATGTAATTGCAGAACCGGGTGAGAGATTTACCGTCGCAGTTGGTGGACCAAAGACAGCAGCACTAAAGAAGGCTGCTCTAGAGGCTCATGCCAGCCAGGTCACTATTCACCGTGACACATACTCAGTTGCCGATGGTATTGAATTCCGTTTTGATGAACCAGAGAAGCTGAGAGTGGCAAGCCCTAACTTCCTGCCTTGGTTCAAACCTGCTATTCGTGCTCTTTACGGTTTACCGCTAGGACTACTGCTTGGTTATGCCGGAGCTTATGTTCACGGCATTCTGGGGGATAACCCACAGAAGTCTCAGCTGGGTCTATACCTAGCCCTTGGTGCAACTGCATCGATTGCATTCTACCTTCGTACCTGGCGTAACTCCAGAGGCGCGCTGTATTTGTTGAACCTAGGTTTGAGCATCGCAATCTGGTGGCTCTCACGCAATGAGACCTTTGGTGCTTTTATCGATAACGATAAGTATGGAAACCGATATGTCTTGTTCTCACTGTTGATCTGTGTTGTCGCAGCAGTATTTCCCAAAATTGAGTTGGCTAAGTGGCGCGCGCGTTCAAGACGCACGCACCTATAGCGCGATAATTAGAAGTAGAACTGTAAAGGAAAGACTTAATTGACTTACGTAATTGCTCTCCCATGTGTGGATGTCAAAGACAAGGCATGTATTGCTGAATGCCCAGTTGACTGCATCTACGAAGGTGACCGCATGCTATACATCCACCCGGATGAGTGCGTTGACTGTGGTGCGTGTGAGCCCGTCTGTCCCGTTGAAGCTATCTACTACGAAGACGATCTACCTTCACAGTGGGCTGATTACTACAAGGCCAACGTTGAGTTCTTCAAAGAAGTTGGTTCTCCTGGAGGAGCAGCCAAGGTTGGCCCAATCGATGGCGATCACCCAGTTGTTAGCGTTCTTCCTCCGCAAGGAGAGTAATCCATGTTCACTGGATTGCCAGAGTATCCATGGCAGAAACTAAAGCCATACCGAGCAATCGCAGAGAAGCATTCAAATGGAATCGTTGACCTAAGTGTTGGCTCTCCTGTTGACCCAACCCCAGAGGTAATTCAAAAAGCTTTAGACAGTTCGACTAACGCACCTGGCTACCCATCAACTGCTGGTTCTCCTGAATTCAGAGCAGCTGTTGCAGAGTGGTTCAAAAGACGCAGAGGTGTCACCGTAACCTCAGATCAAGTAATGCCAAATATCGGTTCTAAAGAATTCATCTCCTTCTTACCGCTGATGCTTGGTTTGGGTAAAGGTGATGTTGTTATTCAACCTTCAGTTGCATACACCGCATACGTTGTTGGTGCTGCACTCTGTGGTGCAGAAATAATCTCTGAAGATGATCCAGCTAAGTGGCCAGCTAACACCAAACTTGTTTGGTTGAATTCTCCAGGTAACCCTGACGGTCGAGTCCTAGATGTTAATCAACTAAAGGCTGCAGTTGATAGAGCACGTGAACTAGGTGCAGTTGTTGCAAGCGATGAGTGTTACGCAGAACTTGGTTGGGGTAGCTGGGAAGAAGAACTTATTCCTTCTGTCCTAGACCCTAGAGTTTCTGGTGGAAACGATAAGAACTTGCTTGCCATTTACTCTCTCAGCAAGCAGTCAAACCTTGCTGGTTACCGAGCAGCTTTTGCAGCAGGAGATCTAGAACTAATCAAGGGGCTAGTAAACCTACGTATGCACTCAGGCTTGATGATGCCAACTCCAGTTCAGAATGCAGTGATTGCAGCGCTAGGCGATGAGGCTCACGTTCAGGCAGAGAAGGCCATCTACCGTAATCGTAGAGAAGTATTGCTTGAAGCAGTCAAGGCGTATGGCTTTGAGATTGCTGAGTCACAGGCTGGCTTGTATTTGTGGGCAACCCTAGGGGAGGACTGCTGGAGCACGGTGAACAAGATGGCAGCCCTTGGAATCTTGGTAGTTCCAGGTGAGTTCTATGACGCTAACGGGTCTCAGTTTGTTCGCTTCTCGTTAACCGCAACCGATAAGGATATTGCCGAAGGTGCCGCTCGCCTTACTAATGCCCTAGGGTTAAAGCACTAACCAAGAAACACAGGAGTCCTGCCTTGTCAGCTGAGAACGAGAACAAAGTAACACTGAACTACCCAGGTGGATCAGCTGAATTTCCTATCATCAAGGCAACTGACGGTGACTCAGTCATCGACTTCTCTAAGCTAAATGCTTCAACCGGTTTGAACTCATACGACATTGGTTTTGTAAACACCGCTAGCACCAAATCAGCCATAACATACATCGATGGCGATGAAGGTATTCTTCGTTACCGCGGTTACCCAATTGAACAGCTTGCTGGTCAAAAGAGTTTCGTTGAAACTGCATATCTCTTAATCTACGGTGAGCTTCCTAATGCAGAACAGCTCGCACAGTGGGATGAGCGTCTACGTAGACACACTCTGATTCACGAAGATCTAAAGAACATCTTCCACTCAATGCCACAGAACGCTCACCCGATGTCAGTACTTGCTGCCGGTGTTTCAGCGCTATCAACTTTCTACCAAGACTCACTCAACCCTCACGATGAATACCAGGTTGAACTGTCAACTGTTCGTCTGCTATCAAAATTGCCGACTCTGGTTGCATACTCACATAAGAATTCAATGGGGCAGGCTTTGCTATACCCAGATAACTCACTGAGCTACGTTGAGAACTTCCTGCGTATGTCTTTCGGCAACATGGCCGAACCATACATTCAAAACCCAGTGGTCGTTAAAGCACTAGACACATTGCTAGTTCTTCACGCAGACCACGAACAGAACTGTTCAACCTCAACTGTTCGACTTGTTGGTTCTTCCCAGGCAAACCTGTTTGCATCTGTTTCTGCAGGTGTTTCTGCTTTGTTTGGTCCACTACACGGTGGCGCTAACGAAGCAGTTCTTGAAATGCTTGCAGACATCCGTGACTCTGGTGACTCAGTTCAGAAATACATTGACCGAGTCAAGAACAAAGAAGATGGTGTGAAACTAATGGGCTTTGGTCACCGTGTCTATAAGAACATGGACCCACGTGCTCGAATTGTGAAGGCAACTGCAGATAAGGTGCTTGCTGATCTTGGTGTTAGCGATCCACTACTTGATATCGCTAAGGAACTAGAAGCAGCTGCACTAGCGGATGAGTACTTCATCTCTAGAAAGCTTTACCCAAATGTGGACTTCTACACCGGTGTTATCTACAAGGCGATGGGCTTCCCAACCCGTATGTTTACCGCACTGTTTGCTATGGGAAGACTTCCTGGTTGGATTTCACACTGGCGCGAGATGAACCACGATCCTGCTACCAAGATTGGTAGACCTCAGCAGCTATACATCGGTTCTCAGCAGAGAGATATCTAAAACGCCTTTATCTGTTTCATCTGTTCACAATAAACAGTTGGAAACAGGACTGCGAATGCCACAAAGGCCAGAGACCCAGCAATTACGAATACTTCTCTAACGCCGAAGGCGTCAATCAGAAGACCAGCAACTGACATGGATCCGATGCTGGCAACTGCAACTATTGCGCCAAAGGCGGCAAAAACTCTTCCCTGAACTTCCATCGGAGTTACCTTTATCATCATTCCAACACCATAGGCGTTGATGGTGGCATTGCCCATTCCAGCAATGAACCAGATGACCATGATGAACCAGTAGTTAGGTGCAATACCAACTCCAAAACCGGAAAGGGAAAGAATTGCCATCCCAAAACCAAGGATTATCAATTCTGTTTTTGGGTTAACTTTTCTAGAACCGGTAAAGGCGCTGAATATCAGTGTTCCAGCTGCAAAGCCAGTTCCAACTAGTCCATAGATGAATGAGCTAGCGCCCATGATATCTGTCAGCAGGAAGACATCGCCTACGTTCACAACGCTGATGCAGAGCACCATGCCGAATACCAAGATAACTAGTGATCTAAGTAGTGGGTTATCCATCATGAACTTGAAGCCTGCTGCAACCGATGTCTTTTCTCCAGGCTCTAGTGGTTGAGGTCTGTGATTTACCTTTATCAGGAATGGGACCAATGCAATGAAAGTGGTTAGGAAGCCGTCAATCATAAATGTGATGACATAACCAGTGCTGTCAACCAAGAAACCAGCTAAAGCAGGACCGAACAATCCTGCTATGGAGAAGTAACTCTGGATAGTGCCCATGGCACGACCAATGTCTTCTTTCTTAGCAAGAGTTGGAGTTAGCTTGCCCCAGGTCGGGCCAACCACAGATGCACAGGTGTTGGCAATAAACAACAGTGTCAAGATTAGGTAGTTCGGTAGTTCTTGAGCTAAGGCGAAGATGGCTGCACCACCGATTACAGACGCAATTGGAATAACAGTCCTAGTGCTGAAGCGATCAGCAATTGTTCCAGCCCAAGGAGAAAAAATAATCATTGGCAGTGTTCCAACGATGAATAGAGCTGCGATAGCAGCTGGCCCTTGGTCTTTCTCTCTGAACACCAAGGTAAAGATGGTTAGTTCAGTTCCAAGAAGGCTGAATGCTCTGGCAATAGCCATCGCTTGGATTTTAGACCACTGTGTCTTTGTTACTTCGAGCATCGTTTAAGCCTATTGCAGGGGCTTTATTTCTAGGCTCTAGTTAGATAACCAATAGACAACGGTGTCACCGTAGGACTTCTCCTCAGTCAGGGTCAGACCTTCTGGTAGCTCTGGGATAGGGGTTCTAGATGAACGTTCTAGGACAATAACTGCATCTTCATTCAGGTGAGAGATAAGTGCGGTCAGGTTCTCATGGATCTCTGTATTTGAGATCTCGTAGGGAGGGTCGATAAAGACCAGGTCGAACATGCCTGAATATGTTGAGAGGTAACTTGCGACGCTCTTACCTTCAGCTCGGATGTCACAGTCCAGCTCTTCTTTCTGAAGAGCAGTCTTTACCATTCTTTGGTTGGTGATTATGCCGCCAAGAGCCTGCTTATGTTGTTCAACCAACACAACCGACCGACATCCTCTAGAAGCTGCTTCTAGACCTAGAGCACCAGTTCCTGCATACAGATCTAGAACATCTGATCCATTGATTAGGTTTAGTGCCTCTAGACGGTTGAAGATGCTCTCACGAATACGGTCGCTAGTTGGACGGGTAACTTTAGCTGGCGAGGCTAGTGTTCTACTGCCGGCGATACCGCCAATGATTCTGGTCATAGTGTGGCTAGCCTAACTTGTCATTGGCGTCAGCAAAGATAGAACCATGCTGTTGCCCACAACTAATCTTGATCGCCTTCTAGGCGATAAGACTGCCAAGTCATTGGCTAAGAACCTAGGGCTAAAGACAGTTGCCGATTTACTACAGCACTACCCAAGAAGATATTCATCCAGGGGAGAGCTAACCCCAATCAGTGAAATCCCTATCGGCGAGAGCGTAACCATCATTGCCGATGTGGTTGATGTCTATGAGAGGCGGATGAAGGGTAAGTCGGGTTCGATTCTTGAAGTCAAGATAACCGACGGCCATGGCTTTGTCACTGCAACCTTCTTCAACCAGTCTTGGCGTGCAACAAAACTAAGAACTGGCGTTAGAGGACTCTGGGCAGGAAAGATTGGAAGCTATAACGGCAAGCTTCAGCTCTCTCACCCTGACTATGAACTCTTTGGTGATGAGATTGAAGACGATGTTGCTAAAGCGTGGGCAGAGCTACCTATTCCTATCTACCCAGCATCCTCTACCTGCACCACCTGGATCATCCAGCGAGCAGTCAAAGTCATCCTCGATGTTCTAGAACCGATCAAAGATGAGGTTCCTAAAGAGCTGGTTGAGAAACATGAACTACTAAATCTTGAAGATGCACTTAGGAAAATACACCAGCCCGCCAACATGGGTGACTGGATGGCGGCTAGAGATACTTTGAGATATCACGAAGCCTTCATGCTGCAAGCAACTCTTCTCAAGCGAAGAGTTGAGAACCAACACCAGCAGAGCGCAGTTCGTGAAGCGAAAGAGAACGGTTACCTAACCCAGTTCGATAAAGCACTGCCCTTTACTCTCACAAATGGTCAGGTAAATGTTGGTAACGAAATTGCTCAAGACTTAGTCTCTGGTCACCCGATGAATCGACTACTGCAAGGTGAAGTTGGTTCTGGTAAAACTTTGGTTGCAGTTAGAGCCATGCTCGCGGTTGCCGATAGCGGGGGACAGTCAGCACTTCTTGCTCCAACTGAAGTATTAGCCGCACAACACTACAGATCTATCGAGAAGACTCTTGGAGTAGAACTAGCTAAAAAGCTGGGACTCACTTTGCTAACTGGACAGCTCTCTGTTTCAGATCGCAAGAGTGCGATGCTGGCAATGGTTTCAGGTAAAGCTCAGATAGTTGTTGGAACACACGCACTGATTGCTGACAAGGTTGAGTTCTTAGATCTCGGCTTGATTGTGATTGATGAGCAACACCGCTTCGGAGTTGAACAGCGAGAGGCACTGAGGCTAAAGGGTAAGCAACCGCCACATGTTCTAACCATGACCGCAACTCCAATTCCTAGAACTCTTGCAGTAACAGTCTTTGGAGATCTCGATGTTTCTGTATTGAGTGAACTCCCTCAGGGTAGACAGGCAATTACTTCTCACGTGATTACTGATGACCAACCACAGTTGGTAGCTAGAGTTTGGCAAAGAGTCGCTGAAGAGGTTAGCCAAGGCAGACAAGCCTTTGTAGTTTGTCCTCGCATTGATGATGCGGATGATGGAGCTGAACTTCTCTTGACCGGAGGAATACCGGAAGAACAAGAATTCGTTGAAGGCGAAGAACTAGTTCCACCGAAACCTAAGCGACCGCTTGCTGCTGCAATAAGTGTCACTCAGTCACTCAAGCAAAATGCAGCGTTGAAGAATCTAAGAATTGAAGTTTTGCACGGTAGACAATCGAGCGAAGAAAAAGCTGATGTCATGAATCGTTTTACCAACAAAGAGATTGACGTATTAGTTTCAACAACGGTGATTGAGGTTGGTGTTGACGTTCCTAACGCCACCACCATGGTGATTCTTGATGCAGATCGTTTTGGAGTTTCACAGTTGCACCAGCTTCGAGGTCGTGTTGGTCGTGGCGGCTTACCTGGTTTGTGTTTGATGCTCACCAGTGCAGAAGAAGGCTCACTAGCTCTTGAACGTGTGAAGGCCGTTGCCGAGACAACAGATGGTTTCAAACTGAGTGAGATTGACCTAGAACTAAGACGTGAGGGAGATGTCCTAGGCGCTACTCAGTCTGGCGGTAGGTCTAGCCTGAGGCTGCTTAGAGTTCTTCAGGACAGCAAACTAATTCAAGATGTCAGGGCAGAAGTTGCTGACATATTCCAAGCAGACCCAACCCTAGAGAAGCACCCGCTGGTTGCTGAGACCCTAATTCAGCTAGATAAAGCAAGACAAGACTTTCTTGCCAAGGCATAGTCGGCTAACCTAAATACATGGCCATTGCCGTTTACCCAGGATCTTTTGACCCGATTACCTTCGGGCACATCGACATCGCTACCCGTGCTGCCAAACTATTTGAGACTGTTCACGTTCTTGTTGTCCATAACCCAGGTAAGAACCCGAAGCTTTCTTTGGATAAGAGAGTGGAACTTGTGAAGGCTGTCTTGGCTAATAAGCCGGGTAACTTTGTGGTTTCTTCTCTAGCCAGCGGTTTATTGGTTGATTACTGCAAAGAGGTAAAGGCAGAGGCTTTGGTAAAGGGCATCAGAACCAATGTTGATATTGACTATGAACTACCAATGGCGCAGGTAAATAGAGACCTATCAGGTATTGAGACAGTGTTCTTGCCAGCAGATCCAGCTCACGGGTTCATATCTTCTTCTTTGGTGAAGCAGGTTGCTAGCCTTGGCGGAGATATCAGTAAATATGTTCCAGCAGAAGTAGTAGAGGCGTTGAAGAACTAATGAGTGTTTTCAAGATTCAAGTCCATGACCTGATGCACAAACCAGGCCACATGAGGGAATTTGACACCAAAGTAGAGCTTCCTGAGGCTTTAGGTGCAGGTCTTGCTGCGGTACCAAAGGGCGGGGAAATTGAGCTTTTCCTATCTCTAGAGAGTGTTCACGAGGGTATTTATGTCTCTGGAGGGCTAAAAACCAAGGCTAATGCTGACTGTTCTAGGTGTTTAGAACCAATGAGTGTGCCGCTTCAGGTAGATATTCAGGAACTTTTCGCCTATTCTTTAGAGGTAGAAGATGACTTGGTCATCCAAGATGAGCAAATCGACTTGGAACAGGTCATCGTTGACTCGGTGGTTCTAAATCTTCCGTTCACCCCAATCTGTAGTTCAGACTGTTTAGGTTTGTGCCCAGAATGTGGTGTGAAGATGAATGAAAACCCGGATCACGAACACGAAGCCCCGATTGACTCGAGGTGGAGTGCACTAGAAAAGCTTGCACAAGAAAGAGAAGACTAATGCCAGTACCTAAGAGACGCCTGTCGAGATCAAACACCCGTCACCGTCGCTCGGCATGGGTTGCTAACAACACTCAGCTAGTTAAGACCGTTGAAAACGGTAAGACCGTATACAGTTTGCCTCACCGCGCTCGTGCCGTAGAAGACTCGAACGGTGACGTTCAGTTCTACGAATACAAGGGCCGCAAGGTAGCTGACGCCTAAATCTTAGGCTTACGATTTTGTCTTTCGCCTCGCTCACTAAAACGCTTGGCATCAGCATTGATTCAGCGCTACTCGAATTAGCTCTAACTCATTCCTCATACGCATATGAGAATGGCAAAATACCCGACAACGAACGCCTAGAGTTTCTAGGAGATTCGGTGTTGGGTTTTGTTGTTACTGGGCACATCTATTCAACGAATCCAACTCTTGATGAAGGTTCGCTTTCACGTATCCGCAACGCTGCTGTGTCAGCGAAGACTCTTGCAGTTGCAGCTAAGAACATCGGCTTAGGGGAGCAACTAAGACTTGGTAAAGGTGAACTAGCAACAGCTGGTCAAGATAAACCAAACATTCTTGCTGATGCACTAGAAGCTCTCATTGGTGCTGCATACATTTCTTCAGGACTAGATGCCGCGAAGAAGATCATTGATGACTTTGTTATTCCACTTATTGACTCAGCAGATGAACTGCTAGAAACAAGTGAACCTAGAACAGTTCTGCAAGAACTACTAAAGAGCGCTAACAAAGGTGAAGCCACCTTTGAGGTCACTCATGAAGGTCCTGATCACGACAGAACATTCTTCGCCAATGTGGTTGTGGATGGTTCAACGCTGGCAACTGGTGCTGGTAGATCCCGTAAGGCTGCTGAAGCAGAAGCAGCTATCGCTGCGCTAAAAGCTCTTCGAGGTTAGTCATGCCTGAACTACCAGAAGTTGAAACTGTTCGAGCAGGACTGCAAGATACCGTTACCGGCGCAAAGGTAACCAGAGTTGAAATCCTCGATGCCAGAAGCCTTAGAAGACACCCTGCCAATGTTGGTGACTTCGTTGAAACTCTTACCGGTAGAACAATCCAAGCTGCTGTTCGTAGAGGTAAGTTTCTCTGGCTTCCACTAAATCAAAAGAAGGACGAACCACAGTTAGCGCTGATAGGCCACCTTGGTATGTCAGGGCAGATCCTCCTTAGAACACCGGGCTTTGAAGAAGACCCACTAACCAGAATTGTGATTCACCTAAGGGCCCAAGATGGTTTGAAGTATCAGATGCGTTTTGTTGATCAGAGAATCTTTGGGTCATTGGCTATAGATGTCATGGAAGATACCGCTGATGGTTTTGCTGGCGGTTTCCATGGTGATGGAACTGCTGGTTCTTGGCAGAACAAGATTCCTAACCAGGTAGCTCACATCTCTAGAGATCCTCTAGACCCTAGCTTTAGCGAAGATGCAGTTCTAAAGCTCTTCAAAAAGAAGCAGTCCGGGATCAAAAGAGTGCTTTTGGATCAGGGCGTTCTAAGCGGTATTGGCAACATCTATGCCGATGAATCTCTCTGGCTAGCTAAGCTGCACTATGACCAACCAGCTAACACTATTTCTAGGGCTAAAGCTAAAGAACTGCTTGGTCACGTGAAAGAAGTTCTAGCCAAGGCTGTGGTGGCTGGGGGAACCAGCTTCGATGAGCAATACAAGAACATCAACGGTGAATCTGGTTATTTCAGCATTAGCTTGAACGCCTATGGCCTTAACGGATTGCCTTGCAAGAGGTGCGGGAAGGCCATCCAGCGGGATAACTGGATGAACAGGGGTTCCCACTTCTGCCCTAAATGCCAGAAACTAAAGGCTTCTTAGGCTCAAACCTGCCTTTATGCCAAGGTTGGTCCTTTATTTAAGGTAATTTTGTCTAGAACTGATTTCATTCAGTATGACCCTATTGAAAGCGACCTGACTTGCATCTCAAAAGCCTTACCCTCAAGGGCTTTAAGTCGTTCGCCAACCCTACGACTTTTATCCTAGAAAAGGGTGTTACCGCAGTCGTTGGACCTAACGGTTCAGGTAAGTCAAACGTCGTTGATGCTCTTGCATGGGTAATGGGTGAGCAGGGAGCTAAGACTCTCCGCGGTGGAAAGATGGAAGATGTCATCTTCGCCGGTACTGCCACTAAAGGACCTTTAGGTAGAGCTGAAGTTTCACTAACTATTGATAACTCTGATGGCGCTCTGCCCATTGATTACACCGAAGTCACCATCTCGAGAACACTGTTTAGAAACGGTGGTTCAGAGTATGCGATCAACGGTGAACCCTGTCGACTACTTGATGTTCAAGAACTTCTAAGCGACACCGGTCTTGGTCGAGAGATGCACGTCATCGTCGGTCAAGGAATGCTCGATGGGATTCTTAGAGCAACTCCAGAAGAGCGTCGCGGATACATCGAAGAAGCTGCCGGTATCTTGAAGCACCGTCGCAGAAAAGAGAAGACCGAGCGCAAGCTTGAAGCCATGCAGGCTAACCTCACTCGTTTGAATGACCTTGCCGGTGAAGTTAGACGTCAACTAAAGCCGCTAAGCCAGCAGGCAGAAACTGCAAGACAGGCTCAAGGTATTGCCTCTGTTGTTCGTGATGCCAAAGCAAGACTCATGGCAGCCGATGTCGTCGATCTACTTCGTGGCCTAGATGAAACTTCTCAATCAGAAGCAGATAGAAAAGCAGAACGCAACATTCTGCAGCAACAGCTTGACCAGAACACTGCTCGTCTAACTGAACTTGAAACTCAGCAGATGTCTCCTGAGGTTGAACAAGCTAGATCACTTGCCTTTGAGTTTGACACCATCACCGAACGTTTCCGCGGCATGCTTGCCATCGCTAACCAGAAGGTTGCACTCCTAGGTTCCCAAGCTGAACTGAGCGGTTCACAGATTGACCCTGCAGCAATCGAAGCAGAAGCAAATGCTGCTGATAGCGCTGTTGTTGAACTAACAGTTGCTGTTGAAACTCTTCGTGGCGCACTTCGTGATTCAGAGACATACAAAGATGAAGCAAGAGCAGCTCTTGAAGAATTCGATAACCAGTCAGCTCTTCGTAACGCCGAGATTGCTGCATTCGATAACGAACTAAACCGTTTGACCTCTCAGGTAACCCTTGCTCAGGCAAAAGTCACATCTTTACGAGAAGAGCTTGCTCGTCACGATGAAGCACTAGCTGAAGCAGTTTCAAGACATGCTGAAGCAGTTTCTAGTTACGACAGGCTAGAGGCAGAACTCAACAGCTCTCAACCGGTTGAAAACACCTACGAGCAGAACCTAGATTCAGCAACCAAGGCAGTTACCGAAGTCGGCGCAAAGATCGAATCTCTTCGTGATGCTCTGCACCAGAGTGAACGTGAACGTGATGGATTACTAGCAAAGCGCAATGCATTGAACCTGATGCTTGAGCAGAAGGATGGAACAACAGTTCTGACTTCAGCTGGACTTAGAGGCATTAGAGGTCTTGTTGCATCTCACATCAAGATCGACCCAGGCTTTGAAGCTGCGATTGCAGCTGCTCTTGGAACTCTTGCGGATGCGATTGTTGCCGACTCTAGAGATGAAGCACTGGTTGCTGTTGAACATCTAAAGAGCAACAACGGTGGTCGTGTTGAACTTGTTATTGCAGATATTGAGAGCAAGTTAAAGCCGGCTAACCTGCCAAACATTACAGGTGCCAGAAGCGCTGTTGATGTTGTTGATGCTCCTGCCGGAATTCTTGCCAATCTTGTCAACGTAGTAATTGTTGATGATCTCGCAGCGGCTAAAGCACTCTATGTTGCAGAACCTAAGGCACTTCAACTAGTTGTTATCACCAAGGAAGGTGACCTGCTAACCGAAAGCATCATTCGTGGTGGTTCAGGTCAGGAACCTTCAAAGGTTGAGCTAGTTGCAGAACGTGACACAGCTGAATCAAGACTTAACTCTGTCAACGCTGAAATCGAATCAATCAGAGCAAATCTGAATACTGCAAGATCAGAAGAGACAACGGCCAAAGAGCAATCTGCCAGAGCGCTTGCAGAACTTAAGAAGCACGACAACGAACTTGCATCCAACGCTGAGAAGCTTGGAAGACTAAGAGTCCAAGTTGAAGCGCTAGATGCGGAACGCTCAAGACTTTCTAGAGTCGCAGACACCGCTAAAGAAGGTATTACCGCTGCAGAGCAGACCGTTGCTTCAGCACAGAGTGCACTAGATGCTTTCGCCTCACAGGTGAGACCAAACCTAGATCTATCTTCTAGAGAAGAACTAGTCCTTGCCCTTGATGTTTCTCGCCAGAGCGAACTTGATGTTCGAGTTGAACTGGGTGCTGCAACTGAGCGTCTAAGAGTTGAAACCGACAGAGCGCTTCAACTTCGTTCTCAGATCGGTGAAGCGCTAGATGCGATTGAGAAGTCAAAGGCAGCAGCACAGCTTCAGGCAAGACAACTGAAGTCAGCCCAGAGCACACTGGAAGTTCTTCCACTAGTGCTCACCGCTATCGAATCTTCATCTCAGAAGGCGAAGCTAATTCTTCACGATCTTGAGAGCAAGAGAAGAAACCAGAACGAAGAGCTTGTTCGTCTAAGAGGCGAAACAGCTACCATTCAGAACAGACTCTCTTCTCTAACTCAGACTGTTCACGACATTGAGCTCTCTAACCACGAGAAGCGTTTGAACCTAGCCAACCTTGTTGCTAAGGCTCACGATGAACTAGGTCTTGACCAGCAGATCTTGGTTACCGAGTATGGACCAGATCAGCCAATCCCAGATCCTGAGAACACAGATAACACTGTTCCATTTGTTCGTTCAGAGCAGCAGAAGAGACTGCATGAGGCAGAACGAGTGCTAGACCGTCTTGGTAGAGTCAACCCGCTAGCCCTTGAAGAGTTCGCTGCCCTTGAGCAGAGACACAAGTTCCTAACCGAACAACTTGAAGACCTCACCAAGACTCGCAAGGACTTGATTCAGATCATCCAAGAACTTGACGAGAAGATGCAGACCATCTTCGAAGAAGCATTCGAAGACACCAAGAAGGCATTCGAAGAAGTATTCCCAGTGCTATTCCCCGGTGGAACTGGTTCTATTTACCTAACCGATCACGACAACATGCTCACCACCGGTATTGAAGTAAACGTAAAGCCTGTTGGTAAGAGGATTGAAAGACTTTCACTTCTGTCAGGAGGTGAGCGATCACTTGCTGCCCTTGCATTACTATTTGCAATCTTCAAGGCTCGCCCTTCACCTTTCTATGTTCTCGATGAAGTTGAAGCTGCCCTTGACGATGCCAACCTAGGAAGATTGATCAACATCTTTGCTGATCTAAAGAAGTCTTCACAGTTGGTTATTGTTACCCACCAGAAGAGAACCATGGAGATTGCCGATGCACTCTACGGTGTCTCAATGCGTCAAGACGGCATAAGTGCTGTCGTTGGTC
>Ga0209444_10000149_pt1 | contig 37052 bp, 34 predicted proteins | sample LauGreFaBDMM15DN_2_FD_188215 | JGI IMG/M metagenome (GOLD analysis project Ga0209444, IMG submission 188215) | Freshwater lake microbial communities from Lake Michigan, USA - Fa13.BD.MM15.DN (SPAdes) (version 2) | ecosystem: Environmental > Aquatic > Freshwater > Lake | place: Lake Michigan... | reverse complement strand
GGTCAGCGACGCCTGCCGACGTGATCAAAGCCGCCGAGGAGACCTCGGCCGAGCCCAAGGCTAAACAAAAACACCTTTTCTACGCCCGCCTCTATCTGGGCCTCTATTTCGAAGCGACCGGGGACAAGACCCGCGCCGCCGAACACATCCGCACGGCCGCCGACATGGCTCCGCGCGACGACTACATGGGCGATGTCGCCCGTGTCCACGCCCGCCGTTTGAAAGAATGAACCCTCCTCCGACCGATTCCCCTAACTCCAGCAATGGCCCGCGACGCGGATCCGACCGACCTGCTCGCGGACCTCGATTCGTCCAGCAACGCCGTCCTTTCAGCCCGCAGCAAAGCCCGCAGCAAGACCGTCGACCCGGCGCCGGACGGCCAGTTGCCGGACGGCCAGTTGTCCATCCAGAGGCACGGAATCCGTCACCCAGACCGGAGGGAAGACACCCCCAGCCTCCACGAGGAGAACTTGCCGATGAACCGGGAGGAATTCCGCCCTCCCAGATGACTCCGCTGCAATTGGCTGTTCGGATCGTGAGCCGTTCCACCCCCGAGAACCCAGCGGACATGGTCTTGCGCCAAACGCTCTTCCGTCGTCGGGGTCTGTCGCCCTCCGATGCCACTTGGGTCAGTCGGGCCGTTTTTAGTTTTTTCCGATGGGAACGCTGGTTGGCCGCTGATCGCCCCCTAGAATCGCGCATCGAAGATGGCTTACGCCTGGCGGCTCGGTTCGCCGCAGAACCAAAAACTTTTTCCAACGATGAACTGGTCCGCAATACCCTGCCTGATTGGGCGGCCCAACATCTGGCGGTCACACCCGAATTAGCTCGCTCACTTCAACGCGAACCCAGCCTCTGGATCCGAAGCCGACCCGAATCCAGTGAAGAGCTGTCTCAACGTCTTCGCGATCTTAAGCCCGGCCCTTTCCCCGACTCGTACCAGTTCACAGGCCGGGATGACCTCTTCATAGACCGAGGGTTTCAAGCCGGCCAATTCGAGATCCAGGATATCGCCTCTCAGGCCGTGGGACGCATTTGCGCTCCGCGAGCCAGTGAGGTGTGGTGGGATGCCTGCGCGGGCGAGGGCGGCAAGACCCTGCACTTGTCAGCACTAATGGGTGGCAAGAGCCTCATTTGGGCCAGTGACCGTGCGGCCTGGCGTCTTGATCGCCTCCGCCAGCGGGCCGGCCGGGCCAAGTGCTTCAATTATAGGGCTGTTCATTGGGACGGCTCGGAACACCCGCCCACGAAGACCCGCTTCGATGGCATTCTCCTCGACGCCCCCTGTTCTGGATTGGGCACCTGGGGTCGCAATCCCCATTCCCGATGGACAACTACAGTCCAAGACATCGAGGAACTCGCAGCCATTCAGCGAAAGTTGCTCCAGAACGTAGCCGACTCCCTGAAACCGGGCGGTCGATTAATCTACGCCGTCTGCACGCTAAGCCGTGCCGAAACAACCGAGGTCGCCGACTGGTTTACCCAGGAGCGCAGTGACTTGGATACCCTCGCCGTGATCAATCCGTTCCAGCCTGACGAGCCTCCGGTCACCCAGTTGCAACTGTTGCCTCAGGACACCGGCGGCAACGGCATGTTTGTCGCCGCTTGGACCAAGCTCTAATAGGGGCTAACAGGGTCTAACAGGGTCTAATAGGGGCCTCACAGCGCCTCAAGGACAACTCCGCGGGGGCCGCGGAGTTGTCTCTCTCAAGCAGAGTCAGTCCTTCAATTAAGCCTTGAGTCCCAGGCCGAGACCATCGCGGCAGTAGCGAATGCTCTTCTCAAGTTCGTCGCGCTGCCGCTGCTTGTCACCGCCATCGTACTGATCCATCGCCTGCCCACGACGGGCGACGGCCAGGAATCGTGCAAATTCTACGGCCGACTTCTTGGGAAAAGCCTCCCAGAAGGAGTCCTGGTAGTACGGAAACTCCACGGCGAATCCGCCGATGGTCTCGATGTTCACCGCCACACCCGGGCACAATTGCGCGTACCGATCGAAGTACCGATTCAAGTCCACACAGCCTCCGTCGCCCATCGCCGTCCACTGCACCTTGCAACCCTTGTCGGTCTGCCAAATGCGCGAATCCCGCAAGCTGGTGGTAATGGCGTAGGGACCGAGTTTCTCCAAGCTGTCCAAGGGATCTTCGAGAGTCCAAGCCGCATTGCCGGAGTCCATGTTGGCACCGACAAACTCGCGACCGGCTCCTTCGATCAAGGTGATCAATTCTTCAGCCGTCATGTCGCCCGCGTGGTTTTCCACCGACACTTTTACACCCAAATCCAAGGCCTGATTCCGGCAGGCCTTCAATACCTTAACCGTGTCGGCGATCCGCGCCTCGATTCCACCCGGAGTCCGACGATCATCGCGCGAACCCAGCACCACCCGGAAGGCGGGTGAACCCACCGCCTTAGAAAGGCGCAGCCCCAAGGACAAATGCTCCTCGGCAGTGCCCCAGTCCTTTTTGAACGACTTGGAAGTCGGACAAATGCTCCAGGAACCGAGCAAGATTTCCACGCCCTTGTCTGCGGCGTACTTGCGCAGTTCTGCTGCGGCCGAGGTTTCCATCGAACCCAGTCCGGCCAGGTCAGTGATGAAGAGGGTATCGAGTTTCAACCCGGCTGCGTAATCCACCAACTCACGCCCCTTCCATCCCCAAGCCCGGACGGCGAAGTTGTCGATGCCTAGCTTGATGCGGTTACCCGAGGCATCACGACGAGCTGCAACGGCGGCCGAGGCGACGGGAGCCACGAGAGCGGAGGCGCCAGCCACGGCGGCGGCGGTGAGGAATTTACGTCGGTTCATGGTTTGAGGAGAGCTTTTGCCGGGACACGTCATTTTGGCCAGAGCGGAAAACCGTCCGAGTTAGGAAACAGGCGGCTCCGAAACCAGCGGAACCGACTCGGACGACTGGGGATCCTGAGGCAAGCCGTAGGTCTCGGCCAAACGACGGGCCATGCGGGCCTCGGCCCTGAAGTCACCGAACCACCACCGCAAGTACAACCCGTTAGCCGCACTCCATCCGCACCAAAGAACAGCCCAACAAAACCAGACCGTGGAATCCACCTGGTCCCAAAGCCTCCAGGCGCTCAACAAGATCATCAGCCCCCAAACCGCACAAAAATGCAGGGTGTACACCGAAAAGAACGACCCCGGGTTTTCATAGCTGAACCCGCTCAATTTGGGCGAAACATGGGGATAGAAGTAATCAGCCTCCAATTCCGAGGCGATGAGGACCTTCGCGCCCAAGAGCATATTGATTCGGGCCTCGAGGGCTCGAGCATGGACTCGGGCAAAGTCACAAAAGTGCAGGAAGAACGAGGCCGTAACCCCGGTGCTGATCAACCCAAAACAAACTACGAACCACCCCATCCAACGGTCCCACAAAAGCAAGCCAATGGCAGTCAACGTAGACACTAACAGGAGCGAGAAGAACTTGCGGTTGTAAGCATATTGCATGGCCCGCATGCGCTCTAACTGACGGGTTAGGGCGTCGTATTCCAGACGGGTTCGTTCCGCGGGCGAAAGTCCGCTGGTATCGAGGGGGGGCTGTGTTTGCAGGTTCATTCGTGGGTTGCCTCGTTGGGTATCGATGGAGCCGCCGCCCCCTTGACGGCCTTGAACATGGCCAGACAGCGACCGCGCTGAACATCGTGCTGAACGATGGGTGACACGTATCGGCTTCGGGCTAGCAAGATCGGTCGGGCCCAAGGCTCTTGGATGCAATCCGACGGTGCATCCGCCAACTCCGGCACCCATTGTCGAACAAAGGCTCCATCCGGATCACATTTCTCACCCTGGGTCACTGGGTTGAAGATTCGGAAATAGGGGGCGGCGTCGGTGCCACAGCCCGCACTCCACTGCCAACCGCCGTTGTTGGCGGCCAAATCGCCATCCACCAAGGTCCGCATGAAGTAGCGTTCACCTCGCTGCCAAGAGACCATCAGATCTTTGGTCAGAAACATGGCAACGATCATTCGGAGCCGGTTGTGCATCCACCCCGTGGCATTCAGGCATCGCATGGCCGCATCGACGATCGGATATCCGGTCTGACCGGCGCACCACGCGTCAAACTGAGCGTCAGTTCCCTGCCACTGAATCTGATTGTACTCCGGGCGAAAGGCCCCCGCTGCGACGCGCGGATGATTGGTTAGAATCTGAATGTAAAACTCACGCCAAATGAGCTCACTGAGCCACGTGTCGCAGGATTTCAGACTCGTCGCCGTCGTGGCCCTGGACCGGGCCGTTTGCAATCGATCCAGAACCGTCCGGATTCCCACCGTCCCAAAACGCAGATGTGGTGAGAGTTGCGAGGTGCCAGGATTCTTTTCGAGGACGTTGCGTCCATGGTCATAGCCGAAAACGCGCGCCTCCAGAAATGCTTCCAGAGCCTGCAGTCCGGCCCTTTCACCGGCTGGGAAGAGACTCTGCGCCAACGGGTGGCCCAGCGCCTCACCGCCATTGGGCAGGGGCAAGGATGGCGGCGATGGCATCGGCGACTTGGGTGCGCCAATCCGCGGTAATGGCCCGGCCACCGGCAACGTTTTCCAGGCACGGGAATACGGTGTGAAGACACTGAACACCGTGCCGGTGCGAGTCAGCACCTCCCGCTCTTCATGGATTACCGCGTCTTTATGAGACCGAAACCCGATCGAGCGCTCCTTCAAGGCAGCACGAACCCGCTCATCACGAGCCATCGCATAAGGCTCGTAGTCCCGATTGGTGAACACCGAAATGGCACCCACCTCGCGAGCCAACGCCGGGATAACCTCCTCCGGAGGCCCTCGACGCACCACCAATTGGTGCCCTAAACTCTCGAGATTTCGCGACAACGCCTCCAGGGATCGCAGCAGGAAATTCACCCGAGCCGGCCCTACGTCCGGGGACTGCAAAATCGCGTCATCCCAACAGAAGACAGTTACCAAACGGTCCGATTCGCTATAGGCCTGCCATAGCGACGTGTTGTCGGTAACTCGAAGATCGCGCCGAAACCAATGGAGAACCGTTTTCAAGATGAGACGCTTAGCATGCCGCGGTCATTGTTCAACTCGAAGTCCAGACACGCGGTCCGGTCATTGACGAACCAACCTCATTTATGCCCTAACGGAATCGGACCTAGCGGAATCGGATTCGGTCAACCGCCCTCGCCGTGAAAAGAGAAAATGCCAGGGTACCCACGGCAGACGCGGAACAAGCACCGTTGCTGCCTTCCGGCCCTGGCGGGGTTCACAAGTCCACGTTCCATGGGCCCTGGCACGAACAAATTAGGGTCAGGCATCCCTGTCGAACAAGGGGAATTCCCTGAATCTTCGGCTACGGACCCTCTAGGGAACGACTAAGTTCGATCGGTCGTGCTGGCTGCGCCTTCCTCTGCCGGCCATTTTTGCCGCTCCTCCCTAAATACTGGGAATAAACGGCTCGTTTCAGCGTGTTCCTCGGCAAGAATTGAGGTTTTTGGGCTGTTTTAGGGGCTGGCACAGCCACTGCTTGAACCCACTCGCCATGAGTAGCGTCGCTGAAATCGAGATCACTAAAACCCAGACGGTCCAGTTACCTCTGGGCCTTTTGGGCTTTGAGCGAATCAAGACTTACTCGCTCATTACCAGAGCCGATCAAACACCCTTCCACTGGCTCTCAGTCCCTGATGGAGGCGATCTCGCCTTCTTGGTGGTGCCTCCATGTCTGGTACTGCCCGATTACGCCCTCGATATGAGCGACGCCGACGCGGACTTTCTGGAGATCCGGAATCCCAACGACACTCTGGTCTTCAACATCGTGACCCTGAAATCGGATGGATCGGCCACCGTAAACCTTAAGGGCCCCATCGTGATCAACCGACACACGATGATCGGAATGCAAGTCGTGTTGAGCCAGTCGCAATACGCGATCAAACACCCGATCCAAGCAACCTGAAGCACGCATACCAAGGAGGGTCTAATGCTGATACTTTCGCGAAAAGTCGGAGAGAGCCTGGTCATCGACGGACGAGTGATTGTCAAAATCATCCGCACCGATGGTGACACGGTCAAAGTGGGCATCGAGGCCCCTGCCGACATCCCTGTCCATCGACAGGAAGTCTACGACGAAATCCAAAAGGCTAACCGAGAGGCCGCCACTCGGATCCCCCTACCCCACTTGCCGACTTTTGGAAAACCCAAGAGCCCAACGGCCTCCACCCCTTTAAGTCCTGCCAACAACCAAACCCATAGTAAAACTGTATGATTATCAGTTCCAACTTGGCTGCACAATCGGCCGCCAACGACCTCACTAACACATCCGCAGCACTCGCCAAGTCCTTGGCCAAACTCAGCTCGGGTTCACGCATTGTGAATGCGTACGATGACGCGGCCGGAGTGGCCATCAGCCTGCGCTTCGACGCCAAGATAGAGCGAGCCAACGCCGCCCGGGATAACGTGGCCAACGCGATGTCGTTCACCAACACCCAGGACGGCTACCTCAAGCGGGTGTCCAAGACCCTCAACCGTATGAGCGAACTGGCCATGCTCTCGCTCGACGGTACTAAGAGCGACGCCGACCGGGCCCTCTACGAAAACGAATTCGATCAGCTCAGCAGCTACATCAGCAACGTGGGCGGCAAGGAGTTCAACTCGGTCAGCCTGTTCTCGGCGTCAAACGTGGCGTCCGTCATCGATTCCGAGGGCACCTCCTTCAACATGACGGGTGTGGACTTGGACTCTACCACCTATACCGCAGTCACTGGCAGCTCAATCGCAACGACCGGTGCCGCGACGACCGCACTCAGCGGCATCCGCAAGGCCATCGACCAATTGGCCGCCGACCGAGCCACCATTGGCGCCTTCCAGTCCCGGCTTAACATGGCTAACGACCAGCTCGCGGCCACCATCGAGAATTTCACCGCCGCCAGCTCGGTGATCAAAGATGTCGATGTCGCCCGCGAAAGCACTGAGTTCTCGCGGCAAAACATCCTCAACCAATCCACCACCGCCATGCTGGCCCAGGCCAATCAGTTGCCTCAGTCCGTGCTGCGACTGTTGCCGCAGTAAGCACTCTCGACCCCTCTGAGGTTTCCACTGAACTGAAACCACTCCGATAGAAATTACTCCCATGACCATTGGCTCCAATTTGGCCGCCCAATCGGCCTCCAACGACCTCACGCGCACCTCGGCCGCTCTCACCAAGTCGCTGGCCAAACTCAGCTCCGGTTCTCGCATCGTAAACGCTTACGATGACGCAGGCGGTCTGGCCGTCAGCATGCGTTTCGACGCCAAACTTGAGCGTGCCAATGCGGCCAAGGACAACGTGTCCAACGCCCAATCCTTTTCCAACACTCAGGACGGCTACCTCAAGCGGGTTGCAAAGACCCTGAACCGGATGAGCGAACTAGCCATGCTCTCGCTCGACGGTACTAAGAGCGACGCCGACCGGGCCCTCTACAACAATGAGTTCTCGCAACTCAAGAGCTACATCTCCGACCTCGCCAACAAGGAGTTCAACAGTGTTTCGCTCTTTTCGGCAGCCGACGTTGAATCGGTGATCGATTCGGAGGGAACCGCCTTCGTGATGAGTGGGATCAACCTGGGGTCCGCTTCAGCGACCTACAATGCGGTGACCCAAAGTGCCAGCGGCATCTCTACCACCGGAGCGGCCACCACCGCACTGTCTGCAGTGCGAACGGCCATCACTCAATTGGCTGCAGACCGAGCCAATGTCGGCGCCAATCAATCCCGCCTCAACATGGCCTCCGAATACTTGGCAGCCACCATCGAGACCTTCACGGCCGCCACCTCGGCCATTAAAGACGTGGACGTGGCTAGCGAGAGTACGGAGTTCTCAAGACAGAACATTCTCAATCAATCCACCACAGCGATGTTGGCCCAGGCCAATCAGTTGCCGCAGTCCGTGCTGCGCCTGTTGCCCCAATAATTCCGATTAGCTGACCACGCATTCAGCCGCTCAAGGCCTAGCCCAAGATCAAGATGCCGACTCGAATTGAGCTCGGAGTTTTTTAAACAGGCCTCGGTTTTCCCTTGGCCGTCCCGGCCTCCTCCCGATTACCGTAGGTGCATCCTTCGCTGACTCTCAAGTCGGGCTCCTCAGGTCGGGGTCTATCAGACCTCGCCAGGCCAACCCGTCATCGAAGGGAACAAAACCTCTGAAACGCTTTTGATGAACACCGTCACGCAACTGAAGACCGTCCGGAAGAACACCAAGTCCAAGGTCGAGGCTGAGCTATCACGCACCGGAGGTTTGCTGCGCCTGGCTCCGGCCTGGGTGCCCCGCTCCTTCCTGCAGCCGGGTCTTCGCCTCAAACTCCACCCAGATGACACCTACGCCTACGGGGCGAACCGCGGTGGCATCGATGAACGTTGGTTCGCATCGACAACCGAGGCGGCCAATGAGGGACGCGTGGCAGATGAGGGCCTGAGCTATGTGGTCGTGGGCAAAGAACGCTTCACCTTGCGTCAGGCGGTCGAAGACACCGGGGCCACTCTGGTGGGCAAGTCGATTTGGAAGAAGTACGGCCGCTGGCCCGTGTACTCCAAGTTCTTCGACAACATGGGGCCCATTCCCCATCACATGCACCAGTCGGCCAAGCAGGCCAAGTTGGTGGGTCAGGAAGGCAAGCCCGAGAGCTACTACTTTCCGCCCCAGCACAACAATGTGGGAAACAACTTCCCCTACACCTTCATGGGATTTGAACCGGGCACGACCAAGGCCCAAGTCCGGAAGTGCCTCGAAGACTGGAACAAGGGTGACAACGGAATTCTGGACCTGTCCAAGGCCTACCGCCTCAAGCCCGGCACCGGTTGGCTGATCGACCCCTGCATCCTCCACGCCCCGGGAAGCCTCTGCACCTATGAGCCGCAGTGGGGTAGCGACGTGTTCGGCATGTACCAAAGCTTGGTCGAGGGACGCTATGTGCCCTGGAGCCTGCTGGTGAAGGACATGCCCAAGAAGTACCATCAGGATATCGACTTCATCGTCGAACAGTTGGATTGGGACAAGAACGTGGATCCGAATTTCAAGGACAACCACTACCTCGAGCCCGTGCCGGTGGCTGACACTCGCAAAGAAGGCTTTGTCGACCGCTGGATCGTGTACGGCAAAGTGGACGGCGAGCAGCTCTTCACCGCCAAGGAGCTCACGGTGGATCCGGGCATGAAGGCCACGATCCCCGACAAGGGTGCCTACGGCCTGATTTGCGTCCAAGGCAGCGGTAAGATCAACGGTCAGCCGCTCAACAGCCCGAAGCTCATCCGCTTCCACGAGCTGACCGAAGACGAATACTTCTGCACCGAAGACGGTGCCAAAGCCGGTGTCACCTTCGAGAACACCAGTGAAACCGAACCCTTGGTTTGCCTGCGGTACTTCGGACCCGAAGTGAACCCGGATGCCCCAACGATGGGTGCCTATCGCAAGAATACCTTCGCCTGATACATGGTAGAATAAGGATTCCGTTCCAACCCCGGTGCCACCCTTGTGGCCCGGGGTTTTTTGACGGATACTTGACCAGCGGGCGGAATGCAGCGCTAGACGGCCGTTGGCGGTAACCGGTCGACATTGACTTGAACATGGTTGCCTTTCTAGCGTTCTGCAGCAGACATCCCTAGCAAGGAACGTCACTCAATTGGTCTGAATGAAAAACTCTCTGGAAACTCGACTGGGCATTTTCTTTGCCTTGGTCTTCGTGGCTGCGTTCGTACTGTTTGAAATGGTGGGAGGCGGGCGCTTCTTTGATAGCGGTATCCCAATCAAGGCCCGATTCAACTCCGCGGGGGATCTCAAAGTGGGAGATCCGGTCAAATTGGCGGGCGTAGATGTCGGCCGAGTCCAAGCAATCCGGATCGCCGATGGCAAGGTGGAGGTCTCCATGACTGTGGAACCGGCCGCCGGGGTGCGCACCGACAGCAAGGCATCCATCAAATTCACCGGCATGATGGGTCAAAACTTCATGGCCATCGATTTCGGTAACCCCGCCTCTCCGGTGGTGTCCACAGGAGCCTTGCTAGAAAGCCGTGAGCAACCCGATCTAGCGGCCATCATGAGCAAGCTGGAGAGCGCCGCCGACGGCATGCAAAACATGACCAAGAGCTTCAGCGGTGAAGACTTCACCAAGCTGCTCGGACCCATGACCGACATGATCAAGGACAACCAGCCACGCATCGCTTCGATCTTGAGCAACCTCGACAGCGTAACCACCGGTATCAACAAGGGGGAAGGCACGCTGGGTCGACTGCTGAGGCAAGACACTTTGTACGTTCAGACGCTCCAGGCGGTCACCAACCTCATCGCGTCTACCGAAGACCTGAAGGTCACTTTGTCCACGACTCGCCAAATGATGGCCGACATGAACTCCGGTAAAGGAACCATCGGCCGCCTGCTGGTGGATGACTCGCTGTTCCGTGAGACGACCAACATGATCACCAACCTCCGCGAAGTGGCCGAGAAGTTGAATCGAGGAAACGGAACGGTCGGACAGCTCATCAATGATGATGCGTTTTTGCGCAACCTGAAGCTCACCCTGCAAAAGGTCGAAAAAGCTACCGAAACCCTAGAGGATGCCGGCCCACTTCAGGTCATCGGCACGGCAGCAGGCAGCATTTTCTAATCCTCCGTTCCATGAGTTCTCCATCTCAGAACTGAGCGACCTCAGGGCTGAGACGCGCCGCTCGACCAATCCCAGACGCTGAGGGCCTTCAGTTCCCGGATGTAAAGTTCTGAACCGTCCACCGCCAGGTGGGCCCAGGCATCGGATTCAGCCACCTTGCGCCGAGAAAGGACGTCAAATTTCTCCGGGGTGGCTTTAAACAAGATCAGCTCCCCGCGTTCGTCCAAGGCAAGGATACGATCGGACTGGGCAACCATGCTCCAGTATTTGCCGAAACTCTCACTGGTAGTCCACTTCTCGGCGCCCGTCGCCAGCTCTATGCAGAGAGCTCGTTGGCTCCGCAACTGGAGGTAAGCATGTCCCTCATGAATGATCGGGGAGGTCATGTAGCCTTGCGCCTTAAATTCCCATGCCGGGACCGCCCGGAAGCCACCGTTCTCCGAACGGATATCGATGCCCAAAGTTTTCCCACCGTAGGCAGCTGTGAAGAGTCGATCTTTGCCGGCGAAGGTCGGCGTTAGGATGTTCATGCCACGGAAGGATTCGACCGGAAGGGACCACAATTCGGCACCATCCTCCAACGCCACCCCGAAGAGTCGAGTCCGCGCCTGGATCACCAACTGGCGTTTGCCGGCGAGGGTGAGGATCACGGGCGATCCGAAGGCACTGCCCATCATACCGCCACCATCCCGGGCCCCGTGCCACACCACCTGCCCATCGGCCTTGCGCAGACGTGCAACACCACCACCGGCCTGAACGTAAACACTGTCGCCATCAATCAAGGGTGAGGAGACAAAACCAAAGGTGGGTAGGTCTGCTCCAAAGCGTTTCACGAAGTCCAATCGCCAACGCTCGGAACCGTCGGTGCTGTTCAGAGCCACCAACACGTCGCGCATGCCAGCAACATACAGCGTATCGCCATCCAAGGCCGGGGTGGCACGAATCCAATCCCCATTGGATCGAGCAAAGAATGGAACGGACATAGCTCCCTCCCAGTCCCGCTTCCAAACCACAGAACCATCGGAGCGTCGCAATGCCGTCACCTGCTCCCGCTTCTTGTCCACGGTCTCGGTGATAAAGACCCGCTCGGCATTCATCACCGGCCCGGAGTAGCTGGGACCCAGAGGTAACTGCCAACGTTTCTTAAGGCGGGCTTCGTCCAGCCCTGCGGGCCATTTCGCACCGGAAATCCTGCCGTCCCGATTGGGGCCACGCCATTGGTCCCACGATTCGGCGGCCATCAGCGACGAACACAGCATCGGCAACAGCAAAAATCGGGGCAATCGGGTCATGGAAATCATTTATAATCGTATCGCATAATCCGGATTCGTCAAAAAAAGCACCTCATCCGATTGCACCTCCAGCGGAACATGCTATCGATTTTCTGCACCCGGCCCGACGCCGGGAAACACTCAATCCTGCCACTTTGTCATCTAACCCCGTCGATATGAGCGAACAGATTACCCTTCGAGTCGGTCAAAACGTCCCCCACTTCGAGATGGAAACTTACGATCCCGCCGCAGGCGATTTCGGCAAGTTCTCACTCGAGGCATCCAAGCAGAGCGGCCGCTGGACTGTGTTGGTGTTCTACCCCGCCGACTTCACGTTCGTCTGCCCCACTGAACTGGCTGATCTAGCAGTGGTCCATTCCCAGCTGAAAAACCTTGGCTGCGATGTTTATGGCGTATCCACCGACACCAAGTACGCGCATCTGGCTTGGCGTAATTCTGAGAAACTTCTGGCCGATGTGCATTACCCGCTGGCCGCCGATCCGACGGGTGCGGTTTCCAAGATCTTTGGAGTCTACGACTGTGGCAGCGGCTTGGCCCTCCGCGGCACGTTCATCATCAATCCTGCAGGCACCTTGGTCTCCAGCGAGATCAACTTCTACAACGTGGGACGTGATGCTTCGGAGCTGCTGCGGAAGATGGAAGCCAACGCCTACCTTGTCGGCCATCCCGATCAGGCCTGCCCGGCTAAGTGGAAGCCCGGTTCCAAGACCCTAACCCCGAGCAAAGACATGGTGGGCAAAGTGTTCGAGGCTCTCCAGTAAGAGATAAAAATCAGGAGACCCACTCCTAACGGCCAATCGAATGGCCAATCGAACGGTCAGGTCAAGGGGCTCCGAAGTTTCAACCCTTCGGAGCCCCTTCTCTTTCTCAGAATTCGTCCTACCGCCGACGCATTGCCACTGCATTGCCACTGCTTTGTCGATTGCGCCTCCGACGTAGACTCTTGCAGCCTCCCGTCGTGGAGCACTTGGATCCTCAACTGATTCGAACGGCCCTAATTCAGGCCCTGGAGGAAGACCTCGGTAGCGGCGACGCCACCAGCTTAGCCTGCATCCCACCCGAGGCCGAATCCACGGCTCGGATGAATGCTCGTGAACGCCTCACGGTCGCCGGTTTGGCGTTTGCTGAAGGGGCCTTCCGGGAACTGGCTCCCAATGCCGTGATCCGCCGGTGCGTGAAGGACGGACAGTCTTGCGAAGCCGGGGTGACGCTACTGGAAGTCTCTGGCCCCTCACGAGCCTTGCTGTCGGCCGAACGCGTGGCCCTGAATTTCGTACAACGCCTCTCTGGGGTCGCCACTGCCACTGCCCGCTATGTTCGCTTGCTGGAGGGCACCCAGACCCGGATTTTGGACACCCGAAAGACCACCCCGGGCTGGCGGCGCTTCGAAAAGTACGCGGTGCGCTGCGGAGGCGGGGTCAACCATCGGATGGGCCTCCATGACCGGATTCTCATTAAGGACAACCATTTGGCGGCGCTGGTAGGCGCGGATCCCGACCCTGTAACCGCCGCAGTACGGCGCGCGCGCGCTCAGTTTCCGTCGTTGTTCGTCCAGGTCGAGGCCGACACCCCGGACCAAGCCCAGCGGGCAGCCGAGGCGGGTGCAGACGGGATCCTTCTGGACAATATGCCCCCAGAGGTCTTGCGGGAGTCTTTGAGACGCATCGCCGGCCGTTGTCAGACCGAGGCCAGCGGAGGCATCCATGAGGCCACTGTCCGAGCTGTCGCCGAGACCGGGGTTAATTTTATCTCGATCGGCGCGCTCACCCATTCGGCGCGTGCAGTAGACATCGGTTTGGATTTCCTCCCGTGAATCCCGACACTCGCATTCTGGCCGCAATGAGGGCTGCCGGAGAGACTGGCATCTCCGGTGCCGCATTGGCCAAGGATCTGGGAGTCTCCCGGGCGGCCATCTGGTCCCGTATCGAGGACCTTCGCAAGGCCGGTTACGACATCGAGGCCAGCCCTCACCACGGTTACCAACTCCGCTCGTCCCCGGATCGGCTGCACGCCGATGACCTCTTGGCCCGTTTGGGGCCTGGCAAGCTCATCGGACGCGATATCCAAGTTTTCCAAGTGACGGCCTCCACCAATGATGTGGTTGAAAAAATGGCCCGAGACTCGGTCCGCGAGGGCATCGTTGTCTTTGCCGAATCGCAAACCCGCGGGCGGGGACGCCTGGGTCGGCAGTGGATATCCCCTTCGGGCAAAGGACTCTGGTTCTCCGTTCTGCTTCGACCGCAACTCCCTCCCGCAGCCGCCACGCAATTGACGGTGGTCAGCGCCGTCGCCGTGGCCCGTGGGATTGAACGCCACACCGGACTGAAGCCCGAGATCAAGTGGCCCAATGACATCGTCTTCGGCACCCGAAAGGTGGCCGGCATTTTGCTAGAACTCGGGGCCGAACTCGACCACATCCGGCACGTCGTGCTGGGCATCGGTATCGACGTCAATCTCAGTGCCGATGAAATGCCCGAGGAATTGCGCACTATCGCCACCTCGTTGCGCATCGAAGGGGGACGCACCTTTGATCGCTCGGATCTCGCGGCCACCGTCCTCGCCGAGTTGGACGCCGCGTATGGACGGCTCCGTCGGGGTGATTTCCATGAAATAAGCGACGAGTGGATGCGGCGCTGCAGCACCCTCGGTCAACGGGTGACAATCCGGATGGCCGACCGAGTCGTCATCGGCCGGGCCGAATCTCTCAATGAAGACGGGGCCCTGCTCGTGCGGACTGAACATGGGCGATTGGAGCACATCATCGGCGGTGACGTGTCTTTAACAAAGGGTCCGACGCTATGATGCTGCTGCTGGACGTGGGCAACACCCACACCCACGTGGGCTTGGGCGGCCCGCGCAGCCTTCGAACGCTGGGTGATATTCCCACCTCGGCATGGTCCGATGGGACCGCAACCGGACTGCTCGAGGCGCTGCTTCCCAAGCGCATGCCCGACCAACTGTGTTTCTGCAGTGTGGTTCCGAAAGCAACCCCACTCCTCACTGGATGGGCCCACTCGCGGTTGAACCTAGCCCCACTACAACTGACCCCGCAGTCCTTGCGCGGTGTGGGCATCGATTACCCCCATCCGGACACCATTGGTCAGGACCGTTTGGCCAATGCCGTCGCCGCCCATCACCACTACGGAGCTCCGGCGCTGGTCGTCGATTTCGGAACTGCGGTGACCTTCGACGTGGTGGACCGGTCAGGCCGGTATGTGGGCGGCATCATCGCCCCGGGGCTTTCTGCGATGACGGATTATCTCCACGAAAAGACGGCGCTCCTGCCTCGGATTCGTATCCGGAATCCCCGACGGGTGGTCGGCCGCAACACCGAGGAGGCGATGCTCTCCGGAGCCGTCTTCGGTTACCGGGGTCTGGTGCGTGGCCTCATCATCGAGCTGCGCCGAGAACTCGGGGTGAGCCGCCTGCCGGTCGTGGCCACCGGCGGCTACGCCCGCCTGATTGCTCGCGGGTTGCCTGAGATTGAGGCGGTGGTCCCTGGATTGACGCTGGAAGGATTGCGACTCACTGCCCTCGCCCATTGCGCAAAGCCTCTTCCCACATAAATTGCCGAACATGGCCAAATCCATCGCATTGAGTCTTCGTCCCGGTGATCCAGCCCCGCCGTTCAGTGCGGTGGTGACGGACGGTTCGCAAATCACTTCCAAAGACCTTCTTGGGAAGCCGGTGGTGATTTACTTCTACCCGCGCGACGACACCCCGGGCTGTACCAAAGAGGCATGCGGTTTCCGCGACCAGTATGCGGCTATCCAGAAGGCCGGAGCTGTTGTCCTCGGAGTGAGCGCTGACACGGTAAAATCCCACGTGAAGTTTACCAACAAGCATCAACTTCCCTTCCCCCTGGTGGCGGACACGGAGTCGGTGCTTGCCAATGCCTTCGGGGTTTGGGGCGAGAAGGTCTTCATGGGACGGAAGTACCAGGGTATTCATCGAGTGACCTTTTTGATCGGCCGAGATGGCCGGATCGCGCGAATTTGGGATTCAGTGAAACCGGAGATCCATGCCGAGGAAGTCCTCGAAGCACTGAAGTCGCTCTAGCTGCCCCGATGAGGCAGACCCGAGCAGGTCCACGGTGGGAGGAGGCTGTTGCGGGCAATTCCGCCCCTCCTCCGGAGGTTCGATAATACCGATATCGGATTTGTCATCCCAAGATCGAATCGACCATGCTCTCAAGAGCCTTTGCCGAGCCTAGGATTCGGGAGGTGTGATTTTCCGATGAACCAATCCGAAATAGCCTCCTGGGTGGTGACTCATCACCCGGCCCACCGTTTTCACGGAAAACGTGTGCTGCTCATCATTCCCGATGGCACGCGCACCGCACCCATCGGAGCCGTCTTCAAGGCCTTGCACGCCGAATGGTCCGAATCGGTGGCCGCCTTGGATATCCTCATCGCACTAGGCACTCATCCTGCGATGTCCGAGGAGGCCATTTGTGAGCGGCTAGAGATTACTGGCGAGGAACGTGCCTCCCAATATCGAGCGGTCGGATTCTTTAACCACGAATGGGACAACCCGGCGGCCCTGGAAACCCTGGGAGTTATCCCCGCCGAAGAGATACGAACCCTGTCCGACGGGCTCTTCGCCATGGATGTGCCCGTGTCGATTAACAAGCGTGTCTTGGGCTACGATCAAATCGTTATCATCGGTCCGGTATTTCCCCACGAGGTCGTCGGGTTTAGCGGCGGTAACAAGTACCTGTTCCCCGGAGTCAGCGGTCCGGAAATTCTCAACTTCTTCCACTGGCTCGGCGCGGTGATCACCACCGTGGGAGTCATTGGTCAAAAATGGACCCCGGTGCGCCGAGTGGTGGACCGAGCCGGAGCCATGGTGCCCATTCCCAAGCTGTGTCTGGCCCTCGTGGTAAAACCCGGAAGCAATGGAGAATTGGCGGGGATCTTTACTGGAACCCCCGAGGCCGCGTGGGATCAGGCTGCCGACTTGTCTGCCCAGACGCACATCGAATGGAAGGATCGCCAATTTCACACCATTCTGAGCTGCGCGCCAGCCATGTACGACGAGCTGTGGGTCGGGGCCAAGTGCATGTACAAACTAGAGCCGGTGCTGGCTCCGGGTGGCGAACTCATCATCTATGCCCCCCACCTCCATGAGATCAGTGTGGTCCATGGAGCGCTGCTTCGGCAGGTAGGCTACCACTGCCGCGACTACTTCCTGAAACAATGGGACCACTTCAAAGATTTCCCGTGGGGAACCCTGGCCCACAGCACCCATGTGTTCGGTCAGGGCACCTACGAAAACGGAGTCGAAACACGTCGGGCCCGAGTGACGTTGGCGACCGGAATACCAGAATCGGTGTGCCGCGAAATTAACCTGGGCTACCGGGATTGGCGCTCCATCGATCCGGCTCAGTTCCAGGGGCGGGAGTCTGAGGGCATCCTGTATGTTCCCAAAGCCGGCGAAACCCTCTACCGGGTGCGTGCCTGAAGCCCCATTGACGCTGAGCGTAAAGAATCTGCCACACCGTTGACACCTCACGGCTAGAAGTCGGATTCTTGCGAAGTCCTGCACGAGCCCGACTCACCCATGGCCATTGCCCAATCGGTCCATACCAATTTCAAGGATGCCTACTGCTACCATCACAGTTGCAGCCCGGCTGGCTTTGATCGTCATCTTTTGTTGAGGATCGTCCCACTGCTGTTCCGCCCATTGGCGGCCCTTAGCTTTTGGATAAACCCAGAGATTTTCGCCAGCGAACTCGAGGTCATCCGTAACGCCGCTCCGGCACGCACCGGTCGGGAGGTCAATTCGGCCGCCCAAGACTTGGTGCACCTGCGATTCGTGGAGCACAGCTTCCGGCGATCCATCGGGATGCGAGGCCGCTCAGAAGCAGTGGTTGAGGCCTGGAACCAAGTGAAGGCCACGGTCGATCGACCGACCATCCCCGATCATCCGTCCATCGGTTTCGCGGAGGGGGCATCCCATCTTTCGGCCGCATCCCGCTCCTCCGCACTGGGCCGCAATGATTCGGCCCTGACCATCCGGACTCTCCGGAGAGTTCATCAAGAGGTCTCGTCTGGGAAACCCATCTCCCAGATTCTCGCAGCCGAAGGACTTACTCACGATCAGTTGCTCAGCCTCTTGAATCGAAACCTGCAGGCGTTCGATGGCTTCGCGGGCCTCCGAGACCAGCTGCTCGGGCAACAGGGGCCGAACTCCCCCACCCCACCGAGCGGAGAGGTGTCTCAAAGTATTCCCCAGAAGCGTCCCTCCCGATCCATTTCATGAAACCCACCCTCCGTGTCGGCATCATCGGCGGCGGCCTCATGGGCCGCGAGGCGGCCAGCGCGTTCGCCCGCTGGTTCGTCCTCAACAACTTCCCCGTGCAGGTTGAATTGGTCGCTGTTTGTGACCTTCAACCCACCCTGCTCGACTGGTTCCGCCAAATCCCAACAGTCAAACTGCTGACCCCGGATCACCACCAGCTCCTCGCCTCACCCGAGGTGGATGTGGTTTACGTGGCCGTGCCTCACAACCTTCACGAGGCCATCTACCTCGACGTGTTGGCCGCCGGAAAAGATTTGTTGGCCGAGAAACCCTTCGGCATCGATCTCGCGGCCGCCCGACGCATCCGCGATGCGGCCGCCAAGTCCGGTCGGTTCGTGCGCTGCAGCTCTGAGTTCCCCTTCTTGCCGGGAGTTCAAAGGGTCATCGAATGGGCTCAATCCGGTACCATGGGCCAACCGCTAGAAGTCCGCTCCTGCTTCTGGCATTCCAGCGACCTTGATCCGACCAAGCCAGCGAACTGGAAGCGTCAGGTCCGCACCTGCGGGGCCATTGGCGTCATGGGTGACCTGGGAATGCACGTCGTCCATGTGCCCTTCCGGCTCGGATGGTTCCCGAGTCGAGTCTATGCCCAGTTGCAGAAAATTTATCACGAGCGCCCCGACGGCAAAGGAGGCACGGCCCCCTGCGACACTTGGGACAACGCCATGCTCCACACCGAGGTCAATATACAGGGCATCGAAACTCCCATGCGCTTGGAGATGAAGCGGCTGGCCCCAGGAGCCACCAACTCCTGGTCCATCGAGATCCTCGGCACCGACGGCGGCATGCGTTATTCCACCGCCGAACCGAAGACGCTCTGGAAGTTCGACCGCTCAAAAGAACAGTGGTGGAGCCGCACAGACCTCGGATTCCAGACACCATTCCCCACGATTACCGGGGGCATCTTCGAGCCAGGTTTCCCAGACTGTTTTCTGCAAATGTGGGCAGCCTTTGCGGCCGAACGCCAGGGAGCCCTCGGCAATCGATTTGGTTGTGTCACCCCGGACGAAGCTGTCCGGAGCCACGAACTGTTCGAGGCCGCATTGGCTTCCCACGCTCAACGCACGGCTGTAATCCTCGGTTGAGTTCCGCAATCCGTTGCCAGCGCCATGCCTCGTCGCTCTCAATCCCTGCCCCCTCCCTCGTCCACTGCCTCGCTGATCCTACGCCGGACCTCTCTAAGGCCACGGGTGGCCATCATTCTGGGCAGTGGCTTTGGCCCCATCGCGCAGTCGGTCTCGGTGGACCGGGAATTCTCCTATCGAGACCTGCCTGGCTTCCCAGTCGGCAGCGCCCCGGGGCATGAGGGACGACTGCGGATCGGAACCTGGCACTCGGTGCCCGTGGCCGTGCTCAGCGGACGGGCCCACTACTATGAAGGGTTTGAGCCCAACGAAGTGGTCTATGCCACTCGTGTCCTCGCGGCCATGGGTGTCGAGACGCTGCTGGTGACCAATGCAGCGGGCGGCATTCACCCCAAATTCCGCGTCGGCGATTTCATGATCCTGAACGATCACATCAATTTCTTGGGCATGAATCCGCTGCGGGGAGCGGTCGCCGAGGGCGAACCTCGTTTTGTCGACATGACCCGAACCTACGATCCGGAACTGCAAAAACATCTAAAAGCGGCTGCGCGGTCGATCCGTCTGCCGGTGCGCGAGGGGGTCTATCTGGCCGTTTCTGGTCCCAGTTTTGAAACACCGGCTGAGATCCGGGCCTTCCGCAGCTGGGGCGCCGATGCTGTGGGCATGAGCACCGTGCCGGAGGTCATCGTGGCCCGCCAATGCGGATTGCGAGTGGCCGGATTTAGTTGCATTACCAATGCTGCGGCCGGCTTAGGCGGGAAAACACAGGTCGTCTCTGCCCAAGAAGTTCTCGAAGTAGCCAAAACCCAAGAACATCGAGCCTGCGAATGGATCGGTGCCTTTGTGCAACGGATCGGCACGAAGGAAACCACCACCGAGTCCCCCGCACCAACACCCCGGAAGGTTCGGCCTCGTCAAAAAAATCCGTAACCTTTGGCTCGACCGGAACGTTGGGACAGTAACCACCGTTCCTTTTGGTTTTCCGCGACGACACTGTCCATGCGACTTCTCTACAATATTCTCTTCAACATCGGGTTCGCCCTGTCGGCTCCATGGTATTTCCTCAAGATGTACCGTCGCGGATCCTGGCAGGCCGGGTTTGGCGAGCGCTTCGGCCTGTATGACGCCAAGCTCAAGCAGGCCCTGACCAACCGTCAGGTCATCTGGTTCCACGCAGTCAGCGTCGGCGAGGTGAACTTGTGCACGCAGTTAATACGGGCCATGGAACCGCTGCTGCCCTTGCACAAGATCGTCGTCTCCACGACGACCTCGACGGGCATGGGACTCCTGCGCGACCACCTTCCGGCGCATATTACCAAGGTCTACTACCCCATTGATCGCCGGAAACACATCCAACGGTCCATCGGCCTCATCGACCCTGATGTGGTCATTTTAGTGGAGGCCGAGATCTGGCCCAACTTTCTGTGGAGTCTCCAACGCCGTGGGGTTCCGTATTTCTTGGTCAATGCTCGCCTCTCGGAGCGGTCGTTCCGTGGCTACCGCCGGTTTGGGTTCCTCTTCCGGGATCTTTTCGCAGGGTTTGAAGGGGTGGGCGCGCAAACTGAAGCCGATGCGGAGCGCCTGCTTCAACTCGGTTGCCGCAAAGAAGCCATCCACGTGGTGGGCAGCCTCAAGTTCGACGCCGCCAAGCTTGATGACACCCTTACGCTGGATATTACCAGCCTACTGGGGCAATTGGGGGTTGTTCCCGACAGCGTAGTTCTGGTGGCCGGCAGCACCCATGACGGTGAAGAACGCATCCTGGCTTCCATGTACCTCCGCTTGAAGCCCCGGTTCCCAAGGCTCTTCCTCGTGCTCGTGCCGAGGCATCATGAACGAGGTGCTGCCGTCGGAGCAGAGCTGCAGGCTCTGGGCGTGCGATACATCTTCCGCAAGGACATGCGGCCGAACACACGCCACAAATCGGGCGATCTGGAATGCCTGCTGGTCAACACCACCGGTGAACTCCGTCACTTCTACACCCGGGCCGATATTGTCTTTGTGGGCAAGAGTCTCACTGCGCAAGGCGGACAAAACCCCATTGAACCGGCCGCTCTCGGCAAGGCAGTGATCTTTGGTCCGCACATGGAGAACTTCCCCGACATTGCACCAAATTTTGTGAAGGCCAACGCCGCCGTGCAAGTTGCCGATGAAGCGGGGCTGGAATCGGCGTTGACCCGGTTGCTAGAAAATCCCGCCGAACGAGCGGCTCTCGGTCAACGGGCCCAGACGGTCGTCCGCGAGAATCAGGGCAGCATCGGTCGAACCGTCTCCATGATCATGGACGTGTTCTAAAGCCCCGCACCGGGTCGGACGGAACTTCTTCATCAGCTATCCGATAGAAAACAACGGGGGATGGTTCAGGCTCAATGAGTCCTGAACCAAGGTCCGGGCCTCACCGGAGCATCATTTCGGAAGCCACTTCTCCCAATTCTTGGCGTAGGCATCGACGTTGGATCGGTCCACACGAACCAAGGGGCTGACATCCCGGGGCGAATCCGGATTCTTGTGCAAATGCACCTTGTTAAACAAGTGCTCCACTGAGCGGTAGCCCCAAGCGTGGCATTGCTGAGCCAAGAGGACCTGAACGTGCCCGCTGCGCACATAATTCAAGCAGATCGGCAACGCGTCGACGCTGACACATTGAACCGTGCCTGGCTGCCACTTGAGCGCATTCTCAGTGAAGAGAGGCCATCCTCCAATCAAGGCCCAACCGGTGATGTCCGGATTGGCCTGAAGGACCTGCTCCATTCGAGCAGCAGCATCCTGCGGGGTTTCCCGATGATAAAACGTATCACGGATAACCACCCCAGGGTATTTCTTGGCCTCCTTGCGGACACCAGCGACACGCTTCTGCAAATTGGGCGCGTTTTGGTTTCCTGCCAAAATGGCGATGACCCCCTTGCCTCCCAGAACTCGGGCCAATTCAGTCATCACCTGTTCACCGCACAGGCCATCATCCACGCCATAGCAAACCAGTCGCTTGGAGGCGGGCGCATCCGAATCAAAGGTGACCACGGGCACTCCATCGCTCACCGCCTTGTTGATGGCGTCGGTCACCTTGTTCGCATCGCTGCAACTAACGGCAATTCCATCAGCACCCGCCAAAACCAACTGCTCGATGGCCTCAGCCTGCTTCTGAGCGTCTTCCTCATTGGGGGTCCGCCAGTCGATGCGGATTTTCACCCCGTGTCGGGCACCCAACTCCCGAGCGGCGTCCTCGGCACCGACCCGAGCCACCTGGAACACGGCATTCCCCTGGGACTTGGCGATCAGACCGAAACGATAGGACTTTGATCCTTGAGCCAAGGCCCAAGACGGCAAGAGCGGAAGGGCGGAGGCCCCCAACAGAAAGCGACGGCGATTCATAGGAGAGGGCTCAGAGCAAACGCTCTGCCCCCCTACCAAGTCAACGTCTCAACGGCCCTAAGAAGCACATCCCTGAGGCAACGATCACCTCACGGCAGGAACGAGCAAATGTACTCGCAAATCCCGCTCGAGACTTCGATGTCAAAGCCAGATTTGGCGGGGACATCAAAGAACGAACCGGCAGCAACCGATCGGGTTTCCTCGGTTCCATCCAGACGGATGACGCAGTGGCCGGCCACGATTTCCATCCGCTCAGCCTGGTCGGTTCCGAAGTGGAACTTGCCCGGATAAATCAGGCCCAGGGTCTTCTTGGCGTCGTCAGAAAAACGGATCGTGTGAGACACCACCTTGCCCTCGAAATAGACATTGGCTTTGGCGGTGGCAGTGACGTTGTTGAATTCGCTCGGAATCGACATCGCGGAGAACTTGTCCAAAGCCGGATCGCGCTTCAATGGCCAAGTCACAAACCGGGCAAGCTCTCTAATCTCTACAATCTCGGTTGTCTTTATGTGTTTACAACCATCAAGAAGGCCCAATAGCCTTTTGACCTTCAGGGAGATGGGCCACCAACGAAATAATGTACTGCCGGGATTCGGGATAACGATGGGCTATTCCATCGCCTACCTGAGCCTTATTGTCCTCATCCCACTGGCGGGGCTGTTGATCCGCGTCACTGAGATGAGTTGGGCGGACTTTGTCCGGGTGGCGTTCAGCGATCGGGCCTTGGCCGCCTACCGACTCACCTTTGGGGCCTCGTTCCTCGCCGCCACCATCAACGCGGTGCTCGGCACGCTGCTGGCCTGGGTATTGACCCGTTACCGGTTTCCGGGTCGAAAATTTTTGGATGCCCTGGTCGATTTTCCCTTTGCCCTTCCGACGGCCGTGGCAGGACTCACCTTGGCCAACCTGTTTTCCCAAACGGGCTGGCTGGGACAATTTCTGGTGCCGCTCGGAATCCATCTGGCGTACACCACCAGCGGCATCGTCCTAGCCCTGACCTTTGTTAGTCTGCCCTTCGTCGTTCGGACGCTGCAGCCCGTTCTGGAAGAATTTGAAGTCGAGCTGGAGGAGGCCGCCGCCACACTCGGTGCCGGCCGATGGTGCACCTTTCGCCGGGTCGTTTTTCCCACCCTATTGCCAGCCTTGATGACCGGCTTTGCTCTGGCCTTTGCTCGAGCCGTGGGCGAATACGGCTCAGTCCTCTTTATCTCCACAAACAAACCCTATGTCTCCGAAATTACCCCTCAGGTCATCATGGGTTGGTTAGACCAATTCGAGTATGCCAATGCCATGGCCGTGGCTGTAGTGATGCTCAGCGCTTCCTTCGCCATCCTCATCACCATCAACCTGCTCGAACGCTGGGCGAGTCGATTTCAACGTTGACCATGGCTGGAGGCATTCCCAGAGGCCCCATGGCGGCCGCAAATGGCAAATCCCGCCGGGGTATTGAAGAACCGGCGTTCATCCGCAGGATTCTCATCGGGATCGCCGTCGGATTCGTGGGGGTGTTCCTCCTGCTGCCCTTGGCCAATGTCTTTGCGCAGGCCTTTGCCAAGGGGTGGGCCGCTTATCTCCAATCCCTTCAACAGCCCGACACGCGGTCGGCGGTGCTGCTGACCCTGCTGGTGTCCGCCATTTGCGTTCCACTCAACCTGGTCTTCGGCGTGATTGCCGCCTGGGCAGTGGCTAAGTTCCAATTCCGAGGTAAAGCACTGCTGATCACCTTGATTGACCTGCCGTTCTCGGTGTCGCCCGTGGTGTCCGGGCTCATCTTTGTGGTGATGTTCGGGGCTCAGGGATATTTGGGGCCCTGGCTCGATTCCAAAGACATACAAATCATCTTCGCCGTCCCAGGCATCGTTCTAGCAACGCTGTTTGTGACCTTTCCCTTCGTCGCTCGAGAACTCATCCCTCTAATGGAGGCTCAGGGCAGCGATGCAGAGCAAGCCGCCCTCACCCTCGGAGCGACCGGATGGCAAACCTTCTGGCATGTCACCTTGCCCTCGGTGAAATGGGGCCTCCTGTACGGGGTCATTCTTTGCAATGCGCGGGCCATGGGAGAATTTGGAGCTGTCTCCGTAGTGAGCGGGCACATTTCGGGGCTCACCGAAACCCTGCCCTTGCGCATTGAAAAACTGCACCAGGAATACCAGTCGGTCGGTGCCTTCAGCGCCGCCAGCCTTCTGGCCTTGGTGGCCTTAATCACCCTCGGCCTTAAGACCTGGCTCGAGCGCCGCCAAGCGGCTGAACAAGCCTTCGGCCAATCCGATTCCCCTTCCAGCCATGAGCATTGAACTGCGCCAGGTGTCCAAGCGTTTCGGCAGCGTGAGCGCGGTCGAAGATGTGTCGTTGACTGTCGCCGATGGCGAACTCGTCGCCCTGCTCGGACCGAGCGGTGGCGGCAAGACCACCGTGCTGCGGATGATCGCCGGATTGGAAGTACCTACCTCCGGAGATCTGCTCGTCCGCGGTGAACGCGTCAACGACGTGCCCGTCCAGAAGCGCAACATCGGCTTCGTTTTTCAGAGCTACGCCCTCTTCAAAACGATGAGCGTGTTCGACAACGTCGCCTTCGGTCTCAAGATTCGGAACACCCCGCAGGCCGAGATCGAAGCCCGCGTGGACGAACTGCTCAAGCTCTTCGGACTCGACGGTCTCGGACGCCGCCTGCCACACCAATTGTCCGGTGGCCAGCGCCAGCGAGTTGCCATCGCCCGGGCACTCGCACCACGGCCTTCGGTACTCCTGCTCGACGAACCCTTCGGAGCGGTCGATGCCAAGATTCGCCAAGAGCTGCGCGAATGGCTCGTTCGCCTGCAACGGGAACTCCACGTCACCACGATCTTCGTCACCCACGATCAGGAAGAGGCCATGGAGGTGAGTAATCGGATCGTGATCTTCAGTCGCGGCCGGCTCGAACAAATCGGATCCCCGCGCGAGGTCTACGAAGAACCGAAGAATGAATTCGTGGCCCGATTTATCGGCGTCCTCAATGTCCTGGAACTCACCGTCCAGAATGGTGCCGCCCGCCTCAACGAATTGAGTTTCCCGACCCACGGTGTGCCCGAGGGACAGACCCTGCGCATCGGCTTCCGACCGTATGCCGTCCAGATCTCCCGCAATCTTCAGGAATACCCCCATTCGGCCGTAATCCGTCATGTCTACTTCTTGGGAGTCCAACTGCGGCTCGAACTGGAGACTCCGTCCGGATTGATCCTGCGGACTCGCATTGTGAAAGACGACTTCCTGCGTCAGGGCCTAGAGCAAGGATCCTCGGTGAGCTTCCAGATTCGCGAATACCGGGTGCTCTCGACCGGTGCCAACAGCCTGTCTCCCGAGGTCGCCACCGTGCATTCGGCCGCCAACTTCGCCGAGGGGATTTGAGCCCCAGACCCCACCAAGCCAGCCAGAAATCCAGTGCTGATTCATCTGAATCTGAATAGTTATTTAAGAAGTGGGCTCGTTTGCATTTTGACTGATTTGTTTTTATGGCCCGTGTTCAGGATTTGCGGTGCGTAGCACCGATTTGCCTGCCGAAGCGGATCTTCTCAAGCAAATCATGGTCCGTCTGATCAATCTCCATGAGCGCGAGGAGTTCGAGCGCCGGCTCGAGGCCCACCACTACCTTGGCCGACGCGCGCTTCATGGCCCCTCGCTTCATTACGTGGCCGAACTGGTTGGCCCGTACGTCGCCTTGCTTGACTTTGGCGTCGCCGCTTTGCACACCAAGGCACGGGATGGCTGGATTGGCTGGTCGCCGCGCCAACGAGCCCGCCGGCTCGGGCTTGTCGCCACCAATTCTCGCTTCCTCGTCTCACCCGAGCGTGAAATGGTCTAGTTTTCTGGAAAACGATTTGATTGATTCACCATCAATTAAATATAATCTGCATGATCGAAAAATCATCGTCCAGTTTCTCCCGGACACTCGTTCGCTTTGCCCATTCCCAAGCGGTGATCGGGTTTCCAAGATCTTGTTGAGCAATATACCACGAAGAAAAATCTTCGACGGTAGCAGTCGTCCCGTCCTTTCTTTCCAACTCGTACACACCATCGCTAATAACAATCAATTTGCACGAATTGGATAAAATTCGCGACGCCTCCTGAAACTTAGCACTGTCCATGCAACCAATTGGCGGAGCTTGCGTGCGGAGAGGTGTACTCGTGTTATCCTCTATGCACAGCGCCGGAGGGTGACCAGCACTTCCAAATCGAAGCAGTCTTGTTGAAGGTGAGTACACTCCATACCAGCAAGTAAAATACTGCTCATTGTGTGACTCCATCGGGAATGCTGTGTTGAGGCCAGTCAGGACCGATTTCGGAGACTTAAAGTCTGTATCGGGAAGCGAAAGAGTTCGCAGAACATTGAGAATTGAGATAGACAACATGGCCGCTCCAACACCATGGCCGCAAACATCGAAAAGAAAAAATGCCCAATGATCGCTGTCAATCCAACGGTAGCCAAAACCATCTCCGCCGATTTGACTACACGATTGGAAATGCCAACTGACCACAACGTGAGCATGGTTTAACGGACTGGGTAGCAGGCATGACACATAACGACTAGCCTCCGCGAGTTCTTCTGCCAAAAGAGATTGACTCTCCAATAAGGCTGCGTGGGTTCGCTGCTCCAAATCACGGAGTCGTTTCCGTTCAAGACACGCGCAAATGCGCGCTCGGAGAAAGACGGGATTCACCGGCTTCATTAAATAGTCATCTGCACCAGCCTCGATACAACGAACTATGCTGCTTTCTTGATCCACCCCAGAAATCATCAGTACCGGAATCAATTTCAGCTGTTGGTCGGTGCGAAGGTGCTGAAGGAGCTCAAAGCCATCCATGATCGGCATGATCATATCCAGCAAAACAAGATCATAACCGCCCTTTTGCAATTCTAGCCACGCAGAGTGCCCATCTCCAACCGTGGTAACCTTGTATCCAAACCGCTCAACTCGCCGACGTAATATGTCCAGATTCAAAGGATCGTCTTCGGCAATTAGAATGTGTTCACCTAAGCCTGCCGCGATCTGGGGCTCGGTTGAGTTTGCAGGTCGCTGAGTTTCTATGTTCTGAGAATTTTCCGGATTTGATGATATGGCTTCTGGGCTAGGTAATCCTTTAGAATCATTGAGGGCAAGCAGGGCCGCTTCCATCCGCTGCAACCAATTTGCGGCAGCACCGTGGATTCGTTGAAGGTCTTGGAGAATGTCCGTGCGCTCTTGGGATTGAGCCTGCTCCATGAGCAACTCGCTGTAGCCAATAATATGGTCGACAGGCGTTCTAAGATCCTGTTGTAGCTTGGAGGTATCAAGGGAACGATTTGACAAGCTTTGCTCGCCTAAATAGGTGTTAAGAGCAGTAAGTAACTGCCAGCCTGCGAATTTTATGCGCTCTAGATCACGGGTGTAGCCAGTATCAGTGCTGGTGTCTTCGAGAAGCAGTTCACAGTAGCCAATCACTTGGTTGATTGGAGTTCGCAAGTCATGCCGTAACTTTCCAAGGCTTTTCGAATCAATGTTCAAAGGAATGTTTGTTTTCTGTCGATTGACTGGATCCCGAGCCTCCGGAGCTATTAATTTTTATAAGGGTAATTGAATTCCAACCACCTGCAGAGGAGTAATGCACTTCATCCATTAGCTGACGAATCAGATGGATACCCAACCCTCCAACTGGCCGATCAAGAAGCGGCAGCGTAGTGTCCACAGGTGGATGTTCAATGACATTATAAGGAAGCCCATCATCACGCACAACTATTGTAATTTTGTTCTCAGAAAATTGAAAATCAATTTTCGACGTTTTTGCAACAGAATGGTCGTAGAGATTTTGCAGGTATTCTGCTAACGCATGGTCTAAGCAGAACAGAGTTTTCCGCGATATTGAAATTGATGATGCAAATTTTTCAAGACACCGGCAGGCATCTACAGCTGAAGATTCAGTTACTGGAAATTCAACGTTCATATCTTCCTGCACCTTAGTGCGCTTTTTCGATAAAGCTCTCACGAAACCCGGTCATTTCTAGAATGGCATCCACCTCGGTCGATGCACGGGAAACCATTAAAGATCTATGATCTGTTTTCATATTTCGGTGATATTGAAGTAGAACCCGGATTCCTGCTGAACAAATAAAACTACAGTCGATCATGTTCAAAGTTATTTTTCTGACCGACGTTTTGCCGAGTTCCAACAGATCAATCTCCAATTTATTGGCAAACTCGCCGTCAATTCTGCGATCAATTATAATTCACAGCTATCGCCTGATTTCAGTTGTGTAAAGTTTGGCATATTTTTATTACTTAATCCCAAATCCAATCTGAAGATCCAATTCCGAAAGTTGCAAATATAAAGTCTACATCTTTCGATGTTTTACCGACGACAAACTTACGTCCCTCTGCCTTAAATTTTCGATGATTTAAAACTATTACTCGTAATGCTGCGGAGCATAGAAATGTTACCTGATCAAGATTCACAACAACTTTGCGCACAGATGTGGTCATTAGGGCATCTGCTTTGGCCGAAAACACTTTTGCTTCGTAACTGTCTAAACGTCCTGATAAATTCACCTCATGAACTTCTTCGTTTGAATCGATACTCATTTTATATTTATTTAATTTGAAACAGACTAGTTGCAGGGTTTTTAATTGATAATTAATAATATTTTAGCAATACAATTGACGCGAAATAATTGGAACAGGGATTTGCTTTTAGTTTATAAAATTAACGGTGGTGTCTCGATAGTTTCAGTGAAACCAAAGGGGGCTTAACGACTGGAACATGCTGCTGACCAATCACACCAAAACCGACCTCTAATCAGTTGCTGGGGCTTGGCAAGGCACGGCAGTTGGTGAAGGCGTATTTTGGCTTGGAGTCCTTTAAATCGGGGCGGCGGCATTTTCACTATCCTTTTAATGTTTTACACCCGCAGATACCGTTGAGCCAATGGCTGCTCGAATCTTGCTCGTGAGCATTTCTGAAGTGAGTTGGGTTTTGGCAACAACCTGAGCTACCTGCCCTTGCAGCCGTAGACGGTCTTGATCGGTCAGGATCTTCGCCGTCATCACCACGACATTAATCTGGGCACACCCGGGTTGCTGGCGGAACGCCTCCAAAAACTCAAACCCATCCATCTCCGGCATCATCAAGTCTAACAACACCAGATCTGGCTTGCCCTCTGAGACTCGATCCAACGCTGCCCGCCCGTTGTTGGCCGTGACTACCTGCCACCCTTCCTTGGTCATGTACTTGGTGACCAACTCCTGCGTCGCCGGGTCGTCTTCCACCACCAGCACCCTCTGCCCGCGTCCTCCTTGAGCATGACGATTCACCACCGACGACAACCGACTGTAATCCAACGGCTTCGTCAGATAGTCGGCTGCTCCCAAGCTAAAGCCCAACCCCTTTTCATCGACGATACTCATCACGATCACAGGGATGTTGGCTGTCATCGGATCTGCCTTCAAGGCACCCAAAACCTCCCACCCATCCATCCCCGGCATCATGACATCCAAAGTGATGATCGCCGGTTGGAGTTCGCGGGCGCGGGTCAAGCCACTAGCTCCATTGTTGGCCGTTTCGACACGGAACCCATCGCGACTCAATGAGCGCCGCAGAAGATCTTGTACGGTCGCGTCATCATCAATCACTAGCACGAGCGGGCCAGAGCTTGTATTGGCGGCAGCCTTATCCGATGCGGACTTTTCAGCAGGAGCGGCATCCGCCGCAACCTCTTGCACCTCCGCCTCTATGGTCGCCGTAAACGTGGAGCCCTTCCCGTGCTCGCTGGCAACCGACATGTCACCTCCCATGAGCTGGCAGAACTTGCGGCTTAAGGCCAGTCCCAGCCCGGTTCCTCCGTACTTTCTAGAGGTCGATGCATCAGCCTGCGCAAAGGCTTGGAACAGGCGGCTGACCTGTTCAGGCGTCATGCCAATGCCACTGTCGATGACATCGAACACCATATTGCCTCCCTCACGACGGGCCCGAAGGATTATAGTGCCTTTGTCGGTAAACTTGCTCGCATTGCTCAGCAGGTTAAAGAGCGTCTGCCGCACCTTGGTGACATCGGCCCGCATCGAGCCAATCTCAGGGGAAATCTCCAGGGTGAGTTGATTGGCATTTTTGGCAATCAATGGTTGTACCATCGCCGCAACCTCATCCAACACGGCGCGGACATCGAAGGTTTCCAAGTACAAGGTCATCTTGCCCGCCTCGATCTTAGAGAGGTCCAGGATGTCGTTGATCAAGCCCAACAAGTGCTTGCCGGCCCCATTGATCTTTTGCAGGTCGGGCTTGATCTCCGGGGTTCCCAAATCGTCCGCCTCCTCCTGGAGCATTTCGCTGTAACCGATGATGGCGTTGAGCGGGGTGCGCAGTTCGTGGGACATGTTGGCCAAGAATTGCGACTTCGCATTGCTGGCTGTTTCTGCGGCAACCTGTGCCACTTGAAGAGCCTCGCTCTTGATCTTGATCTCCTCCAATTGTTGAAGTGCGGTACTATTGCTGGCTTCGAGACTAATCCGTAGTTCCCGGAAACGATTGCCCAAGAGGCAAAATCCGCTGAAAGAAAATGATAGCACCACGGGTATCTGTATCACTTCCCAAGCGAGATCGGGGTTTTCTCCAACCCGTACAGGTAGCCAGCTTACTAGTAGATTTTGAAACTGTAATAGATAACTAAATAGATCCCCACTCAGACGGGCCCCGGACTGATGTAAGAAAGAGGTAAACCAAAAACTGGGAATACCAAGACACAGAAAAGAAATGCTGAGACAGGTAAATAAAACAAGGCGCCGATGAAGAATCGATACGCTCTCGTTAACACCTCTGAACTTTAGGATGAGCTCTAAGAGAATCCATAATAGAACCAGCACCGAAATATTTAACCAAAGCCAGTGGATTGTGGAACCGCTATTTACAGAACCAGTATTTTTAAAAGCATCAAAACAACACATTATGAAACCCGGCATCAAAGCAACTATTGAAACCCAATAGCGGACAGGAATTTTTTGATTCAACGCGGAGCAGACAAAACCAAAAAGCAGCGGTAGAAGCGCACTGAGAACCGCAAATCGCATACTTACCGCATACGTGTTTTCTCCGTTCAACAACCAAAAACTGACCGGCACACACACCAATCCAAACCACACAGCGAACCTCATTTGCCGGTTAAAAATCCAAAGACAACCCATCACCAGTCCGAGAGCAGCAACAGTGCCCCCGAGGAAACGAGCCGAAATGGATTGGCGAAATTGAAAAAACTTGGCCAGACGTTCGGGTATCTTGCGTCTCAACAACTCGCGAGCTGGATAACTTTGATATCCACCAGCCGCAGCTGCGTCAATCAAAGCCTCGGTTGCTAATTCTTCGAGACCTAGTAGGCCTAATAAATTGAGGCAATCCGAAACGGCCATTCGATCGCGAATCGCTTTTGATAGAGTATTCCCTAGTTGAAGCTGGACGGAGTTAAAGTCGATAGGCTTAAGAGTGACACTAGAACCTCTTGAATCGGATGGCGAAAAATCAAGAGGATAAACTGCAAAAAGCGCACCAGTTTCAGGTGTCGCTAGGAGTATGTACAATTCACTGGAAGGCTGCTCTTGGAATCCAAACACATCCAATGAAAGCACTAGATCACCCTGCTCGTTAACTGAATTTTGGATGTTATAACCTGAACGATCGATACTATTTACTTTTTCCTGGTTTTTAACTATAATTGTAGACCAAAAATTTGTTAACGAACGGATATTAGATGGAAGTATTAATTCAAGGTGTTGATGCTTGAGGGTCCGTAATACCCCCTCTGGTGTTCGCTCCTGGTTTTGCCAACCCAAAGAACCACGGAACAAAGCCGAGGACTCTTTCCCATCAATTGATTTTACTCGATTAGTATTTGAATTGATCAGTGTCACAAGATCGGGAGACCCCCAGGAATATCGCTGGGCCAACCCAGATTTAATTTCATCCGATGTTAACGCCTTGCTCCAAATCCTAATTTCATCCATCTGACCGATATAGTCTTCCTCTTCGCCCCCAAACGTATCCCGTCCAAAATAATATCGTTTTCCATCTCCTGCGGGATAGAACTCGGCTGAGGTTTGTCTGTCGATGATACGTTCTCCGTTTAGGTAACCTTCAAAGCTTTTACCGCTCGATACGACGGCTAGATGGATCCATTCATTATCATTAATACAGCTTATAACACCATTGGGAAATGCGTAACTCGTTTCTAGATGCTCTGTATGAATGTTAAAGACTCGACCAAAATTCCAACAAGCCACCAAACGACCACCCTGAGTTCCGAACTCGAAGAACCGGGTAAAGAAACCCAATCGTTCTGGCCTTACCCATGCCTCCACCGTAATTGCTTTATATCCATCAAGACTGTATGGTGGTAACTCCAGATAACTACCATTGCCATCGAAGTGCAGCACCGAGTTGGTGGGCTCCGCAGCACCAATCGACTGGTCGGTCAACCCCGTGACCAGGGCCAGAAGAAATCCGCAACGGGCAACGAAGCAGAAGTTGCGCAAAACCCAGGAACGAAGGAGGTCGACGAGGCGGGATTTCATCGATAGGACGCTCGGTGTTTTCATGGTTGGCTGGACTACTGGCTCTCTGGGAGGGTGACGTTGGCGTTGGGTGTCAACAGGTGCTCCATTTTCCCGACCAACCGATTGAGATCGACCGGCTTGGTGTCAAAATCATTGGCTCCCGCATCACGAGCCGTCCTTTCGTCCTCGGCCCGGGCGTGGGCGGTGAGAGCGATGATTGGAATGGTGGCGGTCTCAGGGTTCCCCTTGATCCGTCGAATGGCTTCCCAGCCGTCCATCACCGGTAGGCTCAAGTCCATCAAGATGAGGGCCGGTCGCAACTCCGTGGCCATGCTGACCCCTTGGGCACCGTCCACAGCCATCTTGATCTCGTAGCCCTTGCGCTCTAAGCGACGACTCAGCATGTCGCGGTTCAACTCATTGTCTTCGACGAGCAAAATGGTGTAAGGCATGGGGTAATTGTAAAAATGTTGGTCCTATGGACTATATGAAATACTTTTTAAAAGTGTCACTGCGATTTCCATAAAACTTTAGATTTTGCAGTCTTCGAACTCCTTACTAATTTTTTAAGCCGGGCCTGATTTTTGAAAATTTTTACCGTCGCTTAAAATTTAAATTTTAAAGGCAAAATTTATGCCATTCTAAACAACATTTTTACCAAATATGCTTTAGTAGCAAAATTGTTATAAATAACTGTTAATCGTTTCACAAGCCGGCCTCGAATTCTAAATAATATTCGGTTAAATTTTATCATTGTGGTCAATAATAACCATTTCTAAATGTCGACACTCGCCTAACCCGCCCATGCGATCACCAGGATTCTCTCGGATCGGCTGCCCATCCAAATCGGCGCGAAGCCCTATCGGAGACCCTGCTTCATCGGCTGGTCCAGATGACCTACAACTGCGAGATCTAACGAGTATGGTACGAGCTAAACTCTCGGAAACATCCCGTCCACTGCGGTTGCCATTTCCTGTGTAGGACGAGCCGTCTATGAAGCCGGATCTATCGGCAGACGAGTCAAATGGAATCCAATTAAAGGTCAGACCACGGTGAGCACCAAAACTCTGCGGGATCAGCAACTGCCGAGTCACCTCTTACCGTAGTTTGAAAGTTCAGCGCTATTGCCTGCTTCGCGGTAACGGTGACCGACTGTTCGCGAATGCAACTTCTATTGGGGGTACATTTCTAATGGTTAAGAATTGCACGCTAAGGACTCGTTGGGATGGAGACGACCTGCGAACTGACTCCCAGGGGACGCAATTTCCGGCGTCCCAGACCGGTATCCTTTGGCCAACGGTCGGCAATCGAGAACGGGGTGCATTACCGGCGGGGCGTGAGCTTTCAGGAGGACCAGTGCCGGGTGAAGGACCGAATCGGGGCCGAGATGCTGGCGATGAAGCCAAACCTCCGAGTTGGGCTCTACGAACTGGAGTTGGAGCGAGGACGGACCGAAGCCGATTCGTTGAGGAACTGGAGGAAGGGTCAGACTTTCAGCAACGCACACCGGATGCGCCAGCGTTGAACGGCGGCCGTGGCCTAGCAGAAAGAGGGAAGAACCCGCAGAGAGGAGAGTGTCAGATGCCAGGAAAAGGCTTCACAAAGCTCATCCGGCAGGCTGGCAAACCTCAGATGCTGCAATCGACCGAAAACCCGGCCGATTGCTCCGCCTACCCAAATGCAGAGAATCCACCCTGCAGGCCTGCCCAACACGACAAGGTCGAGGATTGAGTCTCGCTAGGAAACCGTGTTGGCTCAGCGGTATGAAGGTCGGTTATTACTACACGAAGGCCAACTCCATCGTCCGCGTCGGACTGACCGTCGACGACCTCGAGCTCATCGACCTGACCAGCGTCGGCATCCATAACCTCAGCTATGCTCTCGAGGGTTTAGAACCTTTCGAGAGCCTGAGGCGTGAGGCGTCACGGAGCTTCATTCGGCTCCCGGTCTCGGATGCCATTCTCGCCGCGCCAGTCAACAATCAGGAGATCTGGGCGGCCGGCGTGACCTATCTTCGCAGCAAGACTGCCCGCATGGAGGAATCGGATTTCAGCGCGACGGCCTATGATCGGGTCTACGAGGCCGCTCGGCCGGAGATCTTCTTCAAGGCGCTCGGCTCCAAGGTGGTGGGACCGGGGGGCGCGGTCGGGATCCGTTCCGACGCCTGCTGGAGCGTGCCCGAGCCGGAACTGGTACTCGTCTTCAATCGGTATGGTCAGCGGGTGGGCTTCACCATCGGCAACGACATGAGCTCCCGCGACATCGAGGGGGAGAACCTGCTCTACCTGCCCCAGGCCAAGACCTACCGCGCGTCGTGCGCGCTGGGACCCTGGATCCGCCTCGGAGTCGACGAGGCCGAGGCACGTTCCTGGGGCATCCGGATGGAGATCCATCGGGCCGATACCGTGGTGTTCCAGGGGTCGACCCAGGTTTCCCAAATCAAGCGCTCGTTCGATGAATTGGCCCGCTGGCTGCACCGCTGTGAAAGTTTCCCCTACGGCAGCATGCTGCTGACGGGCACCGGCATCGTTCCGCCCAACGAATTCACCCTGGCCGAAGACGACCGGGTAGTCATCGAGATCGACGGCATCGGACGATTGGAGAATTCGGTCGCCGTGGTTTGAGGCTAGGGCGCTGCCCGGGGCAACACGCCCCGCCCGGCTAGACCAGCTCGAGGCAACGGCGGAGTTCGTCGTCGGTATTGTAGAAATGCGGCGACAGGCGGACCACGGCCTGACCGCCGGGCAAGATCCGGTGGGAAGTGGTGACGCCTTCGGCCTTCAGTTTCTGGTACACCGCTCGCATATCGGTGCCCTCTCGATGGAAACTGGTAATGCCACCGGCATTGTCCGCATGAGCATCGCCGTGGAGCACTGTGTACCCCTTGGCGACTAACTCAGGCACCAACCACAGACGCTTCCGGGCCAATTCAGCGGCGATGGCTTCCACGCCTACTTCTTGCACCAGTTCCAGGGCGGCCTTCAATCCATGAAGCCCGAGAAAATTGTGCGTCCCGGCCTCGTAGCGTCGGGCTCCCTCGTGAAAGACCAGGTCGTCTTGCGTGAGATAATCTGGGCACTGCAAATTGTGCCAACCGTGAACCACCGGACGGATTTGCGGACGAGCCTCCTTGCGAATGTACAGGAGTCCTGCCGCGCACGGTCCCAACAACCACTTGTGGGCGTCCGCCGCCAGAATATCGACGTTGGCCACGGAGGTTGGAAAGGCACCCAGAGTCTGGATCGCATCCAGGCAGAAGAGCACCCCCTTGGATCGGAGCATTCGACCGATGGCATCGATATTGATACGCCACCCCGTCAGGTAGTGCGCACTGGCGATAGCGACCAACCGAGTATCTTCATCAATCTGTCCCTGAACATCCACAACCCGAACCTTGCCGAGTTCGCGAATGTTCATCAGACGCACCTCAACCCCCCGGTCTGCCAACGCCATCCAAGGATAAACGTTGGAGGGATAGCAGTCGTGATAGATAAGAACATTCTGACCCCGTTTCATCTGAAGCCCCGCCGCTACCTGACTCAAGGCCAGTGAGGTGGGTCCCACCAACGAAACCTCGTCGTGGTCAGCTCCAATCAGACCCGCCGCCAATCGTCGAACCTGACCCACTAATCCAGGTTCAAGGGCCTCCTCCTGGTCATCGATGGAGCCGGCCTGGGCATAGGCCCCGATCGCCTCAACCACACGCCGCGGCAGCGGAGACACCCCGGCGTGCGCCAGGAACGTCTGACGCGCGGCCACGGGAAATTCGTGTCGTCGTAGGGCTTCGTCTTTGAGGATTTCAGATATCGTGAGGGGCATCAGTTCAGGGAGATTTGGTGCGGACGCGGATGTTGATGACTTCGACCGCAA
>Ga0209444_10000146_pt1 | contig 37454 bp, 44 predicted proteins | sample LauGreFaBDMM15DN_2_FD_188215 | JGI IMG/M metagenome (GOLD analysis project Ga0209444, IMG submission 188215) | Freshwater lake microbial communities from Lake Michigan, USA - Fa13.BD.MM15.DN (SPAdes) (version 2) | ecosystem: Environmental > Aquatic > Freshwater > Lake | place: Lake Michigan... | reverse complement strand
CTTCCCTCCGTTAGAGTAGAGCGAAAGGGCAAAGAGATTATTCTCAAAAGCACTAAAACTATGAAGCCAGGAGCATGCTAGGTGAACCTCGATAAGGTCCAGAAGGACATCACTAAGGTCTTAGTTACCGAAGAACAGATTGCTACAAGAATCGAAGAGCTAGCTCGAGAAATAGAAAAGAAGTATGAAGGTAAAGACCTTCTACTTGTCGGAGTTCTAAAAGGTGCAGTCATGTTCATGGCTGATCTTTCAAGAGCAATTCAACTACCGGTCACCATGGACTGGATGGCCGTTTCTTCATATGGTTCCGGAACCCAGTCCTCAGGTGTTGTTCGCATCCTTAAAGATCTAGACGCTGATGTTCTTGGCAGACACGTCCTTATTGTTGAAGACATTGTTGACTCTGGACTGACTTTGTCATGGCTAATGAGCAACCTAACTGCCAGAGGAGCAGCGTCTGTTGAAGTTGTGGCTCTACTTCGTAAGCCAGATGCAGCCAAGGTTGAGGTTGAGGTTGCATGGGTAGGTTTTGATATCCCTAACGAGTTTGTTGTTGGCTATGGCCTTGATTATGCCGAGCACTACCGCACACTCAAGGATGTAGGGGTCTTGGCCCCAGCTGTTTACAGCTAAATCCCCTTTAATCTCTCTGCGAACAAGCCCCATTCGGGGTTTGACCAAGGCATTTGGGCTTGTAGCCTATTACTTGGTCTTGTTGTATTAGGAAGGTAGGGGCTGGAGCCTCTTTTATGAAATCACGCAAACTTTTTAGAGGTCCGTTCTTCTGGATTTTCGTTGCTCTTGCTGTTTTAACCATTGGTTTCAACTCAGTAAACACAACAGGATTCACCAAGGTGGACACCTCAGTCGGCCTAGGGTTCATTGAAAACGGAGCAGCCAAGTCTGTTCTAGTTATTGAGAACGAGCAACGCGTTGATGTTGTCCTAAACTCAGCGGACTCAAAGTATGGCGACAAGATCCAGTTCTTCTATGTCACACCTCGTGGTACACAGGTTGCAACTACTATTTCAGAGGCAACCATCGCTGATGGTTTCAATGATCAGGTGACCAGCACTCCTTGGTACCTATCCCTATTGTTCTCAATCTTGCCTTTCCTTCTTATCTTCGGCCTGTTCTGGTTCTTGATGTCTAATGCTCAAGGTGGCAACAGCAAGGTTATGCAGTTCGGTAAGTCAAGAGCAAAGCTCTACAACAAGGACATGCCTAAAGTTACTTTTGCTGATGTTGCTGGTGTTGATGAAGCAATTGAAGAACTACAAGAAATCAAAGACTTCCTAAAAGAACCACAAAAGTTCCAAGCAGTTGGAGCAAAGATTCCAAGAGGTGTTCTTCTATACGGTCCTCCGGGAACCGGTAAGACTCTTCTAGCTAAAGCAGTTGCTGGTGAAGCTGGAGTTCCTTTCTTCACAATCTCAGGTTCTGACTTTGTTGAAATGTTTGTTGGTGTTGGTGCATCTCGTGTTCGTGATCTATTCGAGCAGGCTAAGGCTGCATCTCCAGCAATCATCTTCGTAGATGAAATTGATGCTGTTGGACGTCAGCGTGGAGCTGGTGTTGGTGGCGGTAACGATGAGCGTGAGCAAACCCTTAACCAGTTGCTCGTTGAGATGGATGGTTTTGATTCAAAGACAAACGTAATTCTTATTGCAGCTACAAACCGTCCTGATGTTCTAGATCCAGCACTTCTTCGTCCGGGTCGTTTTGACAGACAGATTGGTGTTTCATCCCCTGACCTAATTGGTCGTGAACAGATTCTTAAAGTTCACGCTAAGGGCAAGCCAGTTGCAACAGATGTTGATCTAGCAACTGTTGCTAGAAGAACACCTGGTTTCACAGGTGCTGACCTAGCTAACGTTTTGAATGAAGCTGCTTTGCTAACTGCTCGTCTAGGTGAGAAGCAAATCACTAACTCAACTTTAGATGAGTCAATCGATCGTGTTATCGGAGGACCTGCAAAGAAGACTCGTTTGATGCAGGACACTGAGAGATTGAATACCGCTTATCACGAAGCAGGGCACGCTCTTGTTGCAGCCTCACTAAATCACAGTGACCCTGTTTCTAAGGTAACTATCCTGCCTAGAGGTAGAGCACTTGGTTACACAATGGTTCTTCCTTTGGAAGACAGATACTCAGTAACTCGTAATCAGCTACTAGACCAGATTGCTTATGCAATGGGTGGTCGTGTTGCTGAAGAAGTTGTCTTCGGAGATCCAACTACTGGAGCATCTAATGACTTCGAGAAGGCAACATCAATTGCTAAGGCAATGGTCATGCAATACGGAATGTCTAGCCTGGTCGGTTCAGTTGCCTATGGCACAGCAGGTGAAGTATTCATCGGTAGAGACATGGCTAGCACCAAGGAATACAGCGATGTCACTGCCCAGAACATCGATAAAGAGATCAGAGCAATCCTTGATGCAGCTCACGATGAGGCCTATAAAGCAATCAACCTAAACCGTAAGGTTTTAGATTCGATGGCTAAAGAGCTAATGGAGAGAGAAACTCTAAATGCTGATGAGATTGCAGTTATCTTCAAGTCAGTAAAGAAGCTTCCTAAGCGAGTTCAGTGGCTTTCAAAGAAGACCAGACCAAAGCCTAAGCAAGGTCCTATTGCGATTCCTAAGAAGGGTTCAACTGCTTCTAAGAATGCTGCTACCAAGAAGGCAGAAGCAACTAAGAAGCCTGTTGCAAAGAAATCAACAAGAGCTAAAAAGGCTTAGGTAATGGTTGACGCCGAACGCATCAAAAAGGCAGTAGTTGAACTTATCTCTGCTATCGGCGAAGACCCTAACCGTGAGGAACTGAAAGCAACTCCACAAAAGTTTGCTGATGCATACAAAGGATTCTTCGCTGGAGTTGGCGTCGATCCACTAGAAGCACTCAATGAAACATTTCCTGCAGAACACAACGATGTTGTGATTCTCAAGGACATTGAGCTAGTAAGTATTTGTGAACATCACCTATTACCTTTCACAGGGGTAGCACACATCGCCTATCTTCCTAGTGATCGAGTAATTGGTTTAGGAAGATTACCTAAGTTAGTTGAAATTCTTTCTGCTAGACCACAACTTCAAGAAAACCTAACTGCTCAGATTGCTGATGCTCTAGAACAAGGTTTAGGCACAAGGGGAGTAGTAGTTGTCATTGAAGCAAGACATCACTGTGTTGCATCGCGTGGGGCAAGACAGCCTGAAGCTAACACAGTAACTATGGCTACACGTGGTGAATATAGTGAAGCAGCTAACAGATCAGAAGTTATGGCATTGATTGCAAAATGAAATACAACCCAACTGCTCCTAAGGTAAGACCACGTGTAATGGGTGTATTGAATACCACCCCAGATAGTTTTAGTGATGGAAATCAATTCCTTGCTCTGCAGGCTGCTTTAGATCACGCCAAGTTATTGCAGATGTCTGGAGCAGACATCATCGATGTTGGCGGCGAATCAACAAGACCTGGTGCTATTCGCATCTCTGTTGAAGAAGAACAGGAAAGAGTACTTCCTGTTATTGCCAAGATTGTCGATTCAGAACTTGGCTGTGAAATATCTATTGACACCATGAACTCTGAAACAGCACTTGCTGCAGTATTACTTGGAGCAACAATCATCAACGATGTTTCTGGCGGGCTAGCTGATGAAAACATGTTCAAAGTTGCTGCTGAAACAAAAGCAACTTTGGTTATCTCTCACTGGCGTGGACATGCTGATGTCATGGACACCATGAGTTCGTATCAGAACGTAGCACTTGAGGTTGCTAATGAACTCAAAGAGAGAGTTGAGATGGCAGTTGCTGCTGGAGTTTCTCTAGAAAAGATTGTTATTGATCCAGGACTTGGTTTCGCTAAAGACATGAAGCAGAACTGGCAGTTGGTAGCAAGGCTGGATGAACTAGAGAAGCTTGGGCTTCCGATCCTGGTTGGAGCATCTCGTAAGAGATTCATAGCAGGAGCTCTAGATCAGGAAGAGCCTAACTCTGTCTCTCATGAGAGAAGAGATGTTGCTACAGCTGTGCTGACAGCTCTCCTAATGCAGAGAAAGCTCTGGGGTGTCAGGGTCCACAATGTCCTAGCAACTACCGATGCCATCAGCATTGTCGGGGCTTTGCACGAGGGTGAAGCAGATAAGAAGTCTTCCTAGGGCAGAATTGACCTATGCGTCACAAAATATCCATTACCGGCCTCAGAGTCTTCGCCCACCACGGTGTATTCGACTTTGAGAGACAGAACGGTCAAGACTTCTATATAGACGCATCTATCTGGGTTGATGGAGATAAGGCAGCCTTCTCAGATGATCTAAATCACACTGCTCACTATGGTGATTTAGCCAAGGGTTTAGTTGAGCTAACCAAGAACAACCCAGTTGATCTCTTAGAGACCCTGGCTCAAAGACTTCTTGATTACGCATTGAACTTTGGTGGCGGCAAAGTCTTGAAGGCCAAGATTACTGTTCATAAACCAGGAGCCCCTATCCCTTATGAATTTGAGGATGTAAGCATCACAGTTAAAGCCAAGAGACCCCTCTGATGACAACAGCTGTTCTAGCTCTGGGAAGTAATTTAGGGAATAAGCGTGAGTGGCTGGTACGGGCCCTTTCTCTAATTGCAACTACTCCTGATATCTACCTAACTGATATCTCTCCTGTAGTTGAGTCAAAAGCATTGACCTTAGCTGGAGTTGACTCTTCTAAGCCAAGCTTTCTGAACTGTGTGGCAGAGATAGAAACACCATTGAGCCCAGAGCAACTCCTTAGGGAACTTCAAGCTATTGAGATCGAACTAGGTAGAAAACGCAAAGAGCGTTGGGGCGATAGAAACATAGACATCGACATCATTACCTATGGCGATAGACACTTCACATCTAAAGATCTTGTAATTCCACATCCAGAAGCTAAGAACAGAGCATTTGTTATTGTTCCTTGGTATCTAATGAATCAGAAAGCCAAGCTTCCGGGAGTTGGCAGAATAAAGAAGTTAGCTAGAAAGTATGCAGGAGAGGTGGAACTAAATTGAAGCCAATTAGTCCACTCATCATTACCGCTTGGGTTCTAGTTTCTGGAATCGTAGGTTTCGGTTACAGCACATTCGCTGTTAACAATGGTCTTGAAGTTCCAATTAGCGGAATTACATTAGCTTTATCTACTGCACTTATTGCCGTAGTTCTTCTAGGCCTTGCTGTTCCTATCTGGAAATACAAAAGAAGTATCACCAAAGCTCTCACTACTTCTAAGCCTCTTCCAGTAAATCCTTTTTATGCAGTTAGAGTTCTGCTTCTTTCTAAAGCTGCTGCAATAACTGGAGCGATGTTGATTGGTTGGCATGCAGGTGTATTGGTGAAGCAGTTCACTGCTCCAGTTGTTGTGAACGATGCAACAACTCCTAACATCACTGCCCTTGTAGCAGCAGTACTTCTACTAATCGTTGGTTTTGTGGTTGAACAGATCTGCAAGCTTCCAAGCGATAAGAGTAAAGATGAGTAGCCGCCTAAACGTTGCTGTCATTGGTGCAGGACCAGTAGGTCTTGCAATGGCTAAAGCCATATCAGATGCAGGCCATTCCATCATGGCGATAGCAACAACAGATCCAGCCAGAGCAGAACAGGTTGGTGCTGTTCTGCCTGGCATCAAAGTTGCTCCGGTTATCGATGCAGTAGCTGGAGTTGATTTAGTTATCTTTGCAATTCCAGGCGAAGAACTTGCTTCTCTAGTTTCAGGTTTAGTAAAGACAGAATCTCTAGCTCGTGGGCAACTTGTTGCTCACACTTCACCTGATTACGGTTATGAAGTATTTGATGAAGCAATGTCTCTTGGTGTTGTTCCAATGGCTATTCATCCAGCGATACGTTTTACCGGGATTAGTTCTGTTGATAGAACTCGACTAATGGATGCATATATAGCTGTTGATTCACCTAAGGCAGTATTGCCTGTTGTTCAAACTCTGGCTATTGAACTAGGTGGAGAACCTGTTCATGTTCCTGCAGAAGCAAGAGCTAAGTATGCAGAAGCCATCTCAGTTGCATCTTCATTTACTTCTCTGATTGTTGGACAAGCAGTAACTCTTCTTGAAGATGCCAACATCGATAAATCAAGACAGATACTTTCAGGCATCATGCGTTCAGCCTTAGAAGAATCTCTTCGCAGTGCTGTTGTTGAGATTGATCCAGCAGACTTACTTGAGGATGACAATCAGTGAAGCTAGTTGAGACAGTTAGTCAACTGCAAGAAGACATTGCAGATGCTAAAGCAAGTGGCAAGAATGTGGTCTTTGTGCCAACCATGGGAGCTATTCACGAAGGTCACCTATCTCTAGTTGAAGAAGCAAATCAAGTAGCCGATGCCTTTGTAGTTATTAGCATCTTCGTGAATCCAACTCAGTTTGGTAAGGGCGAAGACTTCGATAGATATCCAAGAACTCTTGAGAGTGACATCAAGGCTCTCTCTGCTCTAACAAGTCCTCCAGCTTTACTGTTTGTTCCTTCAGTTGAGGAAGTTTATCCAGAGGGTATGGACGCTCCTCTAAAGCCTCGAGCAGGTGCTTTGGGTTCTGTCTTTGAGGGAGCTGCTAGACCAGGTCACTTTGAAGGAATGCTTCATGTTGTCTCTTGGTTCTTTGAGGTTGTGAAGCCTGAGGTAGCAGTATTTGGGGCTAAGGATGCTCAGCAGCTGTTTCTAATCAAGAGAATGGTTCATAGGGAATTCAATGATTCGATTGAGATCATTGAGGCTCAGACCATTAGAGAAGAAGACTGCCTAGCCAGGTCTAGTAGGAATAGGTTCCTCTCTGAAGATGGCAGGAGCTTTGCTCCTCTGCTATTTGCTACCTTGATTCAAGTTCAGGAGCAGATAACTAATGGCGAACTTCCTTCGGTGGCTCTTGCTTCGGCTAGTAAGGCTCTAGAAGCCTCACCGCTGGGTAAACTTGATTATCTAGTCTTAGTTGATAAGAGCACCTTTTCACCGATAAGCGATGGGTTCCATGGCGAAGCCCAACTACTTGTTGCTGTTGTTGTTTCAGGTGTCCGCCTTATTGACAACATAACTTTCTATATTCAGGAGCCGGCATGACCGACGAGCAAGTAACCCCAAACGAAGACGAACAGGACCTGCCTGAGCAGATTGCTATTCGTTTGGCTAAGCGTGAGCGACTTATTGCCTCTGGTGTTGATGCATACCCTGTCAGCCTTCCTATTACCCATACCATCGATCAGGTAAAGGCCAAGTACCCTGACCTTGAAATCGATGTTGCAACCGGAGACAAAGTCTCTCTAGCTGGTCGAGTAATGTTCCAGAGAAACACAGGAAAGCTTTGCTTTGGTACTTTGCAGGCAGGAACTGGAACTCGTATCCAGGTAATGCTTTCTTTAGACAAGGTTGGCGAAGCAAGCCTTGAAGAATACAAGGAACTAGTAGATCTTGGTGATCACTTGTTTGTTGCTGGTGAAGTTATTACTTCTAAGCGCGGAGAGCTTTCTATTCTTGTTGACAGCTGGTCAATGGCTGCTAAAACTATTCGACCACTACCTAACCTCCACAATGAACTTGGCGAAGAGTATCGTGTTCGTCATCGCTTCGTAGATTTGATTGTTCGTGATCGTGCTCGTGAAGTAGTGCAGATTAGAAGCAAGGTAATGCAGTCTCTTCGCAATACCTTTACTAAAGATGACTTCATTGAAGTTGAAACTCCAATGCTTCAGACCATTCACGGTGGAGCATCTGCTCGTCCATTCAAGACACATTCAAATGCTTTTGACACCGAACTCTTCCTACGCATTGCTCCAGAGCTATTCCTAAAGAGAGCCGTTGTTGGTGGTATTGATCGCGTTTATGAGATCAACAGAAACTTTAGAAACGAAGGTGCTGACCGCACACACTCACCTGAGTTCGCAATGCTTGAAGCCTACGAAGCATATGGTGACTACAACACCATGGCTGAACTGACTCAAGCTCTAATTCAGAATGCAGCTATGGATGTGTTTGGATCTCTAAAGGTTGAACTTGAAGATGGTGAAGTAAATGACCTTTCAGGTGACTGGGCTCGTATCTCAATGTTTGAATCTCTATCTGAGGCAGCTGGAATGGAAATTACTCCAGAGACAGATATTGCAGTTCTAAAGAAGCTTGCTGATAAAGAAGGTTTAGAAATTGATCACCCTCTTCACGGTAAGTATGTTGAAGAACTTTGGGAGCACTTTGTGAAGGGCGACCTACAGAAGCCAACATTCGTTATGGACTTCCCGGTTGACACATCTCCTCTTGTTCGTAACCACAGATCAAAGCTAGGAGTAGTTGAGAAGTGGGATCTATACATCAGAGGCTATGAGCAGGCTACCGGCTACTCAGAGCTAGTTGACCCTGTCATCCAACGTGAAAGATTTGTAGCTCAGGTCAAGTTATCTGCTGCTGGAGATCCAGAAGCTATGAAGCTTGATGAAGACTTCCTAAAGGCTCTTGAGTTCGGCATGCCACCAACTGGCGGTATGGGTATGGGTATCGACAGATTGCTTATGAGCCTTACCGGCCTAGGTATCCGTGAAACAATCATGTTCCCGTTGGTGAAGTAATCATGCAGGTATTTCTTGATGCACTTCTAGCCACCTTGCCACCAATCAGCATGATGGTAATTGTCTACATCCTCTTCAAATCAATCATTGGTTCAGACGCTAAAGAGCGTAAAGTTAGAGCACAAATAGAAGCTGAAGAGAGAGCTAAACAGGCTGCTAAAAAGTAAGTAGAGTTCTTGGTATTAGATTCCTTGGAGGGGACAATGAAGAATAAAGATCCAGAAATCATGGCTGTCTATGTGAACAGTGCATTTCTAGTCAAGATGGTCTTGTACACAATTGGGATTATGGGGTTCGGATTCGTAATCTTGCCAGCTGCTGGTCAAGAGAATTTCAACTTAGCGATGTTCTTCGTCTTATGGGCAGCCTTTGGCGGAGCTGTGGCAGCAATCATTATTTTGTACTCGGGATTGCGCTTACCGGGATATCAGGCGGCCGTTGCAAGCTACGCCATAGACAAGACTGAGAAAGCCAGGATGAAGGCTAAATATCAGGCAGTCAAGAACACCAAGCCTTGTAATCTATCTCGCCCACAATTACTCATTTCAGCTGGATCAGGGCTAGTTCTTGCCGCTGCTTTGGCAATGACTTTGTAGACCTCAGGTCCACTATAAAAGCCTTTTCATTAGGCATTTCCCCCATTGGCGAACAGCCCTAACAAATGGAGCTCCAGAGGGTTATCTTCTTTGTAAGCACTAAAAGTGTTGAAGGAGAAGCAAATGTTCGAGAAATTTACCGATAAAGCCCGCAGGGTAGTTGTATTGGCTCAAGAAGAAGCCAAGTCACTAAACCACAACTACATTGGCACAGAGCACATCCTGCTCGGTCTAATCCACGAAGGCGAAGGCGTAGCCGCTAAGGCACTAGAAGCGCTCGGTATTTCTCAAGAGGCAGTTAGAGACCAGGTCAAGGAGATCATCGGTCAAGGACAGCAGCCTCCAACAGGACACATTCCTTTCACTCCAAGAGCTAAGAAAGTTCTTGAGCTATCTCTTCGTGAAGCTTTACAACTAGGTCACTCATACATTGGAACAGAGCACCTTCTATTAGGTCTTATCAAAGAAGGTGAAGGTGTTGCAGCTCAGGTGCTAACTAAGTTAGGTGCTGACACAAATAAGGTTCGTGCACAGGTTCAGCAGATGCTTCAAGGATTTGAAGGAAAAGAATCTGCAACCGTTGGTGGCGAAGCTATTCCTCAAAAGGGTTCTCAGGTTCTAGACCAGTTTGGTAAGAACCTAACTCAGGCTGCTGCCGAAGGAAAACTAGATCCAGTTATCGGCCGTGAAAAAGAAATTGAAAGAGTCATGCAGATTCTTTCAAGAAGAACAAAGAACAACCCAATTCTTATTGGTGAACCAGGTGTTGGTAAGACAGCTGTTGTTGAAGGTCTTGCTCAAGCAATTGTTTCTGGAAACGTTCCAGAAACTCTAAAGGGCAAGCAGCTTTACACACTAGACCTAGGTTCTCTAATCGCTGGTTCAAGATACCGCGGTGACTTCGAAGAAAGACTGAAGAAGGTCATCAAGGAAATTAAGGGTCGCGGAGACATCATCACTTTCATTGATGAGATCCACACACTAGTTGGAGCCGGTGCTGCTGAAGGTGCTGTTGATGCTGCTTCTATCTTGAAGCCAATGCTTGCTCGTGGTGAACTACAAACTATTGGTGCAACCACCTTGGATGAATTCAGAAAGTACTTTGAGAAGGATGCCGCTCTAGAGCGTAGATTCCAATCAATCCAGGTTAACGAGCCAAGCGTTCCGCAGACAATCAACATCTTGAAGGGTCTTCGTGATCGCTACGAAGCACACCACAAGGTATCAATTACCGATGGTGCAATTGTTGCTGCAGCAAAGCTTGCAGACAGATACGTATCTGACCGCTACCTTCCAGACAAGGCAATTGACCTAATCGATGAAGCAGGAGCAAGACTTCGTCTATCTATTCTTTCTTCACCTCCAGAGCTACGTGAACTTGAAGAGAAGATTGCTGGTGTTCGTGTTGATAAAGAGAAGGCAATTGATTCTCAGGATTTCGAAGGTGCAGCAAAGCTTCGTGATTCAGAGAAGAAACTAATCTCTGAAAGAGCGAAGCTAACTAAGCAGTTCCGTTCAGGAAATGTTGCCGCACACGGTGTTGTTGACGAAGGACTGATTGCTGAAGTTCTAGCTGCTGCTACCGGTATCCCGGTATTCAAGCTAAGCGAAGAAGAGTCAGCCAAGTTGATCTTCATGGAAGCAGAACTACACAGAAGAGTTATTGGTCAGAAGAAGGCTGTTGACTCTATCTCTAAGGCAATCCGTCGTCAGCGTGCTGGCTTGAAGGACCCTAACCGTCCTTCAGGTTCATTCATCTTCGCTGGTCCTACCGGTGTTGGTAAGACAGAGCTTGCTAAGGCTTTGGCTGCATTCCTATTCGAAGACGAAGGTGCTTTGATCTCACTAGACATGAGCGAGTACGCAGAGAAGCACACAGTTTCTAGATTGTTCGGTGCTCCTCCGGGCTACGTTGGATTCGATGAAGGTGGTCAGCTAACTGAGCGTGTTCGTCGTAAGCCATTCAGCGTTGTTCTATTCGATGAGATCGAGAAGGCTCACCCAGATATCTTCAACTCTCTTCTTCAGATTCTTGAAGAGGGTCGTCTAACCGATGGCCAAGGACGTGTTGTTGACTTCAAGAACACAATCATCATCATGACTACCAACTTGGGAAGCAAGGACATCTCTAAGGGTGCTCTTGGCTTCAACCTTGAAGGTGACCAGAAGAACGACTTCGACCGCATGGCAGCCAAGGTTAACGATGAACTAAAGAAGCACTTCAAGCCAGAGTTCTTGAACCGTGTTGATGATGTCATCGTCTTCCCTCAGCTATCTAAGTCTGAATTGCTGGAGATTGTTGACCTATTCATCAAGAAGCTAAACGTACGCCTAGAAGAGAGAGACATCACTCTTACCCTTACAACAGCTGCGAAAGAGCGTTTGATTGAGCTAGGTTACGACCCAGCACTGGGTGCTAGACCACTTCGTCGAGCAGTTCAGCGTGAAATCGAAGACCAGATCTCTGAGAGCATCTTGCAGGGTGTCATTAAGAATGCAAGCGATGTTGTTGCAGATCTAGTTGGCGGAGAATTCATCTTCACGTCAAACGTGAGAGAGATTGCTACTATTTAGCAATGCCCCACAAAGATTTCATTCTTAGACCTGCTAGAACCAGCGACATAGTTGCCATTCAGGCAATGCGTGCTCCGCTAGTTGATACCAACGTCTTACTTCAGCATCAGCTGGTATCTCTCTATGAACGTGTCCAGGAGTTCGTGGTTGCTGAAAGCAAAGATGGCCGCATTCTTGCAGCCGGTGCCCTTCACGTTATGTGGGGGGATCTAGCCGAGGTTAGATCACTGGTAGTCGACCAGAGTGCTCGAGGAATGGGTCTTGGTAAAGAGATTGTTGAAGCCCTTGTTGAGCGTGCATACACATTAGGCATCAAGCGAGTGTTCTGTCTAACCTTTGAGGTCGACTTCTTTGTCCGCTGCGGCTTTGATATCATTAGCGACGTCCCAGTAGATGAGGCTACCTTCAATCAGATGGTTCAATCTGCCGATGATGGTGTTGCCGAGTTCTTGGATCTAGCCAGAGTGAAGCAAAACACACTAGGCAACACCCGCATGCTTCGCTTGCTATAGCAAACTCGCTGGCAAACTTGTCTTATGTTTGCAAGATATCCTTCCCCTTTAGAGCTACTCATTAGACGACTAGTATTTCTAGCCATTGTTATTGGTTTGATCTGGGGTCTAATCGCCTTGGTCACTGGCTTCTTCGGGTGGGTTGGTTCAATCTTTAATCCAAACCAGCCACCCACAATCGTGGCTGGTGCTGATTGTCAATCCCAGCAGTTGAGTATCGAAGCCCATGTTGGAACCGAACAAGCGCAAGAACAACTAGCTTTCAATCCAGATGACACTCCTTACATCTGGTACTCAGTGACAAACATTGGAAGCGTTGAATGTAAATTCAACGTTGGCTCTGACGTTACTTTCTACAAGATCACCAGTGGAACAGATGTTGTTTGGAACTCTAAAGACTGCAACACCCCGCGCTCTTCAGCAGAACCAATTCTCCTATTGCCAAACAAGGAGATAGCTGCTCCAGCAGGTGGCTGGGACAGAGTTAGATCTGGCGATGCGGGATGTTCTAAGGACGATGGGTTGCCTGGTGTGACAGCTGATGGTGCAAGTTACATCTTGGAAGCTGAAGTAAATGGAATTCTCAGTACCAACAAGCCACAGTTTGTGTTGAACTAGTCCTATGACACAAACAGTTGCATTCCTAGGTACCGGCTCAATGGGCTCGGCAATTCTTAACGGCATGATTCAAAACGGAACTAAGGGTTCTGATATTCGGGCAACAACTAAAACAGTTGCTAGCTCAGAAGAACTTGCGGCTAAGTATGGTTTGTCCGCTTTCGCTACCGATCATCAACCAAATGCCAATTCACTTGCAGTTGAAGGTGCTGACATTGTCTTGGTTGCAGTGAAGCCTGCCTATGTAGTTGAAGTACTTGATGAAGTACGAAATGTCATCTCTAAAGATGCTCTAGTTATCTCTGTTGCAGCAGGTGTTGAGATTAAGACCATGGAGGCTCATCTACCTGAGAGCGTTGCTGTTGTTAGAGCAATGCCTAATACTCCAGCGCTTATTCAACAAGGTGTTACTGGTATCTCAGCTGGATCAAGAGTGTCAGCAGAACAACTAGCAGTTGCTGTTTCTTTGTTCGATGCAGTTGGTAAGACTCTAGTTATCCCAGAAGAGCAGATTGATGCTCTATCAACTATCTCTGGATCAGGTCCTGCTTATGTGTTCTACTTCATCGAAGAATTCATCAGCACTGCTCTAAGCCATGGCTTTAGCCAAGAAGACGCTTACCTAATGGTTTCTCAAACATTCTTAGGAGCAAGTGAACTACTAGTTCAACAACAGGGAGACCCTGCGGAACTTAGAAGACAGGTCACCAGCCCTAATGGAACAACTATGAAGGCTATTGCTGTGTTGCAAGAGGGCAATCTTCATGACCTATTCTTGAAAGCAACAAGCGCAGCGTTAGCTCGCGCTAAAGAAATAGCCCAGGAGCAAAAACAATGACTGATGTATTCGACGCTTTAGCCGATAAGAACCGCCGCAGCATTCTTGAATTAGTTGCTGCTTCCGAGTCATTGACTACAGCTGCTCTGGCAACCAAGACAAAGCTTTCAGCAACAGTTCTTGAGAAGCACCTAAAGGTTTTGGTTGAAGCAGAGCTTCTAACTGCTGTAACAAAAGGTAAGACCAGCACCTACACACTGAACAAAACAGGTTTAGGCGAAGCAGCTAAATGGTTTGGAAAGTTTGGGTCAGCCTTTGCATCAGCTCAAGCCGATCAGTTAGGCGAAAACATAGGGAACCTTTTGTCTTCAGCAGCAGACTGGCTAGAGAAACGAGTTGGAGCAAGAATCAACTTAGACATAGATCCTGAGCAAGCAGGAAGAGAGTTAGGTAAGAAACTCTCTGATGCTAAACGTGAAGCCACAGTAAAAGTTGCCGACGCAACAGTAAAGGTAAAAGTTGCTGCGAAGAAGGTAACTACAAAAGTTGCAGCTAAGAAAGCTCCTGCTAAGAAAGCCCCTGCCAAGAAGGCACCGGCTAAGAAAGCTCCAGTAAAGGCCGCAGCCACTAAGAAGCCAGTAGCAAAGAAACCTGTTGCTAGAAAACCTAAGGCTTAGCGTCTATCTCTGCAACTAGTGCAGTTACTAGTTCTTTGATCTTGTCTCTGATAGGTCTAACAGATTCAACACCTAAACCTGCTGGATCATCTAATACCCAGTCCAAATAAGTCTTGCCTGGGAACCATGGGCATTCATCTCCACATCCCATAGTGATGACATAGTCGCTTGCTTTTACTGCTTCTTCTGTAAGAACCTTTGGTTGCTGATTAGCAATGTCGATACCAAGTTCGGCCATTGCTTCAATGGCACTCGGGTTGATTTGGTCTTTAGGTTGAGTGCCTGCAGATAGAACCTCAACACGATCCCCAGCTAGTTCTCTTAGGAACCCTGCAGCCATCTGAGACCGACCTGCATTGTGGACACAAACAAATAGAACGCTTGACTTCATCATTTCTCAAGGATAGATGATGGTGAACTAACAAGCGCAAGAAAGCTGGCTGTGTGGGTAAATACTTGATTAACTTGCTCGAGGATAATCCTTGAGAGCAACAATGGCTTCATTCCTGCGAAGAATGCCTGGCTTCCAAGGGGGATCAAAACGTGCATAGTATGGCTCACCATCTGCTGAGAGACCTTCAGCTTTGATGGAGGTCATCAACTTATCTCCATGAGACTTGAAGTGCTCGTAGTTAGCCAAGCCTCTGAACTTGATTGCTGCTGCGTAATGAGGGTCTACCTGGATGGTTGATACCTGAGCATCGGCAGGCAGGGGAATGTCTTTGATTGAAACGTCTTTAGGTAGGACAAAGGAAACCACATGTGTCTTGGCGTCTTTGTCTGGAGCATGGATCACAGGAGCAGTCATCGCAAACTTCTCACGAGTCTGATTACGTCCTGAGATGTAATTCACCAGGGGACTAAATGCTGCGCTAGCAGCTCTCGAGAATTCGCCTTCGGTTGAAACCTGCACCAGGACATAGCTCGGGTAGTGCCTAATCTCAAAGCCACTTTGTTTGCTAATTAGTGTGTAGGGCTGCTCTTCTGTCATGCCCTTGAGTTTACTTGAGTCCTTGGGGCCAAGATTGTAGGCAGTTTAGGACCTATTGCTTCCGTGGTAGAGTACTAGAAGTCGAAATTACCCCTGAATCACAGGGGTTTATCTAAATAAAGAGGTCTTTGTGGGATCAGTTGTCAAGAAGCGTCGTAAGCGTATGTCTAAGAAGAAGCACCGTAAGTTGCTTCGTAAGACTCGTCACCAACGTCGTAACAAGAAGTAAACACTTCATGATTTAGCTCTAAGAGCGAAGAGAGCCCGCAGGTTATCCTGCGGGTTTTTCCTTAACCGCGTTTGCCGATCTTGATTTCTTTTTTGACCGTCTTCTTCTGAAGGCGAAGTTCTCTTCTCTTGAAGTCGTAAATCTTCCAGCCAGCTGCTTTGGCATAAATCTTCAGTAGCTTGTCTGGGTTTACTGCCACTGGGTGACCAACAAGAGTTAGCATCGGTAGATCATTGTGGCTATCGCTGTATGCGAAAGACTTCTTGAGGCTAAAGCCTCTTTCCTTAGCAAGCTTTCGGATTGCCTTTGGTTTTTCTTTACCGTGCAGGGGCTTACCAACTAGGTTGCCTGTAAGAATTCCATCGATATGTTCAAGTCTGGTTCCGAGAGCACCGGTTAGTCCAAGAGCTCTAGCAATTTCTTCACCCATTTCTTGAGGAGCAGCGGTGATCAACCAAACTTCTCTGCCTGCAGCAATGTGCTGTTGAGCAAGACGAGCAGTCTCTGGCCAAACCTTTGGCTTGATGTTTTGAGAATACACATCTGAAACGAGAGACATCATTTGGGTGTATTCACGCCCCTTAACCAAAGCAAGAGCTCGGTCCTTAATTGCCGAGAGCATGTGATCTGTCTCACCCTTGGTGAGGAAAACAACCTGGTGCCAAGCGAAACTAATGAAGTCTTTGCGAGGGAAGAACCTTCTACGGTATGCCTCTTTACCAAACTGATAGCTTGTCGACCCACGCACTAGCGTGTTATCGACATCGAAGAAAGCCGCCGGCTGCTTCTTAGGGGATTTAGGCACCTGTCTAGTCTAGGCAGAGAAAGCGAATAATCTGGAGTCATGAGCACAACGATTGACCTGACCCTAATAGGTAAATCTGGCTGTCATCTATGTGATGAAGCCAGGGTCACAGTCAATGCTGTTGTTGGGGCCTTTAGGGCTGAATACACAGGTGTGGCAAGACACATCCAGGTCAACCTTGTTGAGCATGACATCTTGGTCGATGAAGAGCTCTGGAACAAATACTCAGAAGAAGTCCCAGTACTTTTAATAAATGGCAAAGTCCATAACTATTGGCGAATAGATCCAGAGAGGCTCAGAGGAGCTTTGGACGAGTTCGTTAGATAAAGCCTCAGGAGAGCTAAATTGCCATCCGTTTTAAATTACCTTGAAGGCTAATCGAGGTTCTGGTCTGCCCAGATCTCAATTGCACTCTTTATGTAACTCGCTAGGCCCGGCTCAAAGGACTCATAAGTCTCTTTGAATGCCGGGTCTAGTACATATGTCAATGCGAGGGACTTGTAGGCGTCTTTGTTCGGAGTCCAGAACTGTTTCGCGAATGCATAGTGATCAGCGATGAGTGCTTGAACATCAATGTCATTGAACTGGGCACCCTTACGCTTCTGATCGGCAATAGCTTTGGCTATTGCGTCATGCTGGGCTTTGTATTGTTCTTGCTGTGCTTCTGTATACGAGGCGTTTACGCCTTGTATTTGAGAATAACGTTCGAACATGACTACGGCTCTAGGCGGTTAGGTCCACGGAATAGGTAACCAACTTCACGAATGTTTGTTTCGTGAAGGAGAAGCATTACAACTCTTAGTAGACCCATACCGAATCCACCGTGAGATGGAGCACCGTACTTGAAGAAGTCCATGTATGACTGAAGACCTGCTGGGTCTAGCCCCTTTGACTTAGCCTGCTCGATAAGTACATCTAGTCTGTGTTCACGTTGAGCACCTGTGGTGATCTCAGTTCCACGCCAGATTAGGTCGTAGCTGTTGGTTAGGTTCTGGTTGTCAGCATGACGCATGTGATAGAACGGGCGAACTGTTGAAGGGTAGTCGGTTAAAAAAACAAACTCGTGGTTATAGGTTTCTGCTACGTGAGCAGCGATCTGTCTTTCACCCTCAGGGTCCATATCCCCACCACGAGTAATCTCGTGACCACGCTTAGCAACAATTTCAATTGCTTCAGCTAGAGGAATACGTGGGAAAGGTGTTGTTGGGATAACAACATCAACATCAAACAGTCTCTTGATCTCTTCACCGTGCTGTTCCTTAACCGCAGTGATAGCAGCAACCATTAGGTCTTCTTGAATCTTCATGATGTCTTCGAGAGACTCAATGTATGAAACTTCCATGTCAACAGAGGTGAACTCTGTTGCGTGACGAGATGTGAAAGAAGGGTCTGCTCTAAACACAGGGCCAATCTCAAAGATTCGACCGAATCCTGCCATCATCGCCATCTGCTTATAGAACTGAGGAGACTGAGCTAGGTAGGCAACGGTCTCGAAGTATTCCATCTTGAATAGTTCTGCATTTGATTCAGAAGGAGAGCTCATCAACTTAGGTGAGTGAATCTCAATGAAGCCATTGTTCACCCAGTAGGTTCTCCAGGCATGCTCAATGGTGGTCTGAACTCTGAACACTAGGTTCATCTCTGGACGACGAAGATCGATGAATCTCCAGTCCAAACGCTTGTCAATACCTGAATCTTCAGCAATAGGGGTTTCAGGGTCAGCCAGGGTAACTACCTCTAGGCCATCAAGCTGAATCTCAATTCCGCCTAGTTTCACTCTTTCATCGTGAACTAGACGTCCGGTTACCCAGACAAAGCTGCCTGAGGTGAGGGTTGAAACAGTGTCTGCTAGGGCATCTACTTCTTCACGTCTTGGGTAGGTGACCTGAACTGATCCAGTCTCGTCTCTAAGGACGATGAACTGGATTCTCTTTTGGTCTCTGAGGGTCTCAACCCAGCCACCGATGACTACTGGGCCATCTTCTCTTTGAGCTAAATCTTTGACCAGAATGCGTTCGCGCATGATTTGTTTTATCCCTTGTTCTTGATGCCTAAACCCCAAGTTTAGCGGGCGATAGACTTGATGCCATGCCCGCAAAACGTATCCATCTAGTTCGCCATGGAGAGGTTCATAACCCTTCTGGTGTCCTATACGGCAGGCTTCCTAACTTCCACCTCTCAGAAACAGGCCACCTAATGGCTAAAGAGGCTGCCAAACAACTAAAGGCTATGGGTGTCAAAGTATCCGCTATCTACACGTCACCTTTGGTTAGAGCTCAAGAGTCAGCTAAACCAATAGAGGAACTATTCGGGGTCGATGCTAAAACCAATGAACATCTAATTGAGCCTTACAACGTCTTCGAAGGTAGAAAGCTAAGCGTCAAGGCCATTGCCACTAAACCGCAGTGGTGGTGGCACTTCAGAAACCCAGCTAAACCAGCTTGGGGAGAGTCTTTCAAGGACATCATTGCTCGAATGCACTCAGCAATTATTCAGGCGTCTGAGTCAGTATTAGACGGTGATGTAGTTCTAGTTACCCATCAACTTCCTATCTGGGTTATGCACCTGAGTACCAATGGTAAAAAGCTCATGCATGACCCTAGAAAGAGAAGATGTGCTCTTTCTAGCATCACAACTTTTGAAATACATGACGGCAAGCTAGTTGAAGTTGGCTATCTAGACCCAGCTTCTAATCTGGCTTCAATAGATAAAGGTGCAGTGTGAGAAAAGCGGTAGTAGTTCTGGCTGGTCTCTGTCTTGCCCTTACATCTCTAACTGGTTGCACAGAGACTCCAAGCATGAACAACACCTACCAATCAGGTGATGGCACTGTAACTGAAATAAAACCAGCAAACAGATCAGCTGCTGTTACCTGGAATGGAATTGCTAATGATGGAATTCCACTAGGTTCAGCAAATCTTCAAGGTGTTATCACCGTGATGAACTTCTGGTACGCAGCATGTGTTGCTTGCCGAGTAGAAACTCCAGATCTAGTTGAACTAGCAAATGAATTCGAAGGCAAAGTTCAGTTTGTTGGAGTGAACGTAAGAGATAGTGCTGACACAGCAAATGCTTTCAAGAGAAAGTTCAAGATCAACTTCCCAAGCATCATGGATGCTGAATCAGGTGATGTTGTTCTAGCCTTCACCGGTGTTGTCACACCATCAGCGGTTCCAACAACTTTAGTTATTGATAGAGAAGGTAGACCTGCTGCTCGAGTATTAGGTATTGCAGATAAGGAAACACTGCGAGCACTCATTACTTCAGTTATTGAAGAAGGTGTAGCAGATTGAATTTTGAAACGATAACTACAGGTCCCCTTTGGGTAGCAGCACCCATAGCTCTGCTTGCTGGATTAGTTTCATTCTTTAGTCCTTGCGTATTACCTCTACTACCTGCCTACCTAGGAATTCTTTCTGGCTCAGCCAACACCAAATCAAGAATGGTTGTTGGTTCTCTTCTGTTCGTTGCTGGCTTCAGCGTTGTCTTCGTTGCCCTTGGAGCAGGCTTTGGTGGATTAGGTTCAATCTTCTCTGGGGAAGTGAAGAACTGGTTGCAAAGAGGATCCGGTGTTCTAGTTCTTCTTCTAGGAATTGTTCTTATCGGTGGATTTGATTTTGCTCAGCGAACAAAGAAGCTAAACATCAAGCCAAGTGCTGGCTTAGTAGGAGCACCAATTCTTGGTCTGGTCTTTGGTTTGGGCTGGACACCTTGTATTGGCCCTACCCTAGGAGCTGTTCTAAACCTCGCCTTTGACACAGGCTCTGTTGGCAGAGGAGCCTTCCTAGCTGCTATTTATTCAATAGGTCTAGGGCTCCCTTTTGTCATTGCAGCAGCTGGCTTTAGCTGGGCAACCAAGTCAATTAGTTTTGTGAAGAAGAACATCAGAGTCATAAACATCGCTGGCGGTGTTCTACTTATTGTTCTAGGAACCTTGCTTCTAACTGGAGCATGGCAGTTTGTTATCGACTACATCTCGGAGGTGAGTGGTGTCTTCATCCCGGCAATCTAAATATGTAGTTCGCAAGGAATACAGCGAACCAATTGAAGCTCCTGATCTATCTCTAAAGTCTTGGGCAAGATGGCTATGGCGTCAGCTAACCAGCATGCGTATTGCTTTGTTCCTTCTGATGTTCCTAGCAATCGCATCTGTTCCAGGCTCTGTCTTCCCGCAGAGAAGTGCTGACCCCAACGGTGTTGTTCTCTACTTCAAGAACAATCCAGATTTAGCTCTATGGCTAGATAACTTCCAACTCTTTGATGTCTACTCATCAACATGGTTCTCAGCTATCTACATCTTGCTGTTCATCTCTTTGATTGGTTGTGTAATTCCCAGAGTTGGTGTTCACTACAAAGCTTTGAGATCTGATCCACCTGCAGCACCAACAAATCTTTCAAGACTTCTTTCCTATAAGAAACTTGATGCAACGGAAAAGAACTTAGAAAAAGCAATTGAGTATCTGAAGAAGAGAAAGTTCAAAGTTGTTTCAACTAAGACTGAAATAAGAGCAGAGAAGGGTTACCTTCGTGAAACAGGTAACTTGTTCTTCCACCTATCTCTTATTGGAGTATTGATTGCAGTTGGTCTTGGTGGAGGTTTATCTTACGCAGGACAGCGAGTACTCGTTGAAGGCGATACTTTCGTCAACAACGAAGCATCTTATGACTTCCTAGCTCCAGGACTACTGTTTGATAAAAACAGTTTTGAACCATTTAGTTTGAGACTTGATTCATTCAGCACTACCTACGACTACAAGAACCCGAACAACTACGGCAAGCCGATGGACTTCATCGCCAAGGTCTCAACTAAGAACTCTCCTACAGATCTAGAAACCAAGGGTCAGATTAGAGTCAACGAGCCACTGCACCTGCCAGGAGCAAAGGTCTACATCACTGGCAATGGCTATGCTCCAGAGATTGTGGTTAGAGATAAAGACGGTGTTGTTTCATTCAGTGGACCAGTTGTGTTCCTGCCTCAAGATGGAAACCTGACATCTCTAGGTGCTATCAAGGTTCCAGATGCTAATCCAGATCAGTTCGGAATGCTTGCCTTCTTCTATCCAACAGTTGCCAAGCTTGATACCGGTGCTCTGACTTCTAACCACCCATACCCTTGGGATCCACTAATGACTATGAACGTCTATGTTGGTGACCTAGGACTTGATACCGGTATGGCAGTCAATGCCTACAAGCTAGATACCCACACCATGAAGCAGGTAGCCGGTGGCAAGAGCGGCACTAAAGCTTTGCAGTTGAAGTATGGCGAGACTGTTGAATTACCTCAGGGACTAGGAACTGTTGAGTTCAAAGACCTAAAGAGGTTTGCTTCAATCGACATCACCTATAACCCACTCGATGTCTGGGTACTGTTTTTTGCCCTGACAACTTTGTTTGGTTTAGTCTTAATGCTCATCATCCCTCGAAGAAGAGTTTGGGTGAAGATCTCTAAAGACAGTGTTGAAGTTGGAGCACTAACAAAGTCGAAAGATAAGACTTTGGACAAGCTAGTAAAAGATGTTGCTAAATCACTAAAGAAGAAGAGTAAATGACCCCAGCAATTGCACTAAACCCTGAGTTGGCCACCATCTCGAGAGTAATCATTCTGGTTGCTCTAACTTTCTATGCTTTCTCATTCATCGTTCTAGCTTGGGCTCTAACCAAGCGAGCAGGTGGACAGGGCAAGAAAGACAAGTTTGCTAACCGCCTAGACAACATTGGTCTAGTGCTAATGGGTGTTGGTGTTGTTGCCAACGGTGCCGGTGTTCTAACAAGAGGTATTGCTGCGAACCGTGTGCCATGGGCAAACATGTATGAGTTCTCAATCTCAGGTGCATTTATTGCTTCTGCAATCTTTTTGCTCACCCTGCTATTCAGAGACCTAAAGTTCATCTCTTCATTCTTGGCAGGATTCCTTGTGCTGATCATTGGATCGGCCAACACACTGTTCTATGTTCAAGTTGAATCACTTCTTCCAGCTCTTCAGGACTACTGGCTAGTTATTCACGTGAGCGTTGCCATCCTGGCAACAGCCTTCTTCACTATTGGTGCAACTCTGTCTCTGATCCACATTCTCAAAGAGACCAAGAGAATTACTTCTTCAAAGGGTAAAGCAGCTAAGGCTTTCACCAAGCTTCTAAAGGTATTCCCTAAGTCAGAAAAGCTAGAGAGAACCTACTACCAGTTCAACATCATTGGATTCATCCTCTGGTCCTTCACCTTGATTGCAGGTGCTATCTGGGCTGATAAAGCTTGGCACCGCTTCTGGGGTTGGGACACCAAGGAAGTATGGACCTTTATTATCTGGACCATTTACGCTGCCTACCTCCACGCAACAACAACCAAAGGCTGGGATGGCAAGAGAGCTGCATGGCTAAGCCTGATCGGCTTCCTAGCCATCATCTTCAACTTCACCATCGTTAATCTGTACTTCAAGGGCTTACACGTATATTCAGGTATTTAGCGATACGAAAAAGTTCCCTATTGGGGACTAATGTGAAGTCATGGCTGATCAAATTTGTATCAAATGCGGAAAGACGTTTAAGACAGAGGACCTTCGTGTCTCTAGCTGCAAGGAATGCGGTGAACCGCTACCAGCGGAGTCTCGTCAGGGTATTCCAAGGGGCGACAATGAGAAAATTGCCAAATGGAAGTCCCTGATGGATTTACCAGACTTGCCTCCTGCCAAATCAACTATCAAAAATTCAACTCCTGCAAGATCAACCCAGTCTCCATTGAGTGAGGACACTCGAGCAATAATTGCTGCACAAAATCGCACGACTTACGCTATTCGATCATTAGCTATGTTCTTCTTCATATTTCTCCAGTCATCGATTCTTGGAGGTGGATTGCTTGGGTTGGCATTGAATAATCAATCGCACTATGACTCCTACGGCAATCTAAATGGAGGAGCTATATTCTTTGCAGCGCTAGGTGCGATTATCGCACTGGTTGGATTCTTTGTTGCAGTACATGTCGGTAGACAGGAGCTAAATAAATCAAAGCCCTAAACAGATTTCAAACAACGCTCTAACCGTTCCATCCACCAAGTAGTTCTATCTGCTGGTGCTTGGAGTTTGGTTAGGGCGTTTTTGTTTGGGGTGATTCTGGTTACTGGTATTTCTCCATTGATTGGGATTACTGGAGTGTCAGTTACGTCTTCTGTTAGTAGTGCTGCTGTTGCTAGACCGCTTGCGTATTCACTGTTTAGTAGTGCTGCTAGATAAACACCCATGCTGATTCCAACCGATGTTTCAAGAGCGCTAGATACAACTACTGGTAATCCAGCTTGTCTAGATATTTCTAAGGCATTGTTAATGCCACCTAATGGTGCTGCTTTGAGAACTAGTAGATCTGCTGCGTTAGCTTGAGCAACTGCTAGCGGGTCACTTACTTTTCTTACTGATTCATCTGCTGCAACTTTGATGTTGAGAAGCCTTAGTTTGAGTTTTAGTTCGGCTAGTTCAGCAATGGTCTTGACTGGTTGCTCAAGGTATTCCAATGGAACACCTTCTTCATGCATGGTCTTAGCCAGGGTTAGAGCTGTTTCAATGTCGTAGCCACCGTTAGCGTCGAGTCTTATCTTGGCTTTAGGGAAGTGCTTTCTTACTTCATGAATACGGTCAAGATCGTCTTGAAGGGTTTGCCCTGCTTCGGCGACTTTGATCTTGACTACTTCAAAGCTTCCGAAGGGTTCAAGAGCTGCCCTAACATCCTTGACTGCAGCTAATGTGGCATTGACTTTAATGGTCTTTACTGTTGGCTCTGGTATTTCACCGAAGGCAAACTCTATGGCTGCTCTAAGCCAGATACTGGCTTCTTCGTCTTCGTATTCAGTGAAGGGAGACCATTCAGCCCAGCCCTTAGGCCCTTCAAATAGGAGGACTTCACGGGTAGTGATACCGCGGAACTTGATACGCATAGGAATAGATAGGACCCTTGCTGAGTCAAGTATCTGCTGGCGCATTTCGCTGGTTATCTCCACATTGTTAGTCTAGGAGTATGTCCAAACACGTATCTGAGCTATTTGATGCAAGCATCTGGTCTGAAGTCGATGGCTTTAGTGATCTAACAGACATTACCTATCACAAGCACGTATCCGTAGGGGTTGTTCGTATTGCTTTCAACCGACCTGAGGTTAGAAATGCATTCAGACCTCAAACAGTTGATGAACTAGCAAGAGCTCTAACTCATGCTCAATGCCTAACTGATGTTGGTGTTGTTCTGCTAACCGGTAACGGACCTTCTCCTAAAGATGGTGGCTGGGCTTTCTCTTCTGGTGGAGACCAGAGAGTGAGAGGCCCTGCTGGTTATGAGTATGGGGACAGCACCTCAGGTCGTCTACACATTCTTGAAGTTCAAAGACTTATGCGCTTTATGCCAAAGGTTGTTATTGCTCTGGTTCCAGGTTGGGCAGCTGGTGGTGGTCACTCACTAAACGTTGTTGCTGATCTCTCTATTGCTTCAAGTGAGCATGCAAGATTCAAGCAGACCGATGCTGATGTTGGTTCATTCGATGCAGGATATGGTTCTGCTTATCTTGCACGTCAGGTTGGGCAAAAGTTTGCAAGAGAAATCTTCTTCTTAGCTCAAGAGTATTCAGCACAGCGTGCGTATGAGATGGGTGTTGTGAACGCTGTTGTTCCTCACGCAGAACTTGAAGTCAAAGGAGTTGAGTGGGCTAAAGAGATTTTGACTAAGTCACCGCAATCAATTCGTTTATTGAAATATGGAATGAACATGATTGATGACGGTCTAGTTGGTCAGCAACTATTTGCTGGTGAAGCTACTCGTATGGCATATGGAACTGATGAAGCCAATGAAGGAAAGACAAGCTTCTTAGAAAAGAGAGCACCGGACTGGTCTCCTTTTCCTTGGCACTTCTAAACCATGAACCAAATCCCCGTAAAAGTAATTCCAGCTAATGATGTTGTTGCTGCCCTGCTTGCTCTAACTGAAGCACTAGAGGGTAAGTGTGCTGTGTTTATTTCTCCAAGAGAAATAAGCGGGGAGAAAGTAAAAGTTGAAGGTATTCCAGAGTTTGTTGATTCAAACACAGCAGTCATTGTTGAAAGCAGTGGATCAACTGGAACTCCTAAAAGAATAAGCATCAGTGCTAAAGCACTGAGATCAAGTGCTAAAGCAACTGAAAAATACTTTGGCACTAAAGGACAGTGGCTTCTAACTTTGCCAATCAATTACATCGCAGGTATTCAGGTTCTTGTTAGATCGATACTTGCTGATGTGCCACCTATTCAGATGAACACAGCTGTTCCATTTACTCCTGAAGCATTTGCTCTATCATCAACACTTCTAACTGCAGATGCCAAGTTCACATCTGTTGTTCCAACCCAGTTGGTTAGATTGCAGCAGCTAGCTTCTCAAGATCCATTCCTAGTGAAGCTACTGCAACGCTTCAAGGCCATCCTGGTTGGTGGTCAAGCAACTAGCTTTGAAGTACTTGAGTTCTTTAGAGATAATGGCATCAACGTAGTTGAGAGCTATGGCATGGCTGAGACCAGCGGTGGCTGTGTTTATAACGGTGAAGCTCTTGGTGGAGTTGAAGTAGAACTTGTTGAAGACGGCAAGGTTGCTATCAGGGGAGATGTTCTAGCTAACGATGTTGCTACTCAAGATGGCTTCCTAGTTACTTCAGACATTGGCGAATTCGATGAGCAAGGTTTGCTTCACATCCTAGGAAGAGCAGATCGAGTAGTCATCTCCGGGGGACTGAAGATGAGCCTAGACAGAGTTGAAGCAGTAGCGGCTAGTGTTCCAGGGGTTGTTGAAGTAGGAGCTACTGCTGTTAGCTCAACTGAGTGGGGAGAACGTGTGGGTATTGCTTACGTTGGTTCCCCAGAGGTTGCTGACTACTTAGCAGGGGCAGTGTTTGAACAACTAGGAATAGCGGCTAAGCCAATTAGGGTTATTCGAGTTGATAGATTGCCAAGACTTGGTAATGGCAAAACAGATTTGATTTCGTTGAGACAACTATTTAGTGAAGGTATCTAATGAGTGATTTGAAGTTATGGATTAAAGGAGCAAGGCTCAGAACTCTTCCATTAGCTGTCGCACCGATCTTGATTGGAGCAGGTACCGCTGACCTAGCTAAAAAGTTCGACCTAGGTTATGTGCTGTTAGCTCTTGCTGTGGCTCTGTTTCTTCAGATTGGTGTGAACTACTCAAATGATTACAGTGATGGCATCAGAGGAACTGATGACAATAGAAAAGGTCCAGCTCGACTAACCGGTGGAGGCTTTGTTCCACCTAAGCAAGTTAGAAATGCAGCATTTGCTTCATTCGCTATTGCAGCTGCCTTTGGTTTGGTAATTACAGTTCTCACTCAGCAGTGGTGGTTCGTGGCTGTCGGTGTTGTTTGTATTTTGGCTGCTTGGTTCTATACCGGAGGAAAGAAGCCTTATGGTTATGCAGGTCTTGGTGAAGTCATTGTCTTTATCTTCTTCGGGTTGGTGGCAACGATTGGTACCGACTACATTCAGACTCTGGAAGTAACTTTCTTGAGTGTTCTTGGTGGAGCAGCTGCTGGATGTTTTGCTACAGCAGTGCTTCTTATTAACAACATCAGAGATATTGAAACTGATCGTCTAAGCGGTAAGAAGACTCTGTCAACAAGAATTGGTAAGACTGCATCTTTGGTCTTGTTTGTGATGTTGACCTGGGCACCGTTCACATTGGTTGCACCATTATGGTTTGTTGCTCCTGCAGCTTTTGTTGTGAACTTGTTTATTCTGCCGGTGCTAATCATCAACGTGATTGCTGTTTCAGCTAAGAGTCCTAAAGATCAGATTCTTGCTCTGCAGCTAACTAGCTACACAGCTCTGCTATTTGCCTTTGGGCTTAGCTGGGGTCTTTTTACCCTTAACTTCTAGGTCTACTAGTTTGTTCTCTAGATCGCTTTCAGGGTCTCCTGAACCTAGGGTGTTCTCTCGCTTCGCAAAGATCTCTTTGCTTATTTGGTCTCTAAGCCCATTTAGGAACAGTAGGGAGTAGGCGAATGAGAGCATGCCTGCTAGCAATACGGCTGCTAACCAAGGCATCGCTAGAAGCCCAAATACTATGCAGAGCCCAATAAACAGACCGAGTCTGATAACTGTGTATTTCACCCAAGCGCTTTTCATGGCTTAAGTCTATGTTTCCCGCTCGGTTAGAATTGACCCATGAACAGAGTCCAATTAGCCGTTATCGTTGCTGTTGCTATCTTCCAGATCTTCACAACTGTTTATGCTGCTAGTGCTAATCGCAACCAGGTAAGGGTCTTGCCTAAGTTTGTGTGGGTTCTACTGTGTCTTTTCATCCCTATTATCGGTGGCCTTCTATACATCACCATCGGTAGACCTATTGATGGTGACTCAGGTAAAGGAGCTAAGCGCTCAAGACCTGTAGCCCCAGATGATGATGAGGACTTCCTTAGAGATTTAGGTAATCGTTTCAAAAACGATAATGACAACTAGTATGCCTTCATCTCCGGCTCAAATATTTTCAGCACACATCATCGCCGAACTCGCTGCCTGGGGTAGAGATTTCTGGTTAGCCCCTGGAGCTAGATCACAAGCACTAGCCATAGCTGCAGCTCAAGTAGCAGATGCTGGCGGAGCTAATCTTCATGTTCGTATTGATGAGCGCTCTTTAGGGTTTAGTGCTCTAGGTGCTGCTGTCTATGGTGGGCCACAGGTAATCATCACTACCTCAGGAACTGCTGTTGCTAATTTGCATCCAGCAGTATTAGAAGCTCACCATTCAGGTCTAGGTCTGATTCTCCTAACAGCCGATAGACCAGCAGAACTTAGAGATAAAGGTGCCAACCAAACTACAAATCAGGTTGGCATATTCTCTGATGCTGTTATTGATTGCATTGATGTTCCTGCTCCAACAGTTGAAGACATTCCTAAACTTCCTAGGCTAGCTAAAGCTCTCGTTGAGAAAGCAGTTCTACTTGCTTGGGGTGAAAGATCTCAACCAGTTCAGCTGAACCTTCAGTTCATTGAACCGCTGTCAGCAACAGAACCAAACGCTGCTGAGATTCTTGAAGCTATAGCTGATGTTGATGGAGATAGACATCTTGAAGCAATAACAAATGAGAATGTCTTCAACTTAGATCTATCTAAGCCAACGGTTATTGTTGCTGGAGCTAACGCAGGTGTTCACTTAGCTGAGATAGAAAGTTTAGGACTTCCTATACTTGCTGAACCAACTTCCGGTGTGAGACATCTTGCTGCATCAGTAATTGGTTATAGAACTCTTCTTGCTAGTAACTCAGAACGAGTGAAGCAAATTGAACAGGTTGTGGTTTATGGAAAGCCAACACTAAGCAGACCAATAATTGCTCTTCTAAAGCGAGAAGACGTAAAAGTATTTGTTCGTGAAGGTCAGATGGGTTCTTTTGAAATAGGAAACCAAATAACAAAGGTTTCTGAAGTTATTGAAGGCTCTTCAAACCCTGAGTGGCTTGCTTCTTGGACTAAAGAACCAGATCACTTGTCTGTCAGCAGCAACTTAGATAGACATGCCATCATCACTAAGACTTGGGAGGCATCTCCTGCTTCCAACACAATCCTTGTTCTAGGAGCTTCACAGCTGATAAGAGAGGCTGACTTCTGTGCTCCTAGGTTAGAGGTCAGAGCCTGGGCTAATAGAGGTCTATCTGGCATTGATGGCACTATTGCTACCGCTACCGGCATAGCCATTCAAGAGCCTGATAAGCAGGTTAGAGCCCTCATGGGAGACCTAACGTTCCTTCATGATGTTGGTTCCCTAGCAATTGACCCAAATGATGGAGCACTATACCTTCAGGTGATTGTTGCTAACGATAACGGTGGAAAGATCTTTAGCAACCTAGAAGTTGCTCAAAGTGTTGAGCCAGATACTTTCAAGAGAATCTTCCAAACACCGCAGAACGTAGACCTATCGAAACTGGCTGAAGCTTATGGTTGGCAGTATGTGAACCCTAAGTCAGTGAGTGATTTTGAATTAGCTCTGTCAATCAAGGGCAGAGTAATTATTGAAGTTGTTCTTGACTAACTAAGTGAGTCAACAATTGGCTTGAACTTGAGAATAGCTTCATCAAGTTCTGCTTGAGCATCAGAGCCAGCAACAATTCCACAGCCGGCAAATGCTGTTAGTTTTCCTTCTGTTAGCTGAGCACCTCTAAGAGCAATAGCCCAAACACCATCACCGTCAGCACCTAGCCAACCGACAGGTCCTGCATAGCGACCACGATCAACATTCTCAATCTCTTCAATAACTTCTAGTGCTTTATCCCTAGGAGTTCCAGCAACCGCTGCACTTGGATGTAATGCATTAACAATTTGTAGTGAAGTTGACTCAGAACTCAACATCGCCTTCACATCGCTTGCAAGATGCCAAAGATTAGGCAGAGCAATACTGAATGGTTCTGCATCGACTGTTATCTCTTTAGTGAATTCAGAAAGAGATGCAACTAGTGAATCAATAGCGAACTTATGCTCAGCTCTATTCTTAGGAGATTCATTTAGAGCAGAACCAATTGCTTGATCAACCCCTGGGTCTGTTCCTCTACCAGCTGTTCCAGCTAGAACTCTCGCACTGAACTCAGAGTGATTTACCTTAACCAGTAGTTCAGGACTGGCACCAAACATTCCAGCAACAGAGTAGATGTAGCAAGAGTCAAACTTCTTCTCTAGTTTTCTAATTGCTGGGTTGATGTTGAAATCTTTTGATACTGATGCAGACAGATCTCTTGCTAGAACTACCTTCTCTACTTGTCCGGAAGTAATTACTTCAAGACCCTTCTCCACGTTGAGCAAATATTGTTCAGTTGAAATCTGTCCAAGCTCAAAAGAAACCGCAGTGAAGTTGCTCTCCAGGTCAATTAGTTTTAGGGCTTCAGCTTCATCAATGTTGATGGTTGTGAGCCAAAGAGTATCGCCTTGTTTACCAACCACAACTTTTGGAATTACAAGAACGCTCTTTGTTTTGCTCTGGTCTGAGAAAGCGATAGAGCCGAATGAGATTAGTCCTGATCCTGAGAGATTCGCCTCATCAGTTATCTCTGCTTGAGCAACAAGGTCTTTCCAGAGGCTGTCTAGTTCAAGTACTCGGTTTGGTCCCGTGGTCTCTAATCTGCGTTCTTCACCCCAGCCAATCAGACCTTGTTTCCCATAGATAAAGACTGAGCTGTTTGAACCTAGAAGATCCGCGAAGGTGTAATCAGGGGATAGCCCCAATTCAGCGGCTGTAATAAGCCTTGAATGCACCTTGAGAGTCAACTAAATCTTTCCAAATCTGGTTCTGTATGTTTTCTGTGAAATATCCAGCGAGACTAAAGGAGTCTCTTTTGACTGGGATATCCTAAATACAGGTCACTTGAAGTCTAAAACAGCGAAGGGAGAGCCAGATGCGGAAAGTTCTAATTACTGTTGCTTCAGCACTCCTTCTGGCTAGCGTTAGCCTCCCCCTAGCTTCATATGCTGAGGAACTTGACGGCGACAACACAGTTGAGGTTCTAGAAGAGAATCAGGGGGACCCAATTGTTGATCACAAGCACTATCAGATTGAAGAGCGTTACGACCAGCACTCCTGGCTTCTAATCCCACCAACAGTCATGAGAATGGGTCAGCCAATAGATCCAAACATCTATGTCCTTCCTACACTTCCAACAGGTGCTAACAGTGTGACAATCTTGGAAATCTCAGAAAGCACCAAACTTCCACAAGGTGGGCCTGTTAGCGAAGAACCAGCATCCACTCTCAACCCCTATCTACACTCGGCTATCCCAATTGAATCGCTGAACATTTCAACTGCTACCCCAGCGGATGAATTTGTTGAAGGAGCAAGAGTTCTTGGATTAGCTCTCGGTTTAGCAGCCCTAGCACTATCAACAGTGACCGGTGTGAACACAGTTAGAAGTAGAAGACGTAAGTTACGCTACCTAAAGGCTTCAGAGCAGTAGATACTCATCCGGCCAAAGATTAGACTTAGCCGTGTGAATAAAGCGGATATGGCTAAAAAGCCGGCAGAAGTCGCAGCCATGTTTGATTCGGTTGCTGAAAGCTACGACCGCACCAATGACCTTTTATCCTTCGGACAAGACCGTATTTGGCGTAGACAAGTCCTTAAAACGGTTAACCCTCAATCAGGTCAAACTGTTCTAGATCTAGCAGCAGGCACAGGTTCTTCATCAGTTGTCTTTGCCAAGCCTGGGGTAAAAGTTATTGCCAGTGACTTTAGCGAAGGAATGCTAGCTGTTGGCAGAAAACGTCACCCAAACCTTGAATTTGTATTTGCTGATGCAACCAACTTGCCTTTCGCTGAGAATTCAGTTGATGCAGTAACTATTTCTTTTGGTCTTAGAAACGTAGTTGATCCTAAGAAGGCTCTCACTGAAATGCTTAGAGTTCTAAAGCCAGGTGGGGTATTAGTTATTTGTGAGTTCTCCCATGTGAGAACTCCAGTTATTGGAAGTTTGTATCGCTGGTATCTAGCCAACATCTTGCCAACCCTCAGCAAGCTTCTAGCCAAGAACAAAGGTGCTTACGATTACCTTTCAGAATCTATTGCTGCTTGGCCTAAGCAAGAATTATTAGTTCAGTGGCTGGTTGACGCTGGTTTCACAGAAGCTAAGTATAAGAATTCAAGTTTGGGAATCGTTGCAATACACAGTGCTAAGAAAGCTACTAAATGAGCAATATAGTTCTACCCCCACAACTACGTAAGGTAGTGGACAAAGCTCTACTGAAGAAGATTCAGTCAGGGCTAGAACTTGTTGAAGTTGAACTACTCAAGGCAGTTACCCATACTGACCCAGTGGCGAATGTAACCTCAAGACATTTGCTTGAAGCAGGCGGCAAGAGATTGCGTCCTGTTCTAGTTCTACTTGGTGCAGCTCTTGGTGACGACAGTAAAGAAGAAGTAACTAAAGCAGCTGTTGTAGTTGAACTTACTCACTTAGCTACTCTGTATCACGATGATGTTATGGATAGAGCACCAATGCGTAGGGGTGTTCCAACAGCTCATGAAGTATGGGGTAACAGCGTAGCTATCTTGACTGGCGACCTACTCTTCGCAAGAGCATCACAGATTGTTAGCCGCCTAGGTGGCAAGGCTCTTTCACTTCAGGCAGATACTTTTGAAAGACTATGTCTAGGTCAGCTTCATGAAACTCTTGGACCTCAGGGTGATGAAGATCCAATTGCTCACTACATTCAGGTTCTTGCAGATAAGACAGGTTCACTAATTGCTGCTAGTGCTGAACTAGGTGTTGTCTATGGCGATGGCCCAGATGAATACAGAGAACCGATGCGTATCTATGGCGAGAAGGTGGGAGTTGCCTTCCAGCTAATCGATGATGTCATTGACATTGCCTCAGATGACTCAGGTAAGACACCTGGCACAGACCTCAGAGCAGGCGTACCAACCATGCCAACCCTGCTACTTAGAGCCCATGCAGCCACTGACCCTAAAGCACGTGAACTAGTTGAGATAATTGATGCAGGCCTTGAAGACGATGCTCAGCTAGCAATAGCGGTAAGCAAACTTAGAGAGCATCCAGCTCTTGAAGAGGCTTATCAGCTAGCTAAGACTTGGGCAACAGATGCTGTTGCAGCTCTAGCTCCACTGCCAGATTCACCGGTCAAAGACGCTCTGCGAGTATTCGCTGAAGCTGTTGTTGACCGTAACCAGTAAAAGGATTTGATCTAACTTGAACAAAATGCGTTTAGCAATTGTTGGTGCCGGCCCTGCCGGTATCTATGCTGCCGATCTAATCATCAAAGCTGAAAGAGACTTTGATGTGAGCATCGACCTCTTTGATTTACTGCCTGCTCCATATGGTCTAGTTCGCTATGGAGTTGCTCCTGATCACCCTCGTATCAAAGGAATTATTAGAGCACTCTATGAAGTGCTGGATAGAGGAGACATTCGTTTCTTTGGAAACGTAAAGTATGGAACTGACATCACTCTTGATGAACTAAAGAGTCACTACAACGCAGTTATCTTCTCAACCGGTGCAATCAAAGATGCAGCGCTAAATATTCCTGGTGTTGAACTTGATGGTAGCTACGGTGCAGCTGATTTTGTTAACTGGTATGACGCTCATCCTGATTTCCCAAGAACCTGGCCACTACATGCCAAAGAAGTTGCTGTTCTAGGAAATGGAAACGTAGCACTGGATGTTGCACGTATCTTGGCTAAGCAACCAAAAGATCTTTTATCAACAGATATTCCAGACAATGTTTATCAAGGACTACTGGCATCTCCTGTTACTGATGTTCATGTATTCGGTAGACGCGGTCCCGCACAAGTTAAGTTCACACCACTAGAACTTCGTGAAGCATGTGACATTGAAGGTGTTGACACCATCGTCTATGACGAAGACTTCAAATACGATGCAGGATCACAAGAAGCCATCGACACCAACAACCAGACCAGAGTAATGGTCAACACTCTTGAAAGCCACAGAGGTAAAGAAAGAACCGCAGCGACAAAGAGGCTTCACCTGCATTTCTTTAGTTCACCTAAAGAAATTCTTGGTGAAGATGGAAAAGTTACAGGCCTAAGAATTGAAAGAACTGAACTAGATGGTTCAGGTGGTGTTACCGGTACAGGTGAAATCAGAGAGTTCCCTGTTCAAGCTGTTTATAGAGCTATTGGTTACTTTGGTTCAGAGCTGGATTCAATTCCATTTGATTCCAAAGCTGGAGTAATTACTAATGCTGCAGGTCGAGTCTTAGATGAGAACGGTGAACACATTCCTGGTGTTTATGCAACCGGTTGGATCAAGCGTGGACCTATCGGTCTTATTGGTCACACTAAGAGCGATGCTATGGAAACTATCGCCTGTGTTCTCGACGATAAGAACACTTGGTGGCAACCAGCTAACGCAAAAGAAGATGATGTTGTTGCACTACTCAAGTCAAAGGGTGTTCAATTCCTAGGTTGGCCTGAATGGCTAAAGATTGATGCAACTGAGAAAGCTCTTGGAGCATCTCAAGATCGTGAACGAGTGAAACTAGTTGAGCGCGAAGACTTCCTAGACGCTGCCTTCAAGAACGACTAAGGATGAGCAAGAAGACAGGGATATCAGACAGCAGAGCTAAAACTGCTCAGTTTGCTCTAATGGTGACCTTCTTCACCCAGGGCTTTGCAACTCTCTCCTGGTTGCCACGTATTCCAGAATTCATTGAAAATCTAGAAGTCTCTAAAGAACTATGGGGAGCGATCATTGGCTTCAGCGGAGCTGGATCTCTTGTTCCTCTCATCTTCACAAGCAGACTAGTTATTCGCTTCGGAACAACTCCGATTATCAAGTATTCAAGCTTTGCCTTTGTTGCCATTCTTTTAGCGATGCCATACCCAACCCAGTGGTGGCTATTTCTTGTCTTGAATTTCATGCTCTCTTTTGCAATTAGCGTCTTCAACATCGCTCTGAACTCTCAGGCAGTAATGTTCCAGAAGAGAGTCGGCAAAGTACTACTGGGAAGTTTCCACGGTGCTTGGAGCGTTGGAGCAGCAGCGTCAGCTGCTGTTACAGGAATCATCGCTGCCTTCACTCCACTTAAGCTTCAGATGTTCCTAATGCCTGTGCTGTGCCTAGCTCTGTTCCTATGGGCTGTGAAGCATATGCTAGATCCTGCTGAAAGTGATTCAGTAGACAGAGATGTTCCACCTGAACGAATCTCATGGCTTAAGACTCCTAGGTTCCTATGGTTGTTGACTGCTGGCGCTTTCATGGGAATGTGGCCTGAACTAGTGCTTATGGACTGGTCAAGTGTTTATGGCAAAGAGGTTCTAAACCTAGATCCATCAAGAGCTGCTTGGCCTTACACAATCTTTGTAATTGCAATGATTGTTGGAAGATTCTCTATTGCCAGACTCACAGAGACCTATAACGTTGCAAGACTTTCTCAAGTTGGTGGAATCTTTGGTTCTATTGCCTTAGCTCTTGCAGTCTTCACATCGGCAACACTTGCTGATGTGAATAGAGATCTAGGACTGCTATTGCTTTGTGTGTTCTTCGCTATTGCAGGTTTAGGTATTTCATCTATGGTGCCAGGATTCTTTAGTGCTGCAGGAAACGTTGAAGGTCTATCTACCGCTCAAGCTCTCAGCAGAATGCTTTTGCTAAACACCATTGTTGTTATCTTTGCCAAGATGTTGATGGGTTCTCTTATTGATGCATCTTCATTGCCTCTAGCAATGATTTTCCCAATTGCTACTTTTGCAATAGCTGCTGTGATTGCAGGAATAGTCGCGAACAAGCACAAAGATATAAAGCTAAATCCAGAGATTTGAGTGTTAGCGGTAGTTAGTGAACTGAACGTCAATATCCAAATCGCTTGAACGCAATAGATCCATAACCTCTTGAAGATCATCACGGCTCTTGCTCACTACTCTTAGCTCGTCACCTTGAATATTTGCCTTGACCGACTTAGGTCCCTGCTCACGAATTATTGCTGCAATCTTCTTAGCCTCTGGCTGTTCGATGCCATCTTTTAGTGTGGCTTCGATACGGAACTCTTTACCAGAAGCAAAAGGCTTGCCATCATCAAGGCTCTTGAGTGAGATGCCACGCTTTACTAGCTTGCTCTGGAATACATCCAGAACAGCCTTTACGCGCTCTTCACTGTTTGCCTTCATCAGGATCTTGTCGCCTGACCATTCAATAGATGCACCAACACCTTTGAAGTCGTAGCGCTGTTCAATTTCTTTTTCAGCCTGGGTTAGAGCGTTAGACGCTTCTTGCTTGTCAACTTTGCTGACTATGTCGAATGAGGAATCTGCCATAACTGTGATTCTAACTAACTACTAGGCTGAAGCAGCTCTGGCCGTGCTGCTACGAACAATTAATTCGATAGGCCAGTCAGTCACATCAGGTACGGTCTGGTTTGGATTGTCTAGTAGTTCCAGCATGGTCTTAGCCATTAGCTCTCCCTGACCCACAACATTCTGGTTGATAGTTGTGATCCCAAAGAAGTCTGCAAGCTCGTGGTTATCCACCCCAACAATAGACAGATCAGCAGGAACGCTTAGACCAAGGTCTTTAGCAGCTAGCAATACTCCTACCGCTAATTCATCAGAAGAAGCAAAGATAGCGGTTGGTGCATTGTGTGGATCACCTAGAAGATTCTTAGCAGCAGCATAACCTTCGCTAATTGCATATCTAGGTACTGCTCTATACCAACCAGGTCTTGGTTCAATACCGGCTGCCTTTAGAGCCTCCTCGTAGCCAACTTTTCTTACGTCAAAGACTTTATAGAAGTTGTCGGTTGATTCACTCTGACCAATCATTGCAATCTTGGTGTGACCCATGGAGATCAGGTGGTTAGTAGCTAGAGCACCTGCAGCATGGTCATTAATTCTGATTGTCTTTGCACCAACAACAGAACCACCAAGGGAGACCAAAGGCTTGTTCACATTGGTTAGAGCAGCAATCTCTTCTTCGCTCATCTTTACAGAAACGCAGATTACAGCGTCAACTCTCTTACGAGGTAGTGACTTAGTAAAGATTGATTTGCGGTGCTCATCACCAGAAGAGAGGTTATAAAGAGTTACGTCATAACCAGCTGCGACTAATTCTCTGTCGATAGCTTCTAGAACAGTTGCAAAGAACCAGCGGTCAACATAAGGAACTACAACACCAATGTTCTTAGTTCTACCTGTTACAAGTGTGTAGGCAGATGCCGAAGGGACGTAGCCCAGTCGATCAGCTACTGATTGAACTAATTCCTTAGTCTCGATAGAGACATAGTCTTTACCGCTTAGTGCTCTTGAAACGGTTGCTGTTGAGACTCCAGCCTCACGAGCAACATCAACTATGCCAGCCACTAAAAACCTTTTCTGTAAATGTATGGAAATCTCTATGTAATCTATCTAGCCTTACACACGCTTACAGGTAATAAGACCACATTGAAACCTATTCGTTGCATAAAGGCGATTAGCGGGGAAACCCTAGTTTCGGGTATTGTTGAGAAGCACCCGTCCGGCTGATTACAGGCGGCCGGGAGCACTGGCTAGTTACCCAAGCGGCCAAAGGGATCTGACTGTAAATCAGCCGGCTCAGCCTTCGGGGGTTCGAATCCCTCACTAGCCACGAATGCCCCAGCCC
>Ga0209444_10000145_pt1 | contig 37458 bp, 27 predicted proteins | sample LauGreFaBDMM15DN_2_FD_188215 | JGI IMG/M metagenome (GOLD analysis project Ga0209444, IMG submission 188215) | Freshwater lake microbial communities from Lake Michigan, USA - Fa13.BD.MM15.DN (SPAdes) (version 2) | ecosystem: Environmental > Aquatic > Freshwater > Lake | place: Lake Michigan... | reverse complement strand
TTGACCATTTCATGGTTACCAAACTTGCTGAGGAAATCAAAGAACTACGTGAAGATCGCAAAACCTATCAAAACTCTATCAAGGGTCTAGAGCAGTTTGTTATCAAAGCGTTGGCTGAAGAGATCCAAGAGTTTGAACAAGACAAAAAAGCAGTTGTAGAAGCTCGTGTACGTATCGTAAGCGAAGCCAAACAGAAGCTTGATGAACTGAAATCACAGTTCATTGCTAAAAGCGCACGTCTTGTTAAAGAAGCTGTCGCAACCAATCTTGAAACTGAGCTTACTCAGTTGAAAGAAGACATCCAAGTTGCTCGTGAGAACATGTTTGGACGTCGACTGTTTGAAGCGTTTGCTGGTGAATTTGCTGTTACTCACTTAAATGAGAACAAAGAAATTGCTAAACTGCACTCTGCTGTTGAACGCAAAGAGCGCCAACTACAAGAAGCCAAAACTATCATGGAAAAAACTTCCATGCTGGTTGAAAGCAAAGATAAAGAAATTAAGATTATCAGAGAATCACAAGATCGCAAGGCCAAACTGAACGATCTATTGAAACCTTTGAACGAAGAGAAGTCCGCAGTAATGCGTGAGCTTCTTGAGAGTGTGCAAACTGAAAGACTTCAGAATGCATTTGAAAAGTATCTTCCAGCGGTACTTAACAACAGTTCAGCAAAGAAACCAGCGAAAGCTGTTCTAAGCGAAAATCGTAGTCAAGTAACTGGAGATAAAGCTGCTAAAGTCAGCGCCTCTGATCAGACCACTAACGTGATTGATATCAAGCGTTTAGCAGGGCTTAAATAAACCCTAAACAGGAGAAGGAAAAGAAATGACAACCGCACTATTAGAAAGCCGTTGGGGCGAAACCAAAGATGCCCTGCTAGAAGGCCTACAAGGTTCTAAAAGAACCTCCATGAGTGTAATCCTTGAGAACACTCGCAAGTATTTGGCAGAAAGTGCTACAGCTGGTTCTACATCAGCATCAAACGTAGCAACACTTAACCGTGTTATTCTGCCAGTGATTCGTCGTGTTATGCCTACAGTTATTGCAAACGAGATCGTTGGTGTTCAACCAATGACTGGTCCAGTAGCTCAGATCCATACACTACGTGTACGTTATGCAGACAGCATGACTGACACAGCAAGCCAATATGCAACAGGTACCACAGCAGGTGATGAAGCTCTAAGCCCATTCAAAATTGCTGTTGCTTACTCTGGTGTTACTGGCGCAAGTGCTGGTTCATTCGGTGGTACTGCTACAAACGGAAAAGCTGGTTCAACATCTTCACTAGAAGGTTTGCCAGGTAACCGTATCAACGTACAGATCTTGAAACAAGTCGTTGAAGCCAAGACTCGTAAGTTATCAGCTCGCTGGACTTTCGAAGCTGCTCAAGACGCACAAGCCATGCATGGTTTGGATGTCGAAGCAGAAATCATGGCAGCATTGGCTCAAGAAATCACAGTTGAAATTGACCAAGAAGTTCTTGGATCACTACGTAGCTTGTCTGCTACTGAGTTCACATATGATCAGTCTACTGTGTCCGGTACAGCTACATTCGTTGGTGATGAGCATGCTGCTCTTGCAGTTTTGATCAACCGTACAGCTAACCTGATTGCTTCACGTACACGTCGTGGCGCAGGTAACTGGGCAGTTGTTTCTCCAGCTGCATTGACAGTTCTACAAAGCGCAACAACCAGCGCATTTGCACGTACCACAGAAGGTACATTCGAAGCACCTACAAACACCAAGTTTGTTGGTACATTGAACGGCGCAATGCGTGTTTACGTTGACAGCTATGCAGGCGATACAGCCGCTGTGTTGGTTGGATATAAAGGTTCTAGCGAGGCTGATGCAGCCGCGTTCTATTGCCCATATGTTCCTCTAATGAGCAGTGGTGTTGTTCTTGACCCAGCAACATTCGAACCAGTCGTGGGCTTCATGACTCGTTACGGATATGTTGAGTTGACCAACACAGCATCGTCACTAGGCAATGCTGCCGACTACCTAGGTGAAATTGCTATTGCAAACACCTTGTCGTTCCAGTAATTTCTCAAAGGGATGGGAAGCATTAAAGGGCCGCAAGGCCCTTTTTTGTTGACTAAAAAATAGCCCGAGCATTTTATTGCCCGGGCTATAAGTTACTAAACAGGATTTATGACACCGTCTGATTTGCGTCATGTGTTGATTATAGCGCATGATATGTTATAAAGCAAGCGTTCTGATAAATATACTTGTTCAGACTCATGAGCCCCTCAGGGGACTTCGCGGAAACCCAACCGTCGAGGCCTAGAACGCCATAACACAAGGAGAAACAAAATGGGACGTCCTATTAAAAACAAATTTATCAATCCATACGCATCAGTGCCTTACGCACAGAGGCCAGGAAGAGGTGGAGAATCAGTCACCACTACATCAGGCAATGCAAGCCCTACATTTAGCAATCTTGGATCAGCCTACTTTACTGCCAATGCAACAGCTACAGTATCTGCACCAACGCTAACAGGTGGAACCACTGCAACAATCAGCACAGTTCATTTGTTTGCAAATGGTGCAATTAAAGCATTGGCTATTGACAGCGCCGGATCAGGATACACGGCCGCTCCGACAGTTACCTTCTTTGGAGCAAATAGCACTACTGCCGCCGCTACTATTGCTATCGATGCTCCGACCACAAGGGCCAACAGTATTTTAGCCAATTGTTTCTTCACTGGCGGAAGCTATGGTATCACCACAGCTGACTTGGTAAAAGCACGTGGCGCCCGTACTTTTGTAGCAAACAATGCTGGCACACTGCAAACATTAAAATTAGTAACCAGCCCAAACAATAATCCATATGTTGCTGGCACACTGACTATCACAGCTGATTTTATTGATACCAGCACATTTAGTGTTGCTAAAATTACAAATCGCAAAGTCTACAGTTCCACTGGACGAAGCTACAAGTGGACAACCACTGCCGCTCCTGCCAACGTAAGCGCATCAGACATCACAGTTAGAATTAGCAGTATCTAATAGAGATATAGTTTTAACAAAATGGCTACCACGGTAGCCATTTGTCTTTTTAGCAATGCCAGCAGGTGCATAAATAAAGCAAACGGTCTAAACTCATATGAGCATTATTAAAAACGTCAGCGGTCCATACACAATTAATACCATCAATCACGATGATCCTATTATTTTGGATTCAAACGTGGTTATCATCAATGGCAATCTGCGAGTAATTGGCAATACAACCACAATATCTAGTACCAACACAGATATTAGCGATAATTTAATTGTGCTAAACAAAGGTGGTGGTGGCATCTCTGGTGCAGTGCTAGGCGAATCTGGAATACAAGTTGATCGCACTGACCCTGCAGGAACAGGATTAGCAAATGTATACCTGCGCTGGCAAGAGTTTACCAGCAGCTGGCAAATCACAAACGATGGCACAACCTACTACGATATTGTGGCCACAACCACTGGTAACACCAGAGTAGTTGATGATTCAAATCCACAACTGGGCGCAAATCTGAATACAGCTGGCTATGCAATAAAAAACTATGATTCTAACAATGTGTACATTGATCCGGTTTTGGCACTACAGCTTGATGGAAATATACAGATTAAAAAATTAGTAAATTTTCCATCACCAACTATTGTGCCACACTATAACATTATCACGTCATCAAACGTTGGAACAGGCGGCACTGGGCTGTATGTAACCAACGACGAAGGCATACAAAATCAAGAATTGATCACCAAGTCTCGTGCTGTGGTTTACTCTATTATATTTTAGGAACATATCAGATGTCAATTGTTAACGCTACACTCACCGATTCAACTGCAACAGCAGTTTATACTTCTGCAGGAAACAGTGCTGTAACCACAATGTATCTTTGCAACAAAACTACCATCTCTGCCACAATCAATGTATTTGTGGTAAGCACCGGTTTTCAAGCAAACGGAGTTAATATCATATACAGCAATCTATCAATTGCCGGCAATGACACCTATGTTATGGAAGCAGAACGTATTTTGTTCAACAACGGCGATTTTATTGCAGCCAATTCTAGTGCAGCCAACACTATAATTGTAACTACCAGCTTTACAGGTATCTAATAATGGGACGCTTTGTTAAAAACCGCGAACTAGAAAGCCAGGGTTATTCTACTAGGATGCAAACCGGAACATCGGCTTTGCGTACTGATAGTCCTGTTGACGGCTTGTTTAGATTCAATACAGACACACAGTTAGTAGAAGTGTACTATAACAGCGCCTGGAACAGTGTAGCCAAAGTTGGAGTAAGCACCATTGTCAAAGACAGTCAAGGAGCAGGTTCTCCAGGGTCAAATCTTGAAGCAGCTGATAGTAGCAGAACCACGTTTACCATGAGCCAAAGCTATGCATCTGGTAAAGAAGCACAGGTCCTGATCTATGTTGGTAATGTATTTCAAAATCCCGGAGTAGCATACACATTCAATGGCACAACCACTGTTACATTTACCAGCCCGCCGCCACTTGGGCAAACCATAATCATCCTACACAATTTTCCAAGTACTGCAACGCCTTGATCGGCTCTGATAAATAATCAAGTAGGAGCAAACTAATGGCTATTGGACGTGTAGCCGGGCCTATGTTACAGGCAACTCTTGATCGCCAAGGCGTTGATCTTAATTTTGTAACAGACCCCGGAAGTGGAGCACAATCATTACTTTATTTGGATTTTTCAAATTTCCGAATGGGCGTGAATACGAGTGCAACCACTGAACGTCTCACTGTTGATGGAAACATCAGTGTCAACAGTTATATAAAAACCAGCACCACAAATCAACACATGTACCTGTTGCCCAACGGAACAGGACAAGCAATCATCAGCAATGTAAATGTGCTCAAAGGCAATATCAATGCAACCGACATTGGATCTACGATCGCAGCAGCCGCAAAATTTACCACTGCTAACACATCGGCCAAAGCCACCCTTGCATCTGCACAGGTCACTAACCTGACGCCAGGCCGTATTGTGTTCTCGGACGGCACCGGACTAAATGATGACGCCGATCTGCTGTTTTTTACCAGTAATAATACTTTTTATGCTACCACAATCGAAAGTGCTGGCACCGTTGGATACGCAAACCTAAACATCACTGGTGAACTGGTGTATGCACCAACCGGAACTCCGACCAATATACCATTTTTTGCAGCCAACAGCATGTTCCTGCCAGGCCCCGGCATAAGATATTTTTCTGGCAATGCAACCTTCCGAGCCAATAATATAGAACTTAGTTCAACGGTGATTAACCGAGTTTTATACACTTCCAGCGCAAACGCAGTGATTGGGTCTGCCGCACTAACCTATGATGGATCTACATTTACATCGTCTGGTATTACACAATTATCAGGTCTGCAGTTCACTGGACAAACCATAAGTGGACTTGGTGGGGATGCAGATATCTTTATTGTTCCAGATGGACTTGGTGCAATTTCTGTACAAGAACACCGCATAACAGACATACCAACTCCTGTGCTGAACAGCGATGCTGCTAACAAACAGTATGTGGACGAGCGTATCACAGTCAGTAGTGCAAACAGGATTTACCTGATCAACTCAGAAGTAGCGGTACAGGACAATGGCTTTGGTCTAGCCAACGTTACTGTCACAGTAGCAGGCACGCTGGCCGCAAGATTCACAGACACCTTTAGCCAAATTGGTGACTACTCGATCTTTAACAACGAACTGAGCACAGTGGCAGGAGACATTGCACTTGTACCAGCAGACAATAATCGTGTAAGGATGCAAACGACCAGTTCAACAGTGCTACCAGTTGGACTGACCAGCGAGCGTCCTGCTATTCCAGAAATTGGTGATTTACGATATAACAATGAAGTTGGATCAATCGAATGGTATACCGGTGGAGCCTGGGTAGCTGGCAACGGTGCAACCACAGTGGCCAGCCAAATCATCTATCCAACTGGGTCAACTGCTTCTTTCACACTGACCCAAAATGCAGATACAGACAGTGTGCTGGTTACTATCAACGGTACGCTACAACAGCCAACAGTGGCCTACACAGTAACAGGCACAACACTGACCTTGGTTGAGACTCCATTGGTAACAGATATCGTTGAAATTCGATTCCTGGCAGCAGCGATTGTGTATGCGGCAAATCCAATTTTTGTTAACACAACCTATACCAATGTTAGTGTGAGTGGAACCACACTGGATTATTTTTATGTAACACAGTATAGATCTGCTGTTTATGAATTCACAGCAAAGAACACCAGTGGAAGCCGGTATCAAGTGGGCGAAATATATCTGATACACAATAATATAACTGCAAATGCAGTTGCAACAGTAAAATCTACCATGGGTTCGCCAACTACACCGCTGATTGCCTGGACAACCAGTATTGATGGCTTTGGTGTACTGGATCTTGTGGCCACTGCTGCGGGCGCAGGCACACAAGTAAAAATACACAGAACATATTTCAATGACGCTTGATTTCTAGTGCAGTTCTCTATTTCTGGGCTTGCGCATAAATAGAGTAAAGCACTTGCTAGGAGCTAGGAAAACATGGCTGTCACCAGAATAAAAAACAATCAGATCACTGATCAAACCATTGAATATACCAAGATCAAACCAGCTACCCTGGTTGGATCATTGTTTAATCCCAATGTAACTATTGCATCAAACATCACCATTCAAGGTAACCTTAGCGTTACTGGTAATACTTATACTGTTAACAGCGTTGACACGCTGATCAACGATCCACTGGTTATTTTCAATAATGGATTTGTGGGTTCTCCGACCTATGACGTGGGTATGTTGATCAATCGAAACCTAGACCCAATCAATGCTGCCTGGGTCTGGCGTGAAGCCAACGTTGGTTTTGCAGGCCTGTTGACTTCAGAAACAGGAACTACTACCGGTTCAGTTAACAACACTACCTATGCTAATCTGATCATTGGTAACACAATCATTGAAGCCTATAACGTAAATTCTGTCACTGCTGGCACAGGTGCATTCCAGGTACGTGGCGGCGCAGGCATAAGTGCTAACCTAGTGGTTGGTGGATCGATGACTGTACTGGGCGCTGGTACTGGTGTAGCAAAAATTGACGCTAATACTCCAATCACACAGATTACATCACTTGCAAGCACACGCTATGCATTGATGGTCACAGACACAAACAACAATGGCGCATTTGCACTGCGCACAGGCACAGCCAAGGGCGCAGAAATTCATACCTTTGGTGGCACCAACAACGATATCTATATCCAACCAGACAGACTAAAGAGTATCTGGTTGCCTGCAGGCAATGCCGCAGTTTTAATTGACAACAACATTAACTCTACACTGGCCAATATTGGTGCATTGAATGTTACAGGATCTGGCGGTGTTTTTATTGGTGGTAATCTAAACGTTGGCACCAGTGCAAGTTTTGAAGCAGGACGAATTGTTGTTGCAGCACCGTCAGCTAAAGCCAACAGTATTGTACTGGGTGGATCCACAGGTGGCACACTGTACACAGGCATTGGTGTTGGCGTAACTGTACACGGTGGCGGCGTTGGTGGTACCAGCATTGGTGACCGCAGCACTATCATTGGAGCCACAGCAGGTAATGCGGCACCAGGCACAGATAGTACACTGGTTGGTTACCAAGCAGGTGGATCAATCTCTGGCACCAACAATCAATTCTTTGGTACATTTGCAGGTAATGCAGTAAGCTCAGGTAGCTACAATGTTATCCTTGGCAGCTATGACGGTAATGTAATTGCCAGTTTGAGCAATCAGATAGTAATTGCTGACGGTGCAGGTGCACCACGTGTTCGTATTAATGCCGCCGGTAACACATTTGTTGTTAGCGGTGTAAACTCCACAACAGCCAACACAGGTGCATTTGTTGTACAAGGCGGCGCGGGTATTGGCGGAAACCTAAACGTTGGTGGCGCCGCAGGCTTTGCAAGCGGACGAGCCATACTAGATGCAACACAAACTTCTATCGTACTAGGTGCTAACACAGCCACTACATTCATGAGCACTGACTCTGTGTTCATTGGTCAGAAAATTGGCAGTAGCACAGCATTTGGTGCCAAGACAACCATTGTTGGTAGCGAAGCAGCCGCAACAAACACAAACGGGGCAGAAACCACATTATTTGGTTATCGCACAGGCTATGTAGGCCCAGGTGAAAAGACCACAGCCATTGGTAGCCAAGCAGGTCTGAATCTACAAAGCACTGCACTACAAAATCAATTGTTTGGTTACCTTGCTGGTAGCCAACTCACCACAGGTGACTACAACGTAGTACTTGGTGCCAACACAATGACCGGAATTGAGACCGTTAACAACTATGTAATGATTGCAGACGGCCAGGGCAACGCAAGATTGAGCTTTAATGATAGCGGTGTTGGCACACTCTACAACTCTACTGCGTCAACTTCACAGACAAACGGTGCGTTGATTGTATACGGTGGTATTGGAGTTGGTAAAGATTCTTTCTTTGGTGGTAACGTTACTGTACAGGCAAACTTGTTTGTGCTGGGCAATGTTGTTAGTTTAGATTCTGAAACACTAACAACCAAAGACTCTACTATCCTGATGCACTACTTTGCTAACCTAACTCCGTTGGGGGCAAACGACAGCAGAGACATTGGTATAGTTTCTAACTACTATATCAGCACACCACAACAATCATTCTTTGGCTGGCAGAACAGTACCAGTAACTTTGTGTACATGGACAAGATTACAGAAAGTTCCGGTAACGTAGTCACTGGCACATACGGTAACGTACAGTTTGGTAGCTTGTGGTTAAGCAACACCACCGCGGCCAGCGATCAGGTAACTGGTGCACTGGTTGTTAAAGGTGGTATTGGTACTGGTGCATTGTCTATATTACACAGTGCTACTGTTAATAATAATCTAACAGCCAGCGGTTCAGGAGCATTGATCACATTCAGTCCGACTGGTGCAGGCTATGTTACTATCAATCCAAACACTGCTGGTTCTATAGACAATATGGCAATTGGTGGATCAACACCAAAAGCTGGTAGCTTTACCACACTGTCTGCCACACAAAATAATTTTAACGTTACCCTAAGCCCAACTGGCACAGGTACCGTGGCTATCAGTCCAGCTGGCGCATTAACTATCAATCCAACCACTGTTAGCAACATGGACAACGTGTACATTGGTAACACGACTCCACGTCAGGCTACATTTACCGCAGCCAATGTACAGAACGACTTTAAACTGACTTCTTTCACTGGCAACAGTGTGTTGTTCATTGACAGTGCGGCAACCAGTAACCTGGCAATTACCCAGCGTAACGAAAACTTCAACTTCCAGGTCACTGCCAACACATTCAGTGGCTATAGCTTGAACGTTGGTGTTAACGGTGACACACAAACCGGAACAGATACATTAAATATTCGCTATCAAGGCGATGCCTACAATCCGCAGAGCACCATTGCCGCAAACACCATTGGACAACTCGCAGGTTGGACAGTGAGCACATCACGTGGAACTGGTACTGCTCCTGTGATCAACCAAGACGGTGACGTAATTGGTCTACATGGTGCATTTAACTATTCTGGCGGCACTGCTGCCTATCAAGAAGCAGTATCGTTGCGTTATGTGACACAAGGTACCACTGCTGCCGCAAGTGGTATTGGTGGACAAGCACAGTTATGGACCAAACGCGATAATAGTGTAAGCACACTGGCACTGCGTGTGGATGCTAATCAAATCGCAACATTCTACGGTCAAGTAGCGATCGCCAATACCACAACAAGCACAAACACCACAACAGGTGCGTTGTATATTGCAGGTGGTATCAGCACAAGCGGTAACCTAAATGTTGCACAAGGCGCACGTATCAATGATACACAAAATTCAAATCGTGACTTTATCGTTCGCGGTCCAAATGATGCCACTCTGATCTGGGCCAACACAGCACCTGGTTACAACACAGTGTTGATTGGTAACAGTGCTGTTAGTGCCAACGTGGTACAAGGTGCCAAACTACAGATATTCTCAACAGATTCATTCTTGATGCCAGTTGGTGATTCGGGACAGCGTCCTGATGTGGCAGTATCTGGTATGTTGCGATTCAATAGTTTTGCTGGGGATATTGAATACTATGACGGAGCAGCATGGTTTCAACCTAAGTCTGGTGCAGGTACTACTCTTGTAACAGACGACCAATACAGTGGTGACGGAGCCAACGTTTCGTTTACAATGACTCGCGGTGCAACCACAAACGGAACATTTGTAACACTGAACGGTGTGCTACAACATCCTAGCGTTGCATACAACTCATTTTCTGCCAACAGCAAATGCATATTCACAGAAGCACCAGCAGTGGGTGATGCAATTGACATAAGATCGGTTACCCTCACAACAGAGATCGTTGGTCTATCATCACCAAATGGTTATGTGAGCTTTGCAACAGAAAATTCTGGTATGACATTCAAGACTGGTGAAACCCAGGCCAATACGTCAATACATGTTCATCAGAATTCAGGCGCACTGGAATATACTCCTGGCAATGTGCAGGTTGGTACATCACCTGCTGTGATTGACGTGTTTGATAAAACCGTGTACCGCAGTGGCAAGTATGTGATCAACGTACAAAGCGGCGCCGATTTTGAAGTAAGTGAAGTGATGGTCCTGCATGATGGCACCACTGCATATAGAACACAGTACAACAAGATTTATAATGCATCAAGTTTGGGTTCAGTCACAGCATCGATTACTGGGGGCAACGTGTACGTATTCTACACCGGAATCGCAGCAACCAATTATGTCAAAACGACATCAAGTCACTATGGTTAATGGCCCAAGACTGGGCCAGATGCTAAATAGTGTATAAGGATAAGCAGCATGGCAAATTCATATTTTGAAGTGGACGTGGGAGTAAATGTCGGAGGAGTTAGCATCAATGCAACTTCGGGCAATATCACCACCACTGGAAACATAATCTTAAACACCACCACGATAAGCTACACCGCTAACAGCGTGACTCCAAAAAGTTACGTTGATAATATAGCAGTGGTGTTTGGTGTATAAATAAGTAAATTACAACAAGGTAGACTAAAATGGCAAGAAAAGCGATACAAAATTATATTTTTGCACCAAGCACAAAGCAAGTGATCATTCCTGATCCTTACAAGCTGGGTGATATTTTAATGATTACCAATGTGACCCGCAACACGGTGATCTACAATTTTGGTGACCCTAGCAGAGGCGGAACAATTGCATTTACCAATGCACCCAGCGCAACGCTGCTCAGTGCGTCTGGAACAGCAGTGTCGTCGGGTAAAGCTATTTTTAGCAACCTTAACAATGGCTTTACGACCATCACTCTGACATTTGACACTGTGGGTGCAGGCCATGCAGCTGGTGATCAACTGCAGATCTATGTTGAAACATCAGAGCTAAAAGTTCGTCCATATGATTTTGGTGTTGACGCTGTTGAGCGTATGAAAGTTGCCGCGCCACAGTCCTTGATTGATGCAGACTTTGAATATGGTATGCAGCCAACCAAGTGGGTTCAGTTTGCTACCATGAACGACATGCCAACAGTGTATGAAATGCCAGGTAGTGATTTGCTTCCTACAGTGGGTAGTTATGCTACATTTATCAGTGGTGGGTCAGGCGCTGCCAGTACCTGGATCTCAAGTCCATCACAAACAAGTATACTGGTCCAGAATCAAGGTTTTGATGGTGGCGGCCAGCTCACACAAGCAGGTCCACGATCAATCACCAATGGTTATTATCTGGTTATTGCTCAAGGCCAAGCTGGTATGCCCAATTGCGCATCCGGCACAACCAGTATTACTCATGAGCTGCCGATTAGAATTGAAACTGGTGGTATGTTCCAGCGTACATTTACAGTTGGAAACACAGCAGCCTGGAGCCCAGGCGACATCGCCTGCGTGGTTGAAATGCCAGGTGAAGGCGCACAAGGTGGCACATATGGCTTAAACGGTGCCGCAGTTGTTGCTACCACGATCACTGCCACAATGACTGCTGGACTACAAACATTTGCTGCCAATAACACAGCGATTGCAGCCAACTCAATCATCATGGTTGAAACCACACAGTTTGGTGTATGGGAAGCCATGCAGGTCACAGCCGGTGGTGGTTCTGCTGCTTTAACTGCAATCCGCAATCTATGGGGAACCAATGCAGGCAACGCCACAATTGCTATTGGCGCACGTATTCGTCAGCTGTCTGGTAACACTGGTAGCTATTCTAACGCCAACGTTGAAACCATGCGCATTGACAGCGTGGATTCATACAATCAGTTCACAGTAACTCGTTCATGGTTCAACGTCAACGCCAGCCCGACATTTGGTGCAAACTCAATTGTGTTCAAAGTTAACCACACAGCAAATTCTGCTATTGCAATGGATCCTGCCAACATTGAGATCGTGCGTGGCACAACTGTTAACCCTGTTAATCTAAGTGGTAACCCAGGTCAAGTGATTGAACGTGCTCGCCTAGGTACTGCGCCATTGAACGCGGCCGGCCCAGGCAGTTTGTTTATTGGCCTAACTGGTGCATTCTATTCAGGCAACACCAGCGTTCCAGCGGTTAACATGTTTATTCCTGCTCACGGTCTAGGCAACTATTCCAACACCAACGTGGCCAACACCTATATCAGTACCCTTGGTATGAGCCAGGCAATCACAGTGAGCAACGTGGAAGGCGTGTTTATTAACCAAATCAATGATGCCAGCTACATCAAGTATTATCCTAAAACTGGTATCAACCAGTTGCCAGGCTATCAGATCAACGTCAACGACACACAGACCATTGTGCGTCGCGGCGGAATCTACACCGGTGCCAATATCTTGGTTGCCAATGTCACATCCAACGTTGGATCACCAAGTTTGGTCACTGTTAACTGTGTGTACCCACATGGTATCACACCAGGACAAGTGGTACAGGTACAGTTGTCATCTGGCCTACAGAGCACTGGACAATTTGCCAACATCTATGAAGCAGGCTCAGGACAATTTACTATTCAAAGCACTCCAACTCCCAAGAGCTTTACCTATATTGGTAAAGCAAACTTGATCATACCATCACTACAAACTGTGGGCACGATTGGCTCAGGAGGTCAAATTTTTGCCAACGTTACATATTTCCCAAGTGGTTTGGTAAAACACCGTCCGTTTGATGGTGGTAACAACATTGGTACCAACACACCAGCACACGGCTACGAGATGACTCGTCAAACCAAGAAATACTTCCGCTATCAGTCTGGTAAAGGCACTATGTTTACCACTGGTACACAGTTCATGCCAACCTTCCAGCTGGCAAACGTTATTGCAGCTAATACCACACTGGGCAGTGTGATTTCTATCACATGTGAAAACGAACACGGTCTGCAGATTGGCGCAAACGTAAACCTATATGGTATCAGTACCAGTGGCTACAGCACATTCTATCGCGTGGCAACTATCACCAACAGCAACCAGTTCACTGTGTTAGCAACAGGAGCACTGGGATCAGTGAACCCAAGCTTCAGTAGAACAAATCTAAGCACCACAGAATATGCTGGCATAAGCTACCCACGTGTGACAGTTGTTAACTGGCACGGTAGCAAAGTTCGTTCAGGTATCTTTGATGACGGTAACGGCGTGTTCTATGAATATGATGGCACCACATTCTGGGCTGTTAAACGCAGCAGTACCAATGATATTGCCGGGCGTATCTCCATACAGGTAGGCAGTAATTATGTGGTTGGCGACGGTTTCACAAGATTCACTGACCAGTTGAACACCGGTGATCAGATCCTGATCAAGGGTATGACACACACAATCACTGACGTAACAGATCAAAATCGCATGCATGTTATTCCGGTATATCGAGGTGGGGTCAATGCACAGGACACACGTATTGTGCGCATCAGTGAAGAACGCACTCCACAAAGTGCATTTAACACGGACCGAGCAGATGGCACAGGCCCAAGCGGATATGTGATGAACTTGCAAAAGATGCAGATGGTCGGCATACAATACACATGGTACGGTGCTGGTTTTGTTGACTACATGGTTCGTGGAATTGAAGGTAGGATGCATTTCTTACATCGCAGCAAGGGCAACAACGTCAACGATGAAGCCTACATGCGTACTGGCAACTTGCCAGCACGTTACCAGGCTGTTAACAAAGGCGCACGTACTTGGACCAGCAAAGCAGTTCCAGCAAATGAGTCAACAGAAATCCAGTTGTACAATGTGAGCGAGTTTCCAACAGCCAATGCTACATATCCTGTCACAATTCAAGTTGACAACGAATTGATCCGGTACACAGGGGTGTTCACAGCAAACGGTAACATCACTGGTATCACACGTGGCGCTACATTGAGCAACTATGTTCTAAACGAGCCTCGTGCCAACTGGAAGAACAGCAATGCTGGTGTAAACTGGGTTGACTCAGGTGTCAACGTAAGTGCAACTTGGTCTGCACAAGCATTTAATCCTGCAGCAGGTGTGTGGGTGGCTGTTGCAGGCCACGGCACAGCTGGATCAACCAGCCAGGCCACAGCATACAGCTTTGATGGTCATACCTGGACACCAGGTGGTAGCCTACCCAGTAACTCACAGTGGATCAGCATAGCCTACGGCAAGCTAAACGGTGTGGACACATTTGTTGCGGTAGCAAACGAAAGCGGAACTGTTTCGGCATACAGTCAGGACAATGGTGTGACCTGGACCAGTCTAGCACTGTCAGCCACCCAGCGTTGGTCATCGGTTAGTTACGGACTTGATCAAAACAACGTTCCTGTGTTTGTGGCAATTTCAGGCACAAACACTGCAAGCACTGCTACTGCATATCTAAAAGTGATTGGCACAGGTTGGGTTGCTGGCGGCGCACTAAGTGCAAGCCAGATGTGGAACTCTGTTGCGTTTGGTAGATGTACCGCAGCAAACAGCACCTTGGCAGCACTGGCTGGCAGAAGTAATTTCTTTGTGTGCGTGGGCTCTGGCGCAACCTTGACCACAGCTGGTACCATTGGTAACTATTCCACAGATGGCGGCGTGACCTGGACAGCATTTACTATTACCTCAGGAACCTGGTGCTCAATTGCATTTGGTAACAACACCTGGATGGCTATCTCGGGTGGACTAGGCACAACAGCAGCATCAGCACACACATCCATCCATGGCAATCCAACTGGTACCTGGGTAGCAATGACCCTGCCAAGCTCTAGTGCATGGCGCAGTATTGCCTGGGGTCCAATCTATTCAATGAGCCAAACTGCTGTACCAAACGTTGGTGTAGCAGGACAATGGTTTGCAGTCAGCGAAACATCAGGCACTGTTGGTGCCTATGTGACTAACCCGCACTTGTTTGGTATTGGAGTAGCACCAACCTGGGTAGCAACCACACTGCCAACCACAGCCACCTGGACCACGCTGTGCTGGGGCAAAGGCATGTTCACTGCCATGGCTCCGACCCTGTATCAAGTGGCTATAACCACACATGGTAACACATTTGTTGGCACAGAGCTAACCACAGCAGCTAACTGGAGTGGCGTGGCAGCAGGATATGGTAACCTAGTTGCTGTGCAATTTGGTGGCACTGGTGTTCAATCAAGCTTCAATGGTGGACGCCAATGGCAAGCAACTGGTGCACTGGCATCGAGCTCAAACTGGATTGATGTAGCCTACGGTCCTCTAATTGGTCGTAACGCTCAAGGTCGTTATGTTGCAATCAGCAACACCAGCGGTACAATAAACAACTATCAAGACTCAGACAATCTTGGCACAACCTGGATTGCTGGTGGCGCACTGCCAGCAACAGCAACCTGGCAGAGCATTGCATTTGTAAACGGTGCATTTGTTTGCGTAGCAACAGGATCACAAACTTCTGCCTACTCAAGAGATGGTTCAATTAGCTGGACAGGTGTTAACTTGCCAACCAGTTCCAACTGGAATAGTGTAGCAGGCGGTATTGTACCGAGTCTGCGAACAACAACCGGTAATGTGTATGCAGTGGTTGCTGTTAGCGCAACTTCTGGCACAATAGCAGCCTACTCTAACGTGGTTACCACGCTGGGTGCAAGTGGCGGTATGAGCACACTGAGCTTGTGGGGCAGTGCTACACTACCTGCCACAGCTGAGTGGCAAGCAGTGGGCTATGGCTTTGATTCAATAAACAACGTTGGTCGATTCATTGCAATAGCAGGCGCAGGTAGCCAGGCAACAGCAATTTCCACAACCGGTGGCGCAACCTGGACAGCTGGTGGTAACCTGCCAGTGAGCAGTAACTGGACCAAAATTGCATACGGTGCAAACAGTGTCTGGGTAGCAATCAGCAATGCTCGTGACACTATTGCAGCCTACTCTAAAGATGAAGGTGTGACCTGGGCGGCAGCTACACTGCCAATCGCAACCAACTGGACAGACGTGATATACGCACCAACACACCATACCTTTGTGGCTATTTCTGGTAATGCAACCAATGCTTCAGCCAACGTATCAGTATCATATGCCACAGGTGGTATTGGACAATCACACACAGCAAATGCAGGTGTCAAGGTTGTGAGTGTAACAGCAAGTCCAGATCTGAATCACTGGGGTAGTGCAGTGATCATGGACGGTGGCTTTACAGTTGACCGTACCTACACCTTTACCTACAACGTAACAGGTTTCAACGTGGTTGGTACAGCAGGTGCTGCACAGACCATGTTTATGATGAGATTGGCGCCATCAATCAGTAACTCCTTGACAGGTGATCTAGGTGGAAAAGAACTGATCAACCGTGCGCAGGTGTTGTTGCAGAGCATGTATATCAACGTTGGTTCAGGAGCTGGACGTTATTTGGTACAAGGTTTGTTGAATCCAACCAACGTGGTAAATGCAAACTGGAAACCATTGAACACAGCTACAACTTTCTTGCAGCCTAGCTTTACACAGTTCGTGGCCAACGGTCTTGCAGCAACAACTGCAACTGTGCGACAGATTGAATTTGGTACAGGCGGCCAAAACCTTGCAGCCACAGGTGGAGAGCAACTGTTCTCTATCCCAGTAACACAAACCAACTCTGGATTCTTGGACCTGAGCCAGATCAAGGAAATCACTTCCATGGTGTTGCCAGGTATGGGCACTTATCCAAACGGTAACGAGATTTTGGCAATTAATATTATTCCAATTACCGCAGTGGCATCAAACGTTGACATTCAGTTAACATTTATTGAGTCTCAGGCTTAATTGTAGTCAGCAAAAACCAAAAAAGCACCTTCGGGTGCTTTTTTGTTATATAGCTCTGACCCATAAATACACTATAGGCATGAGACCACGATGGCATTAACTAGACCAAAATACAGTAACTTTGTTGACAACGATTTTAAGAATAGTTGCCGCGTAGTTACAACTACCAGTATCACCCTTGCAGGAGGAGCTCCACTCACATACGATGGAGTTACCCTGGCTGCAGGTGATCGTGTACTGGTAGCTGGACAAGATACAGGCAGTCAAAATGGTATCTATATAGTAGCTACGCTGGGCACAGGCAGCGATGGCACCTGGTCAAGAAGTTTTGATGCAAGCGACGGTTCTAGGCTGAGTGCAGGCGCACAGATCACTATCAGTGAAGGCACATATGGTGGTAAACTCTGGCGCCTAAGCACTCCTGATCCTATCACAATTGGATCCACCAGCCTTACATTCCTGGACGGTGCTGCTATTGCAGGCGGGTCTGATAAACAGATACAGTTTAACAACAGTGGATCTTTGCAGGGTATCAGCACCCTTACCTATATATCTGCTAACACTTCAGTGGTGTCATCTGGTAATGTGTTTGCGGCAACACTGTACACAAACCAACTGCGCTGGGCAGCAAACTCACAATCAATCACACTGACTGGTAATATCAATCCAGTGGTGTATATTGGTAACACCGTGATTGGCACCAGTGTAACACTTGTAGATAGTTTTTCTGCCGCAGGTAATACCATGGTTACCTGGACCACAGTTAGCAAAGACACAAATAACACTCGATACAAAAAATCCACACTGGATTCCTTTAACGATGGATCTAGCATAAGCTTCACAGAGTCTGCAATCATTCGATCTGATTCTGCATACTCAGTTGCTACATTCACCAGCAATATTACCAATGGTACGATAAATCTCTGGGCCGCGGGCGACAGTGCATCAGTTACCGTTACCTATGAGCGACGAGTGCTAGGATCATTTAGCCCAACTGGTTATATCAATAACTTTGGTCCAATTGGCCCAGCTGGTAGTATTGCAGAAACCAGTAGTAACATCGTTACCACAGCAACCAGTGCCGCTACCAGCACCACAACCGGTGCTCTACAGGTAGCAGGTGGCGCAGGTATTGCTGGCAACTTGTATACAGGCGGCAATCTAGTGGTTGGTGCTAATCTGACTGTACTAGGAAATCTAATAGTCCAAGGCGAAGTCACAACCTTAAACACCACGATACTGGCAATTGAAGATTTGAACATCACCGTTGCTAAAGATGCAGTTTCGTCGGCAGCAGCTGATGGCGCTGGTATAACTGTGGGTGGCGCAGGAGCAACATTTAATTATGTTGCATCAACAGATGCCTGGACGTCTAACAAAAATATATACGCTTCTACTTTTTATACCGGTGGCGCCACCAAGTGGTCTGGCAACAGTGCGGTATATCGGTCAGGTATCAATTACACTCCATCAGCCACAGCACCTATCAATTCCAACTATGGTGACCAGTGGTATGACACCACAACAGACATTTTATACGAATGGCAAACAGCCGACGGAGTATACGGATTCTGGATTGACATTGGTAGCCTGGCTATCGTGGCCAATGCTAATCTATCGGCAACTACGTTTGCTTCAATTACCACCGGTAATATCTCAGCTGGTAATCTGTCTTTATCCGCTAACAGTTTCTTAAAATTGTCCACTTTTACAACGGCTAATTTATTAACAATTACCGGGCAAGTAGGATGGGTAACATCTATCAGCACCACTGGCAAATTGGTTTATTGGGACGTATCAAACACCAGATGGAGTTATGTAGCAGATGACACAGCAGTAGCGTGATCACAGTAAATACTAAAAAGGCGCAAGAATGGCATTTCCAACATCACCAGTTAACGGACAACAAGCTACAGTAAACGGCATCACCTATGTATACGTAAGTACCAAGAATGCCTGGAACAGGGCCACAGGATCTTTTTCAGTGATTGGTGATATTACTCTAGCCAATGTTTCGTATCAAGCAAATTCAGCTATTCCAAAAAGCTATGCTGACTCAATCGCAGTGATTTTTGGGGTCTAACAAGGTAAATACATCATGCAAAAAATAAAACAAATGTTTCGTAAAGACTATGCAGGTGAGCAGATAACAACCAGCATGACCTGGGAAAATAGCAAATGGAATCCTGCAAAAGAATTCATTTCAAACCGTATCGACAATCAACAAACTTCCAAACGTGCGGCAGTGATTGGTAACGGTAGCACTCGTGCTAATTATGAATTGTATCTGCTGAAAAATCATCGAGGTGGACCATTGGGATCTGGCGCATTACAGACCTATGGATGTAACGCATTCTACAGAGATTTTACTCCAACTTTTCTTGTTGCAACTGGAACAGAAATAGCTGAAGAAATTTCACAAACCAGTTATCCAGCTGACCATATTGTTTATGCAAATGCTGAAATTGTTGCTCGTTATCCCGGTATGTTCTATTTGATTCCACAAGACCTGCATTATAATTCGGGTGCTCTGGCAGCTTACCTGGCTTGTTTTGACGGACACGAAAAGGTGTACATGCTAGGATTTGATGGCAGTGCAGGCGCAAACCACAACAACAACATCTATGCAGGAACAAATGCATATGGTCCCAAGGATCAAGACTATGCTGATACCATGTGGGTCAAGACCCTAGATGCAATCATGGACGCATATCCTGGCACAGAATTTATTAGAGTGATGCCCAATGCAAGATACTATTGTCCAGGCACATGGTCTGCAAAATCTAACTTTAGACAAATAGCCTGGCAAGATTTTGCACTAGAAGCAGACCTATAATACTTTTTCTAGAGTGCGTATTTTTTCAACTACAGCACTAAATTTAAACGTTCTCCACACACCGGGATGCAACGGTTTAGGATAGTTATCCAGTGGCACCCAGCAGTAACCGTTATGCTCGTGATTTAGTACAGGAATAAACTCTTCTTCCACTGGAATCAAAAAAGTATGATACACAAATCGTTGATCTTCGCTGGTGAATTGCTCCAGCGGAATAACCTTGGAGTTGGATAGGTCAACTCCAATTTCTTCTGTGATTTCTCGGTGCAGTGCTGAGATTACAGTTTCAGGTTGATCCACTCCGCCACCAACTAACCCCCAGGAATTCTTATGACGCTTCTGTGTTCTAAGCAAGAACATGTACCTGTGAGACTGTTTGCTGTAGATCAGCGCACCGCAGCCTACTATAGGATCAGTGTCCATTTGCCCTCTCGATACACACCTTCATAGCTTCGAACCCATGTTTCTCCGTTCCAGTTAAACTGGACATTTGTATTTAAGTTAGTTACATAGCTCTCGTCAATATTACTTTGACTATCAAAAATCACACGCCAACGAGTGCCATCAAATTCAATTATGTCGTTGGCATTGGCTACCAGCGGATAGCCATTGACTGTCCATGCCACTGCGAACTCGGTGTTATCAGTTTCATTGATTGGGTTAAGGATCAGATATCGTGTTCCGGTGGCAACTTTATAGTTGCCGGTAGCCTTGTCAATCAGCAGTTGATCTACATTGACTTTAAAAGGATCAATGATTGCATTGATTGGTTTTAGTGTGTTAGTCGGTAGTGTATCTATAAAAGGTTCAAACAAAAGCAAAGTATCGTCCACAGGATGGAAGGCTATAGTACCCACAATCTCAGTTCCATTGGCCTGTTCTAGTCGAATCTCACTGGTACCGTTGTGCATAACCCCATATAGACTAACAAATGCTGACCACGAGTCGGGCTTTCCAGACCGATATAAATCAAAATCTGGAGAATTTAAGTCATCGTTGCTAGATGCATCCAGCGTATCTGGGTGTGTTGCAATTTCATCGTATTTGAGCAATTTCAGTGTATTGCCAGCAAAGAATATTCCGTAGCGCATGACATTCCATGCTCTGCGTGTTAGCAGTCGATCTGGATCTCCCAATGCGTCTAGATAGTCGTCTGCTGTTCTTGCCCCTGCATTTTCTCCAGCCCATACACTGGATATAACTTTTTGTACCACACCGAGCTTTTTCAATTTAGCAGGCGGACTGATCCAAATTGGCAACTCAAATGTCATGGTAGCAATACTAACAGGATCTTCGGCACCAATTGGCACTGTCCTTGCGTCCCAGTTAACATCGGTCAGTAGAACCGCACTTAGACTGGTCCAGTCAATGTAGTTGTCGGTACTTTGTATTTCAAGACTAGGATTATACAGCGAAACAATCTGCTCTATTAACTGTAGCTTTTGCTCAGTGTTAGAAGTCCATATATCCAGCTTTAGTGTCAACAGGTAAGGAACAGGCATCATGCGTTCCACAGTAAATGCATCACCTTGTTCGCTGGTCGGCAATCCGGTGTCTGGATCAATGCGTCTCTGTCGCAGTTGCATCTTGCTAACATGAAACGGTTCCTGTACTCTTGCACGATCATATTGCAGTCCAGAAATATAAGCAGCCATAGCAGGCACAGTACTCATGGAATTTTCACTCATGCCTTTGAGAATGTGTGCAGCCTGTCTGCTTTGGTCACCATAGAAGCAGGGCACGGTCTGTAGTGCCAGCTTGTTAGTTGTGGCATCTGTGGTGCCAAATTGGACCTGAAAGTTACTGTTTAGGCGTATAAACTGTAATAAAAAACGCCTAATTTGGTTATCATAAAAGAATTGTACGGCCATTAGTTGTCTGCCTTAGGTGTTAGTGCTGTGCTCAAACTCACACGTTCATTTAGTGTATTACCTGCACTATCTTCGAATGTGGTAGCGTTGTTAACAAAGCCGGCACGTTGTGTTCTGTTGGTAGCTGCACCTGGAGTTAGATTAGTTCGTACAGCATCTTCAATCTTGACCCAGCGTTTGCCATCATATCTAAATAGTCTATTAGGCACAAAATCCAATCTCAAGAAATAATCACCGTTTTTAGAAGACTCCGGAAATGCAATACCCATACTCACGTCAAGTCCGTTAGGTCCTGCTCCGTCTCCTGACATGTAGCCTTGGACTTTTGCAACTGGGGCAGCAGGACCAGCACTGGCCTTGACTGGAGCAGTGGTTCTTAGGGTAATAACTTCACCACTGGTTACACTTATATTACTAGATATAATAATACCTGAGTTACCAATGATACCAGTTACAACAACACCATTAGCAGCCATGATTGTGGCGGTAGTGACTGTGGCTCCTACGATGGCAGCGCGAGCATTGCCCACCAGTATCCTGTTGGTGTTGGCTCTGTTACCAGTGGAGATCAAACTAACAATAGTAGCACCAGTTGTGTCAACATTGGCGTTGGTTGTGTCAGTGCCTAATGTTGAGCCAATTTGGCCATCAATGCTTCGATTAACAATATAAAGATTAGCAGTATTGTATCCTGATCGTGGAAGTTCTATTTCTGCCTGTGCAATCACTGCTTCATTTATATCCAGATACTTGTTGTAGGTGCTAACAATGTCGCTCAGTGGACTGGCGTTGGCATTGGCAGTGAACGGATCACTGTCAGCTGATATTTTATTAAGTATGTCTTTGTATTCTTGGCTATCTACCAATGGCTGTAGTTTAACACGCCAAAGATGTGGATACCAAGTTGGGCTAAACCCTTCTGCTGCCCAGCTGGCATCAGTCACAACATAATAGCGTTTGATAGCAAATGGCACACTTTGGTCCAGTGCATGATAATCTTTAAGATGCATAAGCTCTAGTACATCACCGGCAATGATCTTGCGACCAACAGTATCAACAATATCATTGAGGTGGAAGGTCATAAACTGAGTGCCAGCCGCTAAAAACAATCCAAATTGGCTTAGGTCAAAATCCTGGTCTTGTTTTTGGTAAATTCCACGCAGGGTATAGATTGAAGTATCGTACTTGCGGTCTCGATTTTCTACAAACAACAAATCTTGTATGTTTAGTTCGCTTTGCGATCCATATGCTGGCTTGGTTGCATCGGTTCCTGAATTGGTACTGTCACTACCTAAATATTTGTGCAAAACGATGCCCGTGCCGCCAACAGTAAACATCTCGCTGATGCGGCGGTCTAGGAATTTGTAGTCGTTACCTTTGTGTTCACGCCACAGCGACAATCTAGGCATTTTTGGATCCTTATTGCTGTATTTAGCGTGATTGACAGTATGTCTAAACGGTTGTATACTATGCAAGTGGAAATAAAAAATGCCCTAGAATGGAATGCTGTTAGCACTAGATTGCGATCCCAAATGCAATCCGCACCTGCTATGTGCAAGAAAGATCTAGCCAAAATGATTGGACGCATCGAAGGTCTTGTGCATCGGCTAGGCAGTGAAGAAGTGGAAATGCGCCGTGGCAAAAAAACAACATCTGTGCGCCACACAGAACTGCTAGGAAGCATAAACCAAAGTATTATAGATTTTGAGCAATGGCTAATGTTAGCCCATCTACAGCATGGTTGACAGTATTTTCCATTTATTGTATAATTACAACGTAATCAATAATCCAAGGAGCAAAAATGGCAACAGCCACTAAAAAAGCCCCCGCAAAAGCCAACACTGGCAAAACCGTTGCGGGCGTTAAAATTGCTAAGAAAAAAGTAAGTGTGCGTAGAGCTCACTTAGCAGACGAAAAGTACACAGGTGGTGAACCTCAGTGGGATACTGAACGAGCACTTGCAATGAGTGACGCAGATTTTGATCATAACCTACGCAGAAGTTTTTATTACTACAATTATCACTTTACAGTTAAAGATTTGAAGCCGGACTTTATTTCTTGGCTCCAGGACCAAAAACATTTTATAGTTACCAAATCTGATCTCAGCAAAGTTATCAAGAGCCGTTGGGTTCCTATCACCGCATGTAGCATCATTGCCGCACATGGCAAGGGCATGCCACTCAAGCCTCGTGCATTGCAGTATCTTGAAACAGCCACTCGTGACGTGGTTGAAAAATATACTGAATACAACGAAGAAGATGATCAGCCTGTTGCGGCAGAAAACAAGCCTGTTGTTAGACAGCCAACTATCCAAGATCGTCTAAACGAAAAAACCAGCGCCACAATTGGCGAGCTCGAAGGCTACTTTGACGATGCAGTGACAAACGCTGGCACAAGCTTCAAACCCTACGACTTCTTGGTTGCACAAAATGTTCCACAAGGACAGCTAGGTAAAATTGAAACAGCATTTGTAAAGACTCGTGCAGAAATAGAATCTGCGCAAGCCAAAGAACACGAGCAGTTGGTTGAAGGGTACAAACACTTCAAAGCCGCAGACTACAAACGCATCTATGCCTGGTTTGATGAGTTGCAAAAAGCAGTGGATCAATACCGTGGCGTGAAGAAAGCCACTAAGAAAGCTCGTGTTAAAAAGAGTCCAACCAAAGAAAAATTAGTAGCCAAGCTCAAGTACTCTAAACAAGATGCAGTACTCAAATTAGTTAGTATCAACCCTGTGGACATTGTTGGCGCTCAAGAACTTTGGGTTTACAACACAAAGACTCGCAAGCTAGGACAGTACATTGCAAGCACAAGTGCAGGCCTTGCTATTAAAGGTACAAGCATTGAAAACTACACCGACAAGAGTGTGAGCAAGACTCTGCGCAAACCCGATGTACAACTTGCTGACTTTATGAAAGCGGGCAAGGTACAGTTGCGCAAGTACATGGACAGTATCAAAGCAACAGAGACACTGTTAAACGGACGCATCAACGTTGATGTACTGTTGTTAAAAGTACAGTGATCTAACTCAAGCCCAAATCCCTGTGCGCATAAATACTGCATACAGGGATTTTTTATGGCCACTCTCAAAACAGGTTTAACAGCAACCCAGGCAATCACTACTGAAAGTTTAGGTGGTCCTGGACCTATTGCCTACGACGAAAATCAGTACCCTGCTACGTCATTAAAGCGCAAAGAAATTGAAGACTATGTACGTTTCCGCCTTGGCGATGGCATGGTGGATGTTGAGCTAGATCCTGCACACTACAAGGTTGCAATTGATCGTGCGCTACTGCGCTATCGTCAACGTGCGCAGAATGCAGAAGAAGAAAGTTATGTATTCTTAGATCTTCTTCCTCAAACACAAGAATACATATTGCCAGTTGATATACAGACAGTGCGTCAAGTGTTCCGTAGAGGAATTGGCAGTGTTAGTGGCACAACTGCAAGCCAATTTGAACCTTTTGCATCAGGCTATTTGAATACCTATATGCTGGTAGCAGGCCGTGTTGGTGGATTAATAAACTATGAATTGTTTGCACAGTATCAAGAATTGGCCATGACAATGTTTGGTGGATACATGAACTATACCTGGAATCCAATGACCAAGAAGCTTACTATTGTGCGCAAGATTCCTGACACTGGACACACATATAAAAGACCAGTTTCAGTAACTGCTGATGGTACTGCGGCAGGTAGCACAATAACTGTGACCTTTAACGAGCCGTGGACACAGATAGTGGTTGGCGGAGTACTAACAATTTCTAACAGTCCAGTCACTGGATATAATAATGCATACACAGTATTAACTGTGGATGGAACTGGACAGGTGTTTACAGTCGACGCACTAAGTACCCTTGGATCAACCAACATCACAGGATCAGATCTGTACAGAACACAGGTGTATTCGCCAGCAACGGACGACCCAGCCGAAACAGTTTTGCTATGGGTTTACAATCGTAAACCAGACAGCATGTTACTCAATGATCATTTGACATTTCCATGGATACAAGACTATGCACTGGCAGTGGCCAAAGACATGCTAGGCCAAGCACGTGAAAAGTTTGCTACCATTGCAGGCCCGCAGGGTGGAACTACATTAAATGGCACAGCCCTTAAAGCAGAAGCCAAGGTTGAAATGGACGCTCTTGAAGAAGAACTCAAACGCTACTACGATGGTAGCCAACCACTAACATGGGTAATTGGGTAATATGAAAATTACTGAAATAGTAACAGAAACCAAAGATGGTAAAATATCCAAGCGACAGCAAAATCCCACCGCAGGATTGAATGTCTATGGTGATGGTGAACATGTTAGCGGTGACTACACTTCCTATAGGCTAGGAATGGCTGTAGCAGGTGCCAATGGAAAAGATCCAATAGAACACATGGATGCAAAAAGTTGGATTGGTAAAAAGAAATCTACACATCCTTATACCCAACAAGAGCAAGACATGCTTAAACAAGCATACAAAGTGGTTGGAGCAGAATACACAGATCTAAATCACGGCGACCTCAAGAGTAAAGAACTTGATGACACTCATAAATCAAGTCCTGTTGCTAAACCTAAAAAAAATAAATACGGCGTATAACAATTTGACTTTGTTACACTAATATGTAAAAATAGCCTCTATACACTAGGGGCTTTTTTATGATCATAGGCATTTGCGGTTTAATCGGCAGCGGCAAAGACACAGCCGCAGATTACTTGGTTGGCTTTCATGGATTTAGACGTGACAGTTTTGCAGGCACTCTTAAAGATGCAGTGGCGGCAGTATTTGGGTGGGACCGAGAACTGATCGAAGGACGCACCCCCGAAGCACGTGCCTGGCGCGAGCAAGTAGATGAGTGGTGGGCCGAACGATTGCAAATGCCACACTTGACCCCACGTTGGATCCTACAGTACTGGGGTACAGAAGTTTGTCGCCAGCACTTCCATGATGACATTTGGATTGCGGCATTGCAGTCACGTCTGGCTAGACGTAGCGACCATACTGTTATCAGCGATGTGCGTTTTCCTAACGAAATCAAAGCAATCAAAGAACAAGGCGGGCGTATCATATGGATACAACGAGGAGTTATTCCTCATTGGTATGACATTGCTTGCATGGCCAACAAGGGTGATACAAAAGCACAACACTGGCTAACAGACAACGCTATCCATGCAAGTGAAACCAGCTGGGCAGGAGCTGAGTTTGATACCGTTATTAATAACAATGGGCGGATTGAAGAACTCTATTCTACTATTAGAACCCTGGTACAGGGTCCGACGATTTCCACGGCAAACGGGATTTATAAACCATTGGCTGACAGTTTAAGCATACTGTCTTGAGATTGACCCAATCAGTATTTTTTAAGTTACCGTCGACATGAAATACCAGTAACTGCTTGTCTGGTAACTCTGCTACAAAACCGCATTTTTCACAGTGCGGTTTTTTCTTGTAACCTTTCTTTGCCCACAACGGCGGCTGCGGTTTGATCTTTTTGCCCTTGCGCAAACACACATCGCACTGTTTGCGATAGTGTCGCACATCTTCTTTGATGTAGTTAACTGCTACAACACGATCATTACAGGTTTGGCACCAAGGTCTCATACTTCTATTTATGAGAAGACCTTTGCAAAGGGCACCATAACAGCCAAAAAAAACCATATCCGAATAAATATCATTAACAATGTATTTTGTCAAAGGAAAATAACATGGCAACTCTCGTATCCCCAGGTTTAAGCGTATCAGTAAGTGACGAAAGTCAATATGTACCAGCAGGCAATGGCACGGTGCCAATGGTGGTGTTGGCTACTGCGCAAGACAAAACTCCTCCTTCTGGATCTGGAACAGCAGCTGGAACTACCAAAGCTAATGCAAGCAAGCTACAAGCATATGGCAGTCAGCGTGAACTAATCACAGCATTTGGTTATCCAGTATTTAAGACATCCGCTGGATCCCCGATCCACGGACATGAGCAAAACGAATATGGTCTCCAGGCTGCGTATAGCGCCATGGGACTAGGCAATAGAATGTATGTGATCAGAGCCGACATTGACATGGACCAACTGACTGCAACCAGTGTTCGTCCTAAAGGCGATGTCGAGAATGCTTTTGCTTGGCTTGACCTAGCCAACACATCATATGGTATATTCCAGTGGAATTCTACCACGCAATTGTTTAGTAACCAGACAGTAACAGTATTAACCAGTGCCGACGATGTAAATCTACCATCCGGAGGAGTAACAATTTATACTCCTAAAGATTCTGTAGGAGAAATTGGTACATACGCTATCATTCCACAAGACGTTAATAATCCTCTATTCTACAAAGATAGTAGTAATGTTTGGACTGCTGTTGGCACCAAAGAATGGCAAAAAGCATGGCCTACTGTGCAAAGTGCATACGCTACCTATGTAGGTAACGAAGCGCCTGCTAATACACAAATCACAATCAACACAGTTACAGTGACTATCACCGCCGCTGGCGCTAATGCAACTGGTACTGAAGTTACTACTGCTATTAACGCCGCATTTGCAGCAAACTACGGTGATGGCGTTCGTGCATTTATTGACGCCAACGGACGTTTAGAAATCCGTGCAACCAGCGACGCAATGAGCGATGGTATCAATGCCGACGGTATTGTTGCAATCGTTGATGATGCAGGCGCTGCCGAACTGGGCCTAGATGACAAACTTGAGTCATATGCTCCATTGCTTGAGTTTGGAAAATATACAGAAGTTCCAACATTTGCCACAGGCGAAGACACTCCTGCTCCAACTGGTAGTTTGTGGATCAAGACATCTGCAACAGGTACTGGTGCAAACTGGGCTGTTAAGAAATTTAGCACAGTGACTGGTGAATTTGCATCTGTTGCGGCACCTGTATATGCTTCTCGTGCAGGTGCATTATATGGCCTAGACGTGCTAGGTGGAGGTTTTGGGTTAGCAGTTGGAGTTCTTGCTGTGGTGTATACTACACAAAGAGAGTCAACTTCTTTTGAAGAATATCCAGCAACTTTTAAGATTTTTAATCGTTACAAGAGTGGTGTAACAAAGGTAACAGGTGCTATTCCTGCAAGCACAACACCATTTACGATTGGTCATACTTTTACATTAGCGGTAACACAACCAGGAGAGAGTACCTTTGATGTATATACATTTACACTGTCTCAGAACAGTGTTGATGGTTTTGTTAGACTGATTCTTGCTGCTGCAATACCAAATGTATTTGCACAAAAAGAAAGCAGTGGTGCAATTAGCCTAACACACAAAGCTGGTGGTGATATCTATCTAATAGATACAACTGCTGGTACTGGTAACCCACTGACTAATGCTGGGTTTACCTCGACCACTACAGGCATTACAGTTGAGACAACTGGCACCTATGCTGGATCACTATTGGCCAGTAACTGGGCTCTATTAGATTACACAGAAAGTTCAGAAGAGCCATACATTGCACCAGATGATGGTACACTATGGTACTATGGTAGCGCAGTTGAAGCAGACGTACTGATCTGCGGCACAGATGGCTGGAAAGGCTATCGCACAGTTACCAGTGATGCTCGAGGATATAACCTAAGCCAAACTGACGATAATGGTCCAATTTTTTCTGCTTCCAAGCCTACACTACAAACCAGTGGTAGCGGTGTAGTTGCTGGCGATCTATGGGTTGACACCAGCGACCTAGAAAACTATCCAAGGATTTATCGCTATAATGGCAGCAAGTGGGTTGCAATCAACAATGTTGACCGTGTAACACAAAATGGTATTTTGTTTGCTGATGCACGTTGGGATGCCAGCTTAAATGGTGCCGGCGCAAGTGTTGGTGGTATTGTTGATCCAATCACTGGTGATATCCCAACAGTAGCAACAATGTTGTTGAGCAATTATACTGATCTTGACTGCCCAGATTTTCGTTTATACCCACGTGGCACCATCCTGTGGAACACTCGTCGTAACGGTTTCAACGTCAAGCAGTATGTGAGCGAAGCATTCACAACTGATACATACCCTGATGCAGATGACACAGGTACAAATCAGTTTGGTACAATTCCTGATTATGCAGCGACCTGGGTAACCGCAAGTGGAACACAAGAAGACGGAAGTCCATACATGGGACACAAGGCTCAGCGCCGCATGGTTGTTAAAGCACTACGTGCCGCAATTGACAGCAACACAGAAATCCGTGAAGAACAGTATGCATTTAACTTGATCGTTGCACCAGGTTACCCAGAACTGTTGGCTAACATGACTGCATTGAATAATGATCGTGCTAACACAGGCTTTATCATTGGTGATACACCATTTGATCTACAGCCTAATGCAATTGATCTAACTACCTGGAGTAACGAAGTTGCAACCACAGCAGATGTGTATGCAGCAATTTATTATCCATCGGGTCTAACCAATGATTTGAATGGCAACGAAGTTGTAGTGCCCGCAAGTCATATGGCATTGCGTGGATTTATCAAGAGCGATAACATTAGCTATCAGTGGTTTGCACCAGCAGGCGCACGTCGTGGCCTAGTTGACAACGCCACAGCAGTGGGTTATGTTGATTACACAACCGGCTTGTTTAATAGAATTGGTGTTCGCCAGAGCTTGCGTGATACACTGTACACCCTACGTATCAATCCGATTGCTAATTTGCCAGGTCTAGGTCTTGCAATTTTTGGACAGAAAACACGTAGTCCAATTCCACAGAGCATGGACCGAGTGAACGTGTCACGTTTGGTAAATTACATTCGTAGTATGTTAGCAGGCATCAGTAACAGTTATTTGTTTGAGCCCAATGACAAGATCACACGTGACCAAGTTAAACAAGCAATTGAGGGTGCAATGAATGACCTGGTTGCTAAACGCGGAATTTACGATTATCTTGTGGTGTGCGATTCATCTAATAATACATCAGACCGTATTGCTAGAAATGAACTATATGTAGACATCGCAATTGAGCCTGTCAAGGCCGTTGAATTTATCTACATTCCAATCAGATTGAAGAATCCAGGCACACTAGGTGGAGCTGGGAAGTAATAGACAGGATAGAGCAGTTAACGCTGCTCTATCACTGCCACAGTTAGGCTAAATAAAAGTATAGGAGACAAATAAAATGTCCGTAGGATCACTAACAAAATTCACAGTTCCACTGGCAACAGACCAGAGTTCATCAACTCAAGGTCTGTTGATGCCAAAGCTGGCATATCGCTTCAGAGTCAGCTTTGAGCAGTTTGGTACAAGCCAACCAGTATCAGAACTAACCAAGCAAGTAATGGATGTTACTCGCCCACAAGTACAGTTTGGCGATATCACTATCGATGCTTACAACAGCAAGATCAAAATGATTGGCAAACCAGAATGGCAAGACGTCACAGTTAATCTACGTGACGATGCAGCTGGTAATGTTACTCGTTTGATTGGCGAACAACTACAAAAGCAATTTGACTTCATGGAACAAGCTTCTGCTGTGTCCGGATTTGACTACAAGTTTATCATGCGAATCGAAATGCTCGATGGTGGTAATGGCGTAAATCAACCTAACGTACTTGAAACTTGGGAACTATATGGTTGCTTCTTGCAACAGGTACAGTATGGTGAGATGAACTACAGCACCAATGACCCAGTTAAGATCCAATTGACTATCAAATATGACAATGCCGTACAAACACCGATTGGATCTGGTGTGGGTTCAGACGTTGGACGTCTAGCAGGCGATACAGTAAACTAATCTGATTGAGTCAGATGACAACTTCAAACCCCGCAAATTGCGGGGTTTTTTTACGGCATAAATATTAGAAATAGGAATACAGTGCAATGAGCATGAATAGTTTTTTACAAGGGATATCAGTCGATTCGCAGATGAAAGACTATGCCCATGCGCATTATATATTTAGAACCGGTAACTATCGCCTGGCTCCTAAGTATCAGTTTTTATTCTATGTACGATTTAATCTAAACACTGAGCATAGTATGTATCAAGGATCACGGGGAAATGGTGACACATCCGAAGTTGGTGCATTGGTGAAGAATATCGGCTTACCAAAATTCACATCAGAAGTAAAAACAATGAATGCATACAATCGAGTGAATCTTGTGCAAACAAAACTCAAATATGATCCTGTGACCATCAAGTTTCATGACGATGGTGCAGACACAATTAGAAAACTCTGGTATGACTACTATAGTTTTTACTACAGGGACAGCGATTATACAGATGCATTGTACGGTGCTCCACACAAGTATCTTCCTAGAGCAACTGACCTCTGGGGATATACGCTCAGAAACAATGATGGAAAATTTGACACTCGCCTGATCAATAACATACAAATCTACAGTTTCCATCAAAAGAAGTTCAGTGAAGTAACCTTGCAAAATCCATTGATTACCTCATTCCGCCATGGAGAGCATGACATGGCTCAAGGAACTGGAGTAATGGACCAGGACATGACAGTGCAGTTTGAAACAGTTACCTATGCCAGTGGATTTTTTACAGCCGAAAATTTTGGTGCAGACATGCTGTTACACTATGACAATACACCAAGTACGCTGACTCCGAACAGTGGCGGCAGCTCAGCAGGACTTGCGCCCAACACAGAAGTTACATATGAGGATGGACAACCAGTGCAGGTAAGTCAAGCAGTTGAACGGTACACAGAAGGTGGCAGTGTTGAGGAAAATTCACAATCAGGTGCATACACATATGCAGGAGACTTTTCATATGGACCCGGTGCCCAGGGCTACATGCCCGGTACCACTAATACCGGTGCTCCTGTAAAAACCAATAACAGTGTGTTTAGCAAAGTAGCACTGGGTATTGGCTCGTCATTGATTGGTCAGGTAATCCGAGGTCGTAATCCTTTGGGTAAAATAGATGCTCCTGCAATATCAAATTTATTGTATCAGGCTGGCACTATCGCCGGCAAAGATGGCGGCAAAGAATTAATCGCCGCCGGCGGTCTTGTGAGATCCGGGCAAGCTCTTGCACGTGGAGGCATTGGTCCTGGCAACCTAGGCACTGCTATTAGCGCAATTAAAAATGCTGGTATTATTGCTGGTGGGATAACTGGAAAAAAACCAGAAGAATTACTTTCATTTAATAAAAATAGTTCTCAGGCAACTACCAATGGAGCAGCAGTTGGACAACAGATTGCTCAGTACGCACAATCACCTGTACCGGCATTTCCACCATTGTTTAATAATATAGTTGCCTATGCAAAAAATGCCGCAGAGAAGAAGAAAGCAGAAGAAGCAACAGCAGCCAAGGCCGAAACAGACAATCTGGCAGCTCGATATCCGCCCAAGAAATACAGTGATAGCGCCGCAACCATGAATGATTCAGCAGATGCAAGCCCACCAAGTAATCAAACTAGACCTGCCGGCGGATATGGGAGCTTTGCCTAATGCAAGTTGTTAATCTAGGACCAATCACCACTGGCATTAAAGATACCTCATTTAACCCGTCTGCGTATTTTAATAATCTATCATTGCCGCCAATCAACGTGGCGCAAAACACAAACGAAGCAATTCAAAGTTTCTTTGAGACTATTGCTGATAACAAAACTGCCGCACAGATTTTAGCCAGTGCAGTTATTTTTACCAGTGCCAGTCAAAATACCAATCCTATGACAATCTTGACTGAGTTTCAACGGATACCACGTGGAGAGCTAAATCAGTATCTTGTGGTGTTTTTAAATCTAAATAGAGTTGGCACCAGCCTGCTTGGACTAAACAACAATTTAAAAACTTCCAATCCAATAGCTAGAACCATTCTAGTTTAACCCAATGGCACGTCACTATGCACAAGGCAAATTTCAAGTAAGCCATCCTGAAAAGTATATAGGCAAAGGACAACCTACCTATAGGTCAGGATGGGAATTTGTGTTTATGCAATTCTGTGACAATAATCCTAGTATCTTGCAGTGGGCAAGTGAGCCGATAAACATTCCGTATCGCAATCCATTTACCAACAAACAAACAATCTATATTCCAGACTTCCTGATTATCTATATGGATAAAAACGGACAAAAGCATGCAGAAGTGATCGAAGTAAAACCTAGCACCGAAACCACACTGGAAAGTGCTCGCAGTACCCGTGACAGGGCATACGTAGCACTGAATACTGCCAAGTGGCAAGCAGCCTCTGTTTGGTGCGCACAACAGGGTATGAAATTTCGAGTGGTTACCGAAAATCAAATATTCCACAAAGGCAAGCCACGGTAAATACGTGCATGACCAAAAAATTAGAAGCCTTATTCGATCTGCCGGATCCTGACTCATATAAAGACGGAGATCCTGTGCCTGAGTTTGAAGAACACAGAGAAACAATACTTGCTATAGACAGTGCTATAGACAAGATTGATGCGGCACTGCCCACAGTGCGGGATCTTGAAACAGCCGACACTGAAATGGACGAGCTTGCCAAATTGGCCAAAGACAAGTTTGACGATCTAATGGATCTAGGCATGAATGTAGAGCCACGCTATGCAGGAGTTATATTCCAAACAGCAGGTGTGCTACTGGGCCATGCAATAACTGCCAAACAAGCCAAACTAGACAAAAAGCTACGCATGGTTGATCTACAGCTGAAGAAAGCTAGGCTTGATCAAACAGCGGCCAAAAACGGTGATACCCCGGCAGCAATAGAGGGACAGGGCGTGGTGCTAGACCGCAATGCCCTGTTAGCGCAGATACTTGGCCACAAAGACACAGACAGCCAAAAGACCAAATAAGCATAAATAGACAATATAGGATCCTGCAATGAAAACTTTTAAAGATTACCTTACCGAAAGCAAAAGAACGTATGCTTTCCGTATCAAGATAGCAGACTACGAACTAGATGGCGACACCTTAGACAGGATTGAGCAAGGACTATCTGCATTCCAATTAGCAGACATTACCAAGCCAAAAAGTCTGCCCATTTCTCGCTGCCAAGAATTCCACAAGCTAGGCCCAATTGGTCGACAGGTGTTTGATGTCGAGACCAACTACCCAGCCAACCCACCGCAGATACAACAGGCTATTTGCAGCGCCACTGGATTTCCACAGTCACATGTGTACATAACCACACCTGGTCATGATGGTGTAGAAGAAACAATTGAAACTGACTCAGAAAAACAAGCACTGCTAAACACTCCTGAGATGAGTGATGCGGACAGCGATGCTCAGAATCATGTTGGCCTGAAGCGTGTTGAAAGTCTGCTGAAAGAACTAGGCAAAGAAAAACGCCAAGAGCAAGTCAAAGGCACAAACGATGCAATCTTGGCCAAAACTGTTCCCACAGAAAAAGCCGCCAAGACATCAGACCAAGCACCACAGAACAACAAGAGTGTTCTAAAACCTAACACCACCCCAAGAGGAAAGTAAGATGAGCAAACACAACAACATTTATAACATACTAGGCAAACTGTCTGCACTGGAGCCTAAACCTGAACCTGCCAAGAGCATTCTCAATGAGTTAGCAACACCATCTAAGAGTGATTTTGCTCGCCATCTCAATGAACGTTACCTTGCTGAAAAAGACAAAGGCATGAGCCGCGCCGCCAAAGGCTATGAGAAGTACGGCAAACAGGGCATGGAAGCCCTGGCCAAGGCAGGCAAAGCCGGCAAAGATCTTGATCCTATTAGAAAAAAATATGACAAGTATGATAACACAGAAGTTGAAGAAGGTTGGAAAGGCGCCCTGGCTGGTGGTATTGCTGGCGCAGGACTAGGCAGTGTGGTACCAGGACTGGGCACAGTGGCTGGTGGTATTGCTGGTGCTTATGCAGGACACAAAATTGGTGACCAGGGAATCAGTGACCCTGATTCAGCTCCTTCGCGCACCGCTTCACCACAAAGAAACGCACCAATCAAAATGACTGCGGCCGACAGACTTGCGATGCCCAGTGGCCCTCGCAAAGCATCATTCCAAAAGACAGTTGCTGATGTAGATGAAGACATGCTGAGTCCCAAGCAAAAGAAAATTGCAGGACTACGTCCACCACCAGGCAAGATTGATGCCAACGATCTGGCCGCACTACGTGCCGGCAAAACCAAAGAAAAAGAAGGCAACGAGTTCTCGGGCGAATTGGCCAAAGCCAAAGCACAGCACAAAGACAGCTTTAGTGTAGATGGCAAAGAATATCCTGTGAAAGAAGATAGTCATGATCCAGCTAATCGTGGCGAATATGATCGCGAAGGCGAGATGGCTGACCAAGATCTTGAAACAGCACAAGACGCCGCACAAGAACTACGCAGTATTCTTGATGCAGATGAGAATCTGCCAGAGTGGGTACAAGCCAAGATTACTAAAGCAGTTGACTATCTAGACACTGCACGTGACTACATGCAGAGCAAAGACAGTGAAGCAGTAACAGAAGGCGTAGCAAAACAAGCATTTGTTATACTAGACACATCATTGATTGATCAAATATCACCAATGGATGGTACTGAAGTTGATCCAGACAATGATGTTGTATGGAGTACTAATCCAAATGTTACTGCAAAATTGATGGCATTTGCTAGAAAAAATCCACAGCGATTAAAAGTATCATCGAGTATGTCAGGTGATAACACCGGTGCAAGACCAGCTGGTAATCAATGGAGCCAAGACTCAAGTCCTGATCTTCAAGAAGGCTGGGACGATATGATGAAGTCTGTTAAAGACCGCGCCGAACAAGGCACAGGTAAGTTTGACAAACAAACAACATCCACTGGCACACGTTACACACGCAAGGCAGATACATTTGCTGATGCTGGCGATGACGGTGAAACCAAAGCCAGTGACGGTCCTAAGAAAAAAGGACGTCCTAAGAAAAACACAGGTCCAGAGCGTGTGACAGCCAAGGCATACAAGCACAAAGGTGGTCGTGTTAGCGAAAGTGTCAAGCTAGATACCTTTGTTGAAGATACATTGGCTGAGATGGATGCTATGCTGACAACAACAAAATCTGTTGCGCAACCGCAGAAGTTCATGGGCATGGTATCTGAGAGCATTCTACTAGAAAACACACTGCAAGCAATCGAACATCGCTATGGTAAAGAAGTGCGTGAGTTTATGGAAACAGGTGAGCTAGACGATGATCTGTATCATGCGCTCTACGACTATTACTTTGATGACATGCCGTATGGTGTGAAGAAAGCACGTGATGGAGATCCGTACGAGTGGATCGGTGATCGTTTCTTTGATGAAATGGGCGGCGCCGGCTATCTGAATAGAAAAGACAATTCCAATGGAATTGAAGAGTCTGGTGCATTACATCCCGGGCAGGTTGTTTACTATCGTGGAGAGCGTGGAGAGATTGATCGTATTGAAGGCAACAAGTGCTTTGTGCATGTTGGCGATGGTGATATGGATGTATGGCCTACTAACAGTTGCTCCACAGACAAACAAAGTTTCATGAGCACAATGAAAAATGATATCAAAGACATTGGTCACGGTATGAAAGGCTTCCTAACCGGTGGCTCCGAAACACGTGAACTAGATGAGCTTGCTAGATTAGCAGGACTTGGACAACAGAAACTAGGTGAAGCATCATGCAACATGACTGCCGAAGGCGAGATGTGTGCCAAGCATGGCTTTGCAG
>Ga0209444_10000143_pt1 | contig 38027 bp, 34 predicted proteins | sample LauGreFaBDMM15DN_2_FD_188215 | JGI IMG/M metagenome (GOLD analysis project Ga0209444, IMG submission 188215) | Freshwater lake microbial communities from Lake Michigan, USA - Fa13.BD.MM15.DN (SPAdes) (version 2) | ecosystem: Environmental > Aquatic > Freshwater > Lake | place: Lake Michigan... | reverse complement strand
TCCAGGGTGAAATTGGTCCAGTTGCACATGGTGGTCATTTCGTTGCCCGACATAATGGCCAGGTTATTTTTGTTCGCCATGGCATAACTGGTGAGTTAGTAAAGATAAAAATTACTGCAGTAAGTTCTAAAATTGCACATGGTGATGTGATTGAGGTATTAACTCCGGTCCCTTCACGCATCACACCACCTTGTAAATACGCTGGCAGTTGTGGTGGCTGCGATTTCCAGCATATTAATCTGACAATGCAACAAGATTTAAAGGCGCAGATTATTAAGGAACAATTTTTACGAATTGGCAAGATGGATTTAACAGAGCTTGGCTTTGATTTAAAGGTAATACCAGTTGAGCCAGCAGATGGTATGCACTGGCGAACCCGTATGGATTTTGCAGTATCACCAAGTGGGGCAATTGGGTTTTTTGGCGCCAGAAGTAATGAGGTAGTTGAGATTAAAGATTGCTTAATTGCAGATCAACGGATGAATGTTGGTGAGTTAGCTAGCAGAAGTTGGAAATCAGATGCCAGAGTTGAGGTTGCCGTCTCTAGTACTAATGAGATCTCTGTTATGAGAAGTGGCAGAAGCATTAGCGGTCCAACTCAAATTGTTGAACAGGTTGGTGGTAACTCATTTAAGATCTCACCAGTTGCTTTCTGGCAAAGTCATAAAGCAGCTCCGGTTACCTTAGTTAAAGCAGCCCTTGCTCAACTTGGTGCTAAAAATGGCGACCATGTCTGCGATCTCTACTCCGGTGTTGGCTTATTTGCTGCCGCAATATTAAAAGAGGTGGGAGATCGTGGCTTTGTTACCTTAATTGAGAGTGATAAAACAGCTGTTACTGATGCTCGTAAAGTGTTTTTAAATAAGGAGAATGTGAAGATATTGCAGGGCTTAGTTGCACAGCAGCTGCCAATTGTTAAGCGAGCAGATTTAATTTTGCTTGATCCACCTAGAACTGGAGCTGGTGAGGTAGTAATTAAGCAAATGATTAAATTTAGGCCAAGAAAGATTGTTTACATTTCATGTGATCCAGCAGCACTAGCGCGGGATGCAAAAACTTTGGCAGATGTTGGTTATAAGTTGGATCACATCCAAGCCTTTGATCTTTTCCCAATGACCCAGCACATTGAGTGCGTGGCTGGATTTGCACCAGCAAAGGAGTAGGATTGGCAGTATAAATAGCAAGAAAGTAGGTGTGGGGCGTTGAGTAAGAACTCATTTAAGGCCAAAACCACACTTGATGTCGCAGGCAAAAGTTACGAGATCTTTGATATCACCGGCTTTGCGCAAGCAAAAGATCTTCCCTTTAGTTTAAAAATATTACTGGAAAATCTACTTCGTACTGAAGATGGTGCGAATATCACAGCTGATCAGATCAAGAAGATTGCTGCATGGGATCCAAAAGCTGAGCCAGATACTGAGATTCAATTTACACCGGCCCGAGTAATTATGCAGGACTTTACTGGTGTGCCATGCATTGTTGATCTAGCAACGATGCGCGAGGCTATTACAGATTTAGGTGGAGATGCTACAAAGGTAAATCCATTATCACCTGCGGAGTTAGTAATTGATCACTCAGTAATTGCTGATTTATTTGGCACAAAAGATGCCTTTGAGCAAAATGTTGATATTGAGTATCAGCGAAATAAAGAGCGCTATCGCTTTTTGCGTTGGGGACAGAGTGCATTTGATGAGTTTAAAGTTGTTCCCCCTGGAACTGGGATTGTGCATCAGGTAAATATTGAGTATCTAGCACGAGTAGTGATGAGTAGAACTGTTGAAGGTCAATTACGCGCCTATCCAGATACGGTAGTTGGTACCGATTCTCACACCACCATGGTTAATGGTTTAGGAGTACTTGGTTGGGGAGTTGGCGGAATCGAGGCTGAAGCTGCCTTGCTTGGCCAGCCAGTTTCGATGTTAATCCCTAAGGTGGTTGGCTTTAAATTAAATGGAAAACTACCGACTGGGACTACCGCTACCGATTTAGTTTTAACAATTACGCAAATGCTGCGCAAACATGGGGTAGTTGGAAAGTTTGTTGAATTTTATGGGCCAGGTGTTTCAGCGCTACCGATGGCTAATCGGGCAACAATTGGCAATATGTCACCTGAGTATGGATCAACCTGTGCAATCTTCCCAATTGATGAAGAGACAATTTCTTACCTAAAATTTACTGGCAGATCTAGTGAGCAAATTGAGTTGGTGGAAAAATATGCCAAGGTAAATGGACTCTGGCATGATCCAGCGGCGACGCCGCGGTACTCTGAAAAATTAGAGTTAGATCTTGACACAGTTGTGCCATCTATTGCTGGTCCTAAACGGCCACAGGATCGAATCTCACTAACTGATGCAAAAAAATCTTATCAGCAGGTACTGCCAACTTACTTCACCGATAAAACAAATAAAGTTAAAATAGATGTGAAGGTAAATGGCAAAGCCACTACCGTCACTAATGGAGATGTAGTAATTGCTTCAATTACCTCCTGTACCAACACCTCAAATCCATCAGTAATGATTAGTGCTGCATTACTCGCTAAAAAAGCGGTGGAAAAGGGGTTGCGTAGTAAGCCTTGGGTTAAGACCACACTCGCGCCCGGATCTAAGGTAGTAACTGATTATTATGATCGCTCCGGCCTTACCCCATTTATGGAGAAGCTGGGATTTAATCTTGTTGGCTATGGCTGTGTTACCTGTATTGGAAACTCAGGTCCGCTACCAATTGAGATTAGTAAGGCAATTAATGAGAATGATTTAGCGGTTTCAGCTGTGTTATCTGGTAACCGTAACTTTGAAGGGCGAATCTCACCTGATGTAAAGATGAATTACCTAGCCTCTCCACCATTAGTTGTTGCCTATGCACTTACTGGTTCGATGAATCATGATTTTGCCAATGATCCAATAGGCGATGACAGTGATGGGGCGCCGGTTTATCTAAAGGATATTTGGCCAACAACGGATGAGATTGAGGCAGTAATTAGCTCATCAATATCCTCAGATATGTTTACTAAGGATTACGCCTCTGTTTTTGAAGGTGATAAGCGTTGGAAATCTTTAGAAACACCAACTGGTAAAACATTTGCTTGGGATAGTAAATCAACATATGTACGAAAGCCGCCCTACTTTGATCAGATGCCAAGGGATCCAAAACCGGTAACAAATATTTCCGGTGCTAGAGTTTTAGCTCTCCTTGGTGATTCAGTAACTACCGATCATATTTCTCCAGCTGGAAATATTAAGGTTGATTCACCAGCGGGTAAGTACTTAGCCGATCATGGAATTGAGCGGGGTGATTTCAACTCCTATGGCTCCCGGCGTGGAAATCATGAGGTGATGATTAGAGGAACTTTTGCAAATATCAGACTTAAAAATTTATTATTAAATGGTGTTGAGGGCGGCTTTACTAAAAACTTTTTAGCAAATGGTGAGCAAGCAACAATTTATGATGCATCCCGGGCTTACATTAATGCAGGTGTGCCATTAGTTATTTTAGCTGGTAAGGAGTATGGCTCAGGCTCCTCTAGAGATTGGGCAGCTAAGGGAACAGCTCTTCTTGGCGTGCGAGCAGTAATTGCTCAATCATTTGAAAGAATTCATCGCTCTAATTTAATTGGTATGGGAGTGCTACCCCTACAATTTTTAGATGGCGAAAATACTTCTTCCCTTGGCTTAGATGGCAGTGAGGTATTTTCAATTACCGGTGTTGAGGAGTTAAATCAGGGGATTACGCCATTACAGGTAAGTGTCACCGCCGGGGATAAGAGCTTTAAGACCAGAGTTAGAATCGATACGCCAGGTGAGGCAGATTACTATCGCCACGGCGGAATCATGCAGTATGTATTACGCTCACTTTTAACCAAATAAATCGCATTAGTAACAACTAACCTTTAAACTAGCCCAATGCTTGAGAAGATAAAATCACCAGCAGATCTTGCATCATTAACTGCTGCGCAATTGAACCAGTTATCAGATGAGATTCGTAGTTTCTTAATTGAGCAGGTCTCTAAATCAGGTGGTCATCTGGGGCCAAATCTAGGTGTTGTTGAGTTAACCATTGCTCTGCACCGGGTTTTTGAATCACCAAAGGATGTAATTGTCTTTGATACTGGACACCAAAGTTATGTACATAAATTATTAACTGGACGCATGGCAGGTTTTGAAAAACTACGTCAACGAGGTGGACTAGCAGGATATCCAAATCGCAGTGAGAGTGAGCATGATATTGTTGAAAACTCTCATGCATCAACCGCTCTTTCTTGGAGTGATGGAATAGCAAAAGGCTTTGCCTTAACAAATCAAAATGATCGTGCTGTGGTTTGCGTGGTAGGAGATGGCGCATTAACTGGTGGTATGAGCTGGGAGGCATTAAATAATATTGCAGCAAGTAGTAATGAGAATCTAGTAATTGTGGTCAATGATAATGAGAGATCTTATTCACCAACTATTGGTGGACTTGCAACCTATCTATCAACTCTGCGCACCACACGTGGATATGAGAAATTCTTAGATTGGGGTAAAGGTGTATTAGAGAAGACACCATTGGTTGGACAACCAATTTATGAGACATTACATGGTGTTAAAAAAGGTATTAAAGATGTTATTGCTCCGCAAGGCATGTTTGAGGATTTAGGTCTTAAATATTTTGGCCCAGTAGATGGTCATGACATTATTGCAATAGAAAAGGCGCTAATAATTGCTAAGGAGTACGGCTCACCAGTTTTAGTCCATGTTATTACGGAAAAAGGACGCGGCCATGGGCCGGCTTTAAATGATGAGGCGGAGAAGTTTCATGCTGTTGGGGTAGTAGATGTTGAGACTGGGCAACCGCTTAGCAAGGTAGGTGATAGTTGGACATCTGTATTTTCAGATGAGTTGGTAAAGATTGGATCTGAAAGAAAAGATGTAGTAGCAATTACTGCTGCCATGATGGGGCCAACCGGGCTAGATAAATTTGAGAAGGCATACCCTGAGCGCACATTTGATGTCGGAATTGCTGAGCAACATGCCACCACAGCTGCTGCTGGTATGGCATTTGCAGGCCTTCATCCAGTATTTGCGGTCTACTCCACATTTTTAAATCGGGCCTTTGATCAACTTTTATTAGATGTGGCACTTCATAAAGCTGGTGTGACATTTGTATTAGATCGAGCTGGTATTACCGGTGATGATGGACCATCTCATAATGGTATTTGGGATTTAGCACTGACTGGAATTGTGCCAACCTTGCATGTGGCAGCACCACGTGATGGGCAGCGGTTAAGAGAGACATTGCGCGAGGCATTAGATATTTCAGATGCACCATCATTGATTCGCTTCCCGAAGGGTGCGGTAAATCCTGAGATTCCAGCCTTTGAAAGACGTGATGGGATTGATGTTTTATATCGCGGTGAGAGCGCCGATATTTTATTGGTAAGTATTGGTGCCTTTGCTGCAATCGCAGTTGAAGCAGCAGCGCAGGCATACCGTGAAGGAGTCGGTGTTACTGTTGTTGATCCAAGATGGGTAAAGCCATTACCAAAATCATTAATCACAATGGCCCAGCGTTATAAGAGTGTTGTTGTGCTAGAGGATGGTATTAAACATGGTGGTATTGCCAGCACAATCTCTGAGTTATTTAGAGAGGCGAATTTAAATGTACCGGTACATTCAATTGGTGTGCCGCTGGTATTTCTTGAGCATGCAAAGAGAGTGCAGATACTGGAAGATTTAGGAATTACTGCTCAAAATATTACTCGCTCACTTGTTACCTGGAGCAGTAGTGATTTAGCAATTGATATTAAGGAAGAGATGCCACACCCTTCTGATGAAAACGAGCACCGCAAACCGCTTCGCTAATTCCCTCTCGATCGAGGTAAGGCAGAATTCCGCCTAGATGCATCGGCCAACCTGAGCCTAGTAACATACAAATATCAATCTCCTGCGGTGTTGAAACAACACCTTGATCAAGCATCATCTTTGCCTCAACCGCTAAGGCTTCAAGAGCTCGCCTTCTTACCTGATCAGCTGTTGAAACCTTTGATCCCTTCTCTAGTAATGCCAGCGCTGCTGGGTTTACTACATTCGCGCCCTGCTCATTTTTTACATAAAATGTCTTTACACCCTCTTTAACAAAGCGCTGCATAGTAGGTGAAATTTTGTAGCGAGGCCCAAGATTTTTATTTAAAGTTTCAGATACATGTAGTGCCACACCTGGTCCAACAAGTCCTAATAACTCAAGTGATGACATTGGAAAACCTAGGGGAGCCATCGCGGCATCTGCAACCTCAAAAGGCGTTCCCTCATCCATTGCATCTGTTACCTCACCCATAAATCTGGTGAGCAATCTATTAACTACAAATGCTGGTGCATCCTTAACAATAACCATCGTCTTCTTTAAATCCTTACCAATATTAATTGCAGTAGCAACGGTGGCATCATCAGTTTTTGTAGTTCTTGCCACCTCAAGTAGCGGCATAATTGCAACTGGATTAAAGAAGTGAAAACCAACTACCCGCTCTGGATTTTTAAGTCCTTCACTCATTGCCTCAACTGATAATGATGAGGTATTAGTTGCCAAAATACACTCAGGCGTAATGATTGCCTCTAAATCTTTAAATAATTTCTGCTTAAGGGATAACTCTTCAAAGATAGCTTCAATAACAAAATCAGCATTAGCAAAGACCTTTTGATCAACTGAGCCTGAAATATTACTTAGTAATCTGCTAGCAGCTTCAGGATTTAGCCGCTTCTTATCAACTAGCTTTTGAATCTCATTTTTAATCCAAGTTACGCCCTTATCCACCCGCTCTTGATCTAAATCGGTAATTACAACTGGCACCTTTAAGTTTCGCAGCATTAGTAGGGCAAGTTGAGATGCCATAAGACCTGCGCCCACTACGCCAACCTTGGTAATTTTGCGGGCAAGTGCTGGCTTTGGTGCACCCTCCACTTTTTTACGCTTTTTTTGAATTAGATTAAATGAGTACAACGAGGCGCGAAGGCCATCACTCATAACTAGATCTGAAAGTACTTTGGTTTCAGCAGCGTAGCCATCTCTTACAGTATTTGTTTGCGCAGCTTTAATTAATTCAAGTGCGGCAAGGGGAGCAGGGATTTGGGCCCCGCTATATTTCTTAGCAATTGCAGCTTTTCCAGTTGCGATTGCCTTTTCAAAACCGGCACTATCCTTACTAAAATCTTTGCGTTCAACTTTTTTCTTGCCACTTAAAATATCAGCAACAAACTTAACTGAGTGCTCTAAAAAGTCTGATGGCTCAAATACTGCATCCACCACACCTAAGCCAAGTGCATCCTTTGCCTTCATCATGGTGTTGTTATTTAGCGCATTTAAAATTATTACTTGCACAGCATTTTCAGCTCCAATTAATTTAGGCAGAAGTGTTGCCCCGCCCCAACCAGGCACTAACCCCAGGAAGCATTCAGGTAATCCAGTAAATGCAGTTGAGGCAAGGGTTCGATAGTGAGCGTTAAGTCCAACCTCAAGTCCGCCGCCTAGCGCCAAACCATTTATAAATGCAAAGGTTGGCTTCTTGCTCTCATGCAATTTAAGAAATACCTCATGACCTAACTCACCAAAAGCGGTTGCAACAGATTTTTCTTTTACAGCTCCGACACCGGAGAGATCAGCTCCTGCTGCAAAGATAAATGGTTTTCCAGTTACCGCAATTGCCACTGCATCAGTTTTTTGCACCTGATCAATTGCGCTAGCAAGTGCATTTAAAGATGCTGGGCCAAAGGTATTTGGCCTGGTGTGATCTGCACCGTTATCTAATGTTATTAATGCTAACTCACCACTGTGACCAAATGGAGTAAGTGAGACCATCCGGACAATTGCATTTGTTACTACTTCATCAGGTGCACCAGTTAAAGCTTCAGCCATTACTTACTATCCTTATAATTTGGGTTTCCCCAAATAATTGTGCCACCCATACCAAGACCAATACACATAGTTGTTATGCCATATCTAACCTGCGGGTGATCTTTAAAACCATTTGCTAAGTTAAGAATTAATCTCACACCCGATGAGGCAAGTGGGTGACCAACTGCAATTGCACCACCATAGATATTTACTCGCTTATCATCATCGGCAATACCAAAGTGATCTAAGAATGAAAGTACTTGAATTGCAAATGCCTCATTAACCTCAAATAATCCAATATCTGCTATATCTAAGCCAGCTTTTTTAAGCGCTTTGATTGTGCTTGGTACTGGTCCATAACCCATAATCTCTGGCTCAACACCGGCAAATGCAAATGAGATTAACCTTGCTTTGATTGGCAAATTTAATTCCTTCGCCTTACTCTCTGATGCCAAGATTGCAGCGGTTGCACCATCATTTAAACCAGCTGCATTTCCAGCAGTTACTCTGCCAGCTGCGCGAAATGGTGTTTTAAGAGCGCTAAGAGCCTCCAAAGTTGTTTGTGGCCTAGGTGGTTCATCAACTGTTGCCACCCCCCAACCAAGTTCAGCAGTTCTAGTTGCCACTGGAATTAGATCTGGTTGAATTTTATTTGCTGCATATGCTGCTGCGGTTTTTTGTTGAGATGCTAATGCGTATTTATCAGATCGCTCTTTTGTAAGGTGTGGAAACTTATCGTGCAACCGCTCAGCAGTTGCTCCCATTTGTAGGGCGTCGGTATCTACTATTTTCTCAGCTAGATATCTTGGATTGGGATCCATGCCATCACCCATTGGGTGATTTCCCATATGCTCAACTCCACCAGCAATTGCTAAATCATATGCACCCATATTTATGCCACCGGCAATAGTTGTCACTGCCGTTAACGCACCGGCGCACCAGCGATCAATTGAGTATCCCGGAACTGATTTTGGAATACCAGCAAGAATTGAAACAGAGCGACCAATATTCATACCTTGATCACCAGTTTGGGTGGCGGCAGCGATTGCTACATCATCAATTTGATCTAAGGGTAGATTTGGATTTCGCTCAAGTAGGCCGCGAAGACAACGAACCATAATGTCATCTGCTCTAGTTTGGGCATAAAGTGAGCCAGCTTTTCCAAAGGGAGTTCTTACTGCATCAACTAAAACCACATTAGTTTTTGCGCTAGCCTCTTTGCTCATTAATTACTCCTAGCCATTAACAATCTAATAAGGCTAGGTTACTCGCCAGTAACGAAATTGGGTAGTGGGCTTTACCTACCGCGCAGCGGTTATTGCTACCTTCGCTGGCTGGGTATAGAGGCGCAAAACTACTCCAAGATAGCAGGCCCAAAGCAGTAGTTGAATCCAAGATGTATTTACATCAAAGCCAATTGTGCCGGCAAGGAGTGAGCCGGCGATTGAATCCTTTGCCATCACAGATGAGATATCCCAGGCAAATGAACTCTCCCCAGGTATCCAGCCCAACTCTTGGTACTCATGCACGCCATAGGAGAGCACACCAGCTGCCACAATTATTAAGGCGATACCGGTAAGGGTAAAAAACTTACTTAAATTTAATTTAACCGATCTGTTATAGATCAAGTAACCAAGTACCACAGATAGTAAAAGACCAGCAATTAAACCAACAGAGGCGGCTGAGGTAGCTGCTACCGTTCTAAAGTTTGTATAAACAAATAAGGAGGTCTCAAGACCCTCTCGGGCTACAGCAAAAAATGCAGCGGCAGCAAGTGCGAATGGACCAGCGGTTAATGCGGTATCTACCTTGCCATGTAATTCATCTTTAAGTGTTCTGGCTGCTCGCTTCATCCAAAAAACCATCCAGGTTACTAAGCCAACTGCGATAAATGATGTTGTGCCAGCGAAGAATTGCTCACCTCGCTCTGATAATTCAGCAGAGGTAAAGGAGAGAAAGCCGCCAAAGGCAATGCTTGCAATAAGTGCGATTGCCACACCGCTCCAGATAGGGGTAAGTAATCTGCGGCGATCGGTCTTAACTACGTAGGCAACTAAAATTCCCACGATTAATGCCGCCTCAAGCCCCTCACGAAGGGCGATTAAAAAGGTACTTAACATGGGATAACCATAATCCCAGATAAGTGAATTACGCAACTTAAGTGTTGCGTAATTCCCATCACAATATAGCTACTCGCCCTCAACCGCTTCAGGCTCAGCCACCTCAACCGGCTCAGCGATTGCTACCGGTTCAATCTCGCTAAGTGCAGCTGCGATCCCACTTGTTACCTGCTCAATCTGCCAGGCTCTAGCGCCCATCTGCACTAACTCATTTTTCACAAAGGATTGATGCTCACTACTTAATGCCGGGGGCTGCGGCCAACATATTTTTCTAACCAACTCAGGTGCTACTAAGTTTTCAGTTGGTACTTTTAATTGAAGAGATAACTCAAGTAAGGCTGCTCGGGCGTGGGTTAGCCTGGCATAACCAAGTGGGTTCTTCTCCTTCCAAATCTTAATTGGTGGCAGATTTTGTGATCGCACCCGATACTCAGGTTGATCAGCAATTGGTGTTTGCAATGCAAGGTTTAATGCAGTTAACCAGCGATTAAATGGGGGCGGATCTAATCTACTTCGCCTACCAATTAACTTTGCTACCGCCTCTAGATTACTTGGCCGTTTAACTGCCAGATCAACAATTGCTTCATCGCCTAATACCCGACCAGGTGCTAGATCTAATTCTCGGGCTAACTCATCCCGAGATAACCAGAGATCTCTAACAATTGTCATAGTTAATCTATCCCGCACCTTATGCATGCCAGAGGTGCGCCGCCAGCGATCTGGCTTGGGTAGATCTGAAAAGTTAAAATCTTGGTATGAGTTTAAGATTGCTGCAAAATCTGCTTGCGCCCAACTTAATTTACTTTGTGCAATTAATAATTTTTCAACCGCATCTCTAATATCAAGCAAAATATCAACATCTAGTGCGGCATAGGTAATCCACTCTGGGCGCAGCGGCCTAGTTGACCAATCAACAGCTGAGTGCTCCTTTGAAAGCTGAAGCTCAAGCAAACTCTCAGATAATGGGCCCAGCCCTACTCGCTCACAGCCGGCAAGGCGGGCGCCTAACTCGGTATCGAAAAGTAACTCTGGTTTTAAGCCAACCTCAATTAAGCAGGGCAGATCTTGGGTACTGGCGTGAATTACCCACTCATACTTGGAAAATTGCTCATTAAATTTATCCCAAAGCTTTGAGGATTTAAGTGCAATGGGATCAATTAAATGCAGGCCGCCATCTTTTCGGTAGATCTGAATTAGATATGCCCGCTGGCTATATCGATAACCAGAGGCGCGTTCAGCATCTATGGCGAGTGGGCCACTTCCCTTTGCAAGTTGATCAATTAATTTTTCAAAATTACTCTCATCTATTACAACCACCGGCACTCCATTACGGGGGATAAGAAGCGGGGTACTCATTTGTCGGTGATTCTAACTTGTTGGTGCGTTTAACTATTACGAGAGATTGAGCTAACACCCTCAGGAATTGGTTCTAATCCAGCGCTCATACCAAGAAGCTCTATCCATGCATTTACATGTGCTAATAAATTCTCACCACTTGTCGGTGTCCAGGAGGCACGGATCTCCATCTCAGAATCCTCTTCGCGATCCTTTAAATCACCAAAGGAGGCGCTTTCAACTCTAGTCACAGTGCCACTTGGTGAAATAAATTCACAACCATTTTTCTTTAGCGCCTCAATTAACCAAGCCCAACCAATATTTGGTAGTAGTGGATCAGATGCCATCTCGGCATCAATAGCGGCTCGAGCAAAAGTTACACATCGCCACTGCCCACCCCAACCCAATTGACCGGCTGGATCATGTAATAAAACGAAGCGACCAGTTGCTGCATCCTCTAATACATCAGCAGTCATCGCTAACGCGTGGGGCGCAAGTTTTTGGGGTGCTGGAACCGCCTCTAGCAAAATTTCACTACGTGTTTTAAGCGCCAATATCGGCGCCGTTAATTGTTCAAAGGTGGCTTTCACGCCCTAAGGATAAATTGGGTAAGGCTTAAGTAAGTGCAGGCGCGAGCAACTACCGATGATAAATAATATTAATCGACACAGTAGGCTTAATTAATGGCCTCATTTCTTGCTTTGTTCTCATCTTTGTTATGGGGCGGTGCTGATTTTTTTGGTGGCAATCTAACCAAGCGTTATAAGGCACTTGCGGTAACTGCAGTCTCCCAATCATTTGGCTTGTTATTTGGTTTAATCACAATTTTATTAGCTACTGCATGGCTGCAGCCAACACTTAGTTGGAGTAATTACTTTCTGCCAGGTGTCTTTGCCGGCATCTTGGGATTTGCCGGATTAACCGCTTTTTATGCTGGCCTTGCTACTGGACGAATGGGTGTGGTCTCACCAATTAGTTCACTTAGTGTGTTAATTCCCTTAACTATTGCATTTATAAATGGGGAGAAGCCAACTACTGTGCAATTAATTGGAATGGCAGTTGCACTTACTGGTGCATTTTGTGCAAGTGGACCAGAGATAAAAGGTGGCTTATCACCTAGGCCATTAATTTACGCAGTCATAGCCGCCTTTGGATTTGGTGGGGCGATTACATTTATTGCAATCGGCTCAAAATCTAGTGCAATTATGACGATGACAACTATGCGCTTTTCTACCTTTATTATTTCGCTGTTATTGTTTGCAAGATTTAAAACAACTGGTGGCTTTGCCAAACGAGATCTTCCAATATTAATTGGGATTGGCGCAGCTGATTTTTTTGGCAACCTATTACTAGGAGTTGCAACAACTAAGGGCTTAGTATCACTAGCTGTTGTGATGGGCTCATTATTTCCAATTGTTACCGCAGTTTTAGCTTTTAAGTTTTTGCATGAGAGGCTGCATAAAGTTCAATATCTGGGAGTACTCCTTGCTATTACTGGTGTAGTAATTATCGCCCTAGGCTAGCCTTTTATAGTACTCAAATTGGCAACTATCAATTTTTTCACTGCTTATTAAATTAAAACTACCAGTTAACTTATCAACCGCTATTTTATTCTCACCATCTTTTTCTAGGTTGGTTGTTAAATAAAGATTATCTATTAAACCCTGCTCAACCATTTGAAGTAAAAGTTTTGGACCAGCCTCAACTAAAAGATTTATTGGTAATTTGCTATCTATAGGTGGAAAATTACCGGCAATCTCTGTTATTAAATCTGCCACCGGCATCATAAATTGTTTAACTAATTGATTTTTAGGTTGCAGCCTAACCTTTCCATGAGTGAGGATATAAAGTGGAATTGGGGTGCGTTTATATGGCTCACGCCGGGCGGTATTGCCACCGATTAGAATTAGATCTGATTTAGCCCGTAGTTGGTGAAATCGCCGGCGATCCTCTTCGGTAGTTAGTCCAATGGAGGAGCCAGCTGCAGTTGTCCCGCCGTTGGCACTGATAATCAGATTAGCGGTAGTAATTACCTGCCTCATGGGTAGCAGGTTAGTCAGTGTCAGTGGCTTTGCCTAACCTTCTAGCATGATCATAAATTGTGATACTTGTGTAATGCGCGATATCGCCTGTGGCGATTGTGTTGTCTCGGTGCTGCTTAATATTGAGCCTGCTCCTGGGAAAAATGCTGAACTAACTCACCGTGATGAAGCTGCAATTAATCTGTTGGCAACCGCCGGTTTGGTACCCCCGCTGCGATTTAAGAAGGGGCTGCGGCGCCATCCTAAAATTGGAAATACTGGCTAATTACAAATAAATCACAGCAAATTTAGAGAATTCTCAGCACCCCACGCTTAGGTTGGGTTGAGTTAGCCGCCATCAAATGGCTAACCTTCCCAAATGAGAAATCTGCCTCGCTCGCTATTTGCTGCCTTAATGGCAATTGCGCTCTTATCTCCCACTCCAGCAAATGCCGCACAAACTTTGGCCGAGGTGGCGGCTAAGGTAAAGGATTTAGAGGAGCAGGCGACTACCGCAGCTGAGAATGCGCAAGCAGCAAAGGTTCAGTTGGGTAAATTAAAGAAAACGTTAGATAGTGTGCAGCAACAGGCGAGCCAACAGGGTGCTTCAGTTAATGAATTACACAAATCAATTGGCGTAATCGCAGCAGATCAATATAAAGCTGGTCCACTTAGTCAATCCTTAGAGTTACTTTTCTCTTCAGATCCAGCACTTTATTTATCATCAGCTGGCTCACTGGCGGCGGTTACTAGGAAGAAAACTGCTGATCTTAAGAAGTTCTCTGTTTCAACTCAGCGATTAAATGCCACCACCTTTACAGTTTCCGATAAATTAGCATTAGTTAAGGCGGCGGAGGCTAAATTTACTAAACAGTTAGCAATAGCAAATAGTAAATTAAAGGAGGCGGAGGAGTTATTATCAAAATTAACCGCTGCTGAGCGAGAGCGACTTGCTAAGTTGAAGGAGGATCAAGAGGATAATGATCAGCAAAGCTCCCTTGCCGATGCTGGTAAATATGCTGGCGTCTCTGGTCGAGGTGGTATTGCAATTAAATACGGACTTGCCCAAATCGGTGATAAGTATGTATTTGGCGCAGCTGGACTTACCTATTGGGATTGCTCTGGTCTAACAATGCGCGCCTTCCAAGCTGCTGGTGTTTCACTGCCTCACTCCTCGCGGGCACAGTATGGATATGGCAAAGCAATTAGTCGAAAAGATTTACTGCCAGGTGATTTAGTATTTTTTGGTAAACCAATCTCACATGTTGCCATCTACTTAGGTGGAGACCGCATGCTGACTGCACCTCGCACAGGCAGCCGAGTAAAGATTGCTACCCTTGATATGGGAAGAAAGCCTTACATTGGAGCACGACGTTTATAACGCAGGTAAGGTATTACTTGTAACTAATGATTTAGGTCCAAGAGTTGGCGGGATTGAAAGTTTTGTTTTATCACTAGTTGAACGAGTTCCTAAGGGATCACTAGTTATCTATACCTCAAGCCAAAAAGGATCTGCCCCCTTTGATGCTCTCTTACTAGAGAGATTTGGCGCAATTGTGATTAGGGATCGGGCCAAAATTTTACTGCCAACTCCTAGAGTTAATCACCGCGCAGTGAGGATTTTAAAGCAGTACCAAATTAAAACAGTTTGGTTTGGCGCAGCCGCTCCTCTTGCCTTAATGGCCAAGCAATTACGCACCTCAGGTGCTACAAATATCATAGCGCTAAGCCATGGGCATGAGATTTGGTGGGCAAAGATTCCGATACTAAAGCAATTACTAAGAAAGATAATTAAAGATATTGATCATTTAGGTTATTTAGGGCAGTTCACAAAGAGTGAGATAGTAAAAGTGAGTAATCAAATAGATAAGTTTGTACAGATTGCACCTGGTATTGATACCCAACACTTTATGCCAAAGAGTGCTAGAGCTGATTTAATTAAAAAGTATCGCCTAGAGGATCGGCGGGTAATAGTAAGTGTTGGCAGATTAGTTCATCGTAAGGGACAAGATAGATTAATAGAGGCTCTTCCTAAAGTTTTAAAATCCTTTCCCGACGCAGTTTTATTATTGGTAGGTGAAGGTCCGATTAAGCAGATGTTAAAAAACACTGCAAAACAATTAGGGGTTACTAATCATGTAATTTTTGTAGGACGGGTGCAACATATAGATCTGCCTGATTACATTTGTCTTGGTGAGGTATTTGCAATGCCGGTGCGTTCTAGATTTGCCGGTCTTGAGGTGGAAGGACTTGGCATTGTTTATCTGGAGGCAAGTGCATGTGGATTGCCGGTAATAGTTGGTAACTCAGGTGGGGCAAAAGATGCGGTTATAGATGGGGTTACTGGAGCCTTAGTAGATGGCAGCGATATTGATCAGATTGCAGATGCAGTATGTAAATTACTAACTGATCAAAGTCGTGCCAAGGCAATGGGGTTAGCAGGACGTGGCTGGGTAATTGAGAATTGGCAGATTAATACTTGGTCAGATAAATTTAATAAATTATTATTGGTTAATTAATTTATCACCTAGCGCAATACTTACCGCTTGGGCACGGTTGAGCGCTCCTAATTTTCGATAGATAGCTGCTAGATGGGTTTTAACAGTTGCCTCCGTTAGAAATAAAAGTGAGCCAATTGCTGCGGCGGTGGCACCAGATGGCAGGTGAGTTAGCACCTCAATCTCTCTAGGAGTTAACTGGTAATCCTTTACAACCTGCGCTGATTGGAAAACTCCTTTTTTAATGAACTTACTACTACCACTTTCTACCGCACTTAAGGTTTGAATTAACTGATCAATTGGAGCACTTTTAATAACATATGCAACTGCTCCAGCTTGCCTTGCACTATCTAGTGTTTGTAGATCATCATGCATAGTTAGCACCACAAATTTAGTATCTAACTTTTGCTCAGTTGCTTTAGAAATTAAGTCAATTCCAGAGTGGGATCCTAAATTAATATCTATTAGGGCTATCTCAGGTTTATAGGTATTTAAAACTGCCAAGCCCTCTTGCACAGATGATGCCTCAGCAACAACCTTGAAATCAGTATTAGCAAGTGCTTGGCGCAGCCCTGATCTTATTAGTGAGTGGTCATCTACTAAAACAATATTCATAAGATTTAAAACAAAATTCTTACTGCAGTTCCGCTCTGCAATGATGAAATCTCAAGGCGGGCATTTATTAGGGCAAGCCGCTCACCCACACCAATTAGGCCAAAGGAGTTACTTTTCTGGGTTACACCACCTGAGCCATTATCTAAGATAGTAATTTGCTTATCTGCTATCTCAATTTTTATCTCAGTACACCCTGAGTGGGCTCTGGCATTAATCAGGATCTCTCTTATTGCCCGTAGTAACTCAAATTTATTACTACACTCAAGTTGAGCAGTATTTGATATCTCATATGTAATATCTGTGCCAGCTAGCACAGTTGCAATCTGCTCCTCTATTTGCTGATCTAAGCTCTTGTTTGTGTTAGATCGAAGCTCAAAGATCTCATCGCGCACCTGATTTATCACGCCACTTAAGGTCAGCCGTAGCTCTCTGAGGCTTCTGCGATTTTTGTGATCTAGTTGAGTATCACCAATTACCTGGTCTAGTCGATAGCCAACTGCAGCCAACTCTTGAGCTAGGCCATCATGTAGTTCACGAGCAAGTCGAACACGTTCGGTATTAGGCGAAGAGTTCATCAATCTCACGGGCAAATTGTTGTGCGACAACATGTCGCTTCACCGATAACTTAGCTGTTAAATGGCCACCTGCAATTGTAAAATCAACTGGTAGTACTGTGAATTTACGGATTGACTCAGCTCGGCTTACCGCTTTATTTGTCTCATCAACTGCACTTTGAATTACCGCAATCAGTGCTGGATCTTTTGCTAAATCAGCAATGGATGCACCCTCTTTTTTGTTTGCGACCGCCCAAGGCTTAATTGAATCTGGATCTAGGGTAATCAGGGCGGCAATAAATGGTTTGTTATCACCAACTACCATGCACTGACTAATTAATGGATTAGATCTGAGGCGATCTTCTAGGACAGCTGGTGCAACATTTTTACCACCTGCGGTAACAATTAGCTCCTTCTTGCGTCCGGTAATCGATAGGTAGCCCTCATCATCTAATTTTCCAAGATCTCCAGATTTGAAATAATCATCTTTAGTGAAAACTTCGGCATTGGCTGCATCATTTTGCCAATAGCCCTTCATCACGATTGGTCCCTTAATTAAGACCTCACCATCTTCGGCAATTTTTATTGTTGTGCCAGGAATAGGTTTGCCAACAGTTCCAACTTTATGCAGAGAGGTTAGATTTAAAGTTGCTCCTGCTGTGGTTTCAGTTAAGCCGTAGCCCTCTAAGACTCTAATCCCAGCACCGCGATAGAAATGGCCTAAACGCTCACCTAAAGGTGCACCACCTGATATGGCAGCCTCTACTCGACCACCAAGACCGGTACGAATCTTTGAATAAACTAATTTATCAAATAGGCCGTGTTGCAGCTTAAGTAGTGGTGAAATTTTCTTTGTATCTAATGCACGGCTATATGCAATAGCAACTTCGGCTGCTTTATGAAATATCTTTCCCTTACCAGCAGCCTCTGCTTTTGCTTCTGCTCCGTTAAATATTTTTTCAAAAATACGCGGTACTGCTAAAACAAATGTTGGCTTAAAGCTGGCCAGATCTTTTGGTAATCTAGTTAAATCACTGCAGTGAGCTAGGTGAAGACCTGCTGTAATTGAACCAATTTGTACCATTCGACCAAAGACGTGGGCCACCGGCAAGAACAAAAGTGTTGAACCACCAGGCTTTAAGAAAAGGTCACTGGCACCATTTACTACATTTCCACACTCTGATAAGAAATTACCATGAGTTAGTTGAACACCTTTTGGTTTACCAGTTGTGCCAGAGGTGTAAATTAAAGTGGCTAGTGATTCCGGTTTTAATGCTGCTCGTCGCTTACTAATCTCATCATCACTTACATCGCTACCATCGTGAGTTAAGGTAGCAAGTGCGTTATAGGTGATATTCCAAATATTTTTACATCCAGCTGGCATAACTGGTGTTACTAATTCAACTAAGGCAGGAGTTTCTACAATTATTGCTACAGCTGCTGAGTCAGTTAAAATCCAATCTACTTGCTCCGCACTTGATGTTTCATAGATTGGTACAGAAACTGCGCCGGCATACCAAATAGCAAAATCTAAAACAGTCCACTCATAACGAGTCTTTGCCATGATCGCAACCCGATCACCTACATTTATGCCAGCAGCTATTAAACCTTTGGCAACAGCTTTAATCTCCTCTTCATAATCCTTTGCCGTTACAGCTTGCCAACCATCACCTAGTGGGCGAGAGACAAGTACTCGCTCTGGTTCAAAATGGGCGCGTTCGGCGATCAGGTTGGTTAAGTTACCGGCCGCCGCTGGCGGGACCATCGCTTTAATGCTCACTTCATTCATGGAGGGAACGGTATATCAGTGGGGTTATTTTGGCTATGCGTGAGCCATAAATTATTGCTGAGAATACAAAACTGCTACCAGGCAGTAATATTGCCCAATGTCTTCTGTAACAACCTCCACCGTCAATATCGCGGCCACCGCCGATGCTGTTCGGGCGGTTTTATTTGATATTGCAAATTATCCAAGCTGGTCCTCCTCTTTTAAATCAGTCACCGTTTTAGAAAGTGATGGTCAAGGACGGCCTACTCAGGTGCAGATGGGTGTTGATGCTGGCGCTCTAAAAGATAAACCAACATTAAATTACGACTGGGCAGCTGCCCCTGATCGATTAGATTTTTCACTAGAGGATGCAGATCTACTTACTGAGATGAGTGGGTCATATATTGTTAAAGATAATGGTGATGAAACCGAGATTACCTTTGAGTTAACAGTGGCACTTTCTATGCCAGTACCGGAGATGATGCGGGTTAAGGCAGAGAAATCAACAATTGATTTAGCACTTAAGCAGTTAAAGGAAAAGCTGGAAAATTAATTGAGGAGTGCAATCTCAAGTTCAGAGCTAACAATTGGTATCGATATTGGTGGTACTAAAGTTTTGGGTGGGGTAGTAGATAGCACCGGTAAAATTATCGATTCAGCCAGGCGGCTAACTCCACCAACAGGTGGGAAAGAGCTAATCGCCACCATGGTTGAGGTGGTTAAAGAGTTTAAGAGCAAACATGAGATTGCAGGAGTTGGCATAAGTATTGCTGCATTAATCTCAGCAGATCAAGGCACAGTTGTTGGCGCACCAAATATTGCTAATTTAAGCAAATTAAATTTTGTTTCAGAGCTTAAAAAAGAGTTTGATATTCCAATTATTGCTGAAAATGATGCAAATGCTGCAATGTGGGCTGAGTATAAATTTGGCGCAGCTCGTGGTTTTAACCCAGTTATGTTTTTTATTATTGGCACCGGTATGGGTGGTGGCTTAGTTATTGATGGCAAGTTATTTAGAGGAGCAAATGGAATCGGCGCAGAGTTTGGTCACATGATTGTGCAACAAAATGGTGTGCTTTGTGGCTGTGGTACTAGGGGTTGTATTGAGCAGTACGCCTCTGGCAGCGCACTAATGCGCTATGCCAAAGAGGGGATTACTGCTAATCCAGATAGCGGCAAGGCTATTTTAGCTTTAGCAGGTGGCAGTGTTGCTGGATTAACTGGAGCAATATTAACCAAGGCAGCACTGACCGGAGATGAGTTAGCAATTGCTGCTTTTAAGCAGCAGGCAGATTGGCTTGGCTGTGCGTGTGCATCATTTTCATTAATATTAAATCCAGCAGCGATTGTGATTGGTGGTGGGGTAGTAGATGCTGGTGAGTTATTTTTAGCACCAGTACGAGAAGCAATGGATAGGTATATGCCATTTGCAGGTACCCATACACCTCCAAAAATAATCGCAGCAAAGTTTGGCAATGATGCTGGCCTAATTGGCGCGGCAGATTTAGTTAGAGGATAGATCCATCCTCTAAATCATCATCTTTTCTAGCAGTTCGCCAGATTATTGTTGCGATAGAGCCTAAGAAGCCAATTACCGCTGGCCAAACTCCAAATACTTCAAAATCGGTCAAGGTATAGAGCAGTAGATAAATACTACTGCCGATAAAAGCTGCCGCAGATGCACGTTGGGTCTGATCAAGTTTGAGCCAGCGCGGATTTGGCGGAATGAAACGATTTACTTCATCAAAGTTATCTAACTCATCAAGGTAGGTAGTTGGCGCAGACTGATCAAGTGATAGACCGGAAATAATTGAATCAAACTCCGCATCTACTAGATCTGTCTCTTTAAAGTCAGGCCCCCTTTGTAAGCTGCCACTTAATACATCTTCAATAAATAACTTACTCTCAGTATTTAATAAATCTGCATCATAATCTAATGGCACATTATGGTAGGAGTTTTCAAAGACCACCTCACGAATATCAACTGAAAATATATTATCAATTACCGTCATTGAGTTCTCTGGATCAACTGCATGATCATTAATTGAGTAGGCCACCATCACCGGTAGATCAATTAGGTATAGATCACGCTCTGCTAATTGCCAAAGTTTGCGAAGTGAATCAAGTGCTTTAAGTGGGGTGCGGCCATAGCTATGTTTTGGCGGGTTTGGTGCGGCGATATCGGTTGCACCCTTTTTAATTGAGGGGATGAAGTATTTAAGTATTGGAGTTAGCTTAAGAATAAATCTGCGATCATGAATAGATGGGTTTAATAGTATTAATCCCTCCACCTCACTGCCACGAATTTGGCAAAGCCGAAGTGCTAATGAGCCGCCCATCGAAAAGCCAGCTACAAATACTCGATCACATTTATCTTTTAACTCTAAAAATGATTGTTCAACACTGCTATACCAATCTGGCCAGGTGGTTTCATTTAATTTCTGCCAATCGGTGCCATGACCAGGTAAACATGGCGCAGAGACTGTGTAGCCAATTTGGTTAAAGTATTTTGCCCAAGGAGTGATAGTTACTGGTGAGCCGGTAAAGCCATGAATAACCAAAACACCGATTTTTCCACCGGCTAGGGTAAATCCAGCGGAGTTTGAAATTGAATTCACGCTCAGATAGTGTCATAGATTGGCAAGGGGGCTAAATTAGACCAATGGCATATTCGCTTTTGAAATCCTTTTTGATCCCGCTGTTGATGTTTATATTCAGGCCAAAGGTCAGTGGGCTTAGATTTGTTCCAACAAATGGTCCAGTAATTATCGCCTCAAACCACCTCTCCTTTAGTGACTCAATATTTATGCCCTTAGTTGTTCCGCGTAAGGTCACCTTCCTAGCCAAGAGTGAGTACTTCACATCTCCTGGCTTAAAAGGTTTTATAAAGAAGATCACCTTTATTGCATTAGGTCAGGTGCCGATTGATCGCTCAGGTGGCAAGCGAAGTGAGGCCGCACTACTTACTGGACTTAGATTGTTAAAAGAAAATCACTGCATTGGAATCTATCCAGAGGGAACAAGATCCCCCGATGGCCGGCTTTATAAAGGACGGACTGGCATTGCTCGAATGGCAATTGAATCAGGGGCGCCAATTATTCCAGTTGCCATGTTTAACACCGCCGAGATTCAACCAACTGGGCAGGTAGTGCCAAAGGTGCAAAGAGTTGAGATGGTATTTGGTGAGCCAATTTACTTAACTGGTGATTCAACTGATCAAGAGCTGCTTCGAAAAGAGACAAATAAAATTATGGAGACGATTGCAGCATTATCAAAGCAGGAGTATGTGCCAAATATGTATGCCTCAGATGCAAAAGATGCAATTAAAAAAAGTCAGCTAGAAGAGTCAGAGGAGGAGGAGTAATTACTCAGCTCCAATAAACTCTCTTCGCGTTGTAATATATTTACACATATCGCAATTATCTTTAGCTGCAGGCATAGCTCCACTTACCACTGTAATAAAATCGGTAAGCCGCTGTGATAGCGCCTCTGGGTTTCTAGCAATTGGCCGCCAAGTATGTTTTAGCTTTATACCAAAACCTTTTGTAACATCACCTGCTGGCTCCAGCAATGACCAAACCAATAACCCCATTAGCGATACTTTTTTAGCAGGCCCAGTTGCTGGATTTTCAAGTGCAAAGGCGTAGGCCTCAAGTTGTGGTTGGTAGAGATCGGTTTTATCTGAGTCTTTGGCTTGGAATTTGCAATCAATAATGCCAAATGTGGAATCTGCAAACTCAATTAGCAAATCATACTTGCCGCGAATTGCATACTTAGTGGGCGAACCATTTACATCAATAAAAGATGATTTAACCCAGCCGCCAAGATCGGCAACCTTTCCTGCTGGTAGTACTGGTGCGATATCTGCAGTGGTTTTAGCAGCAAAGTAATTCTCTTGCATATTGGCTAAGTCACCCACCAATGGCATAAAGCCGGGGGTGCGCAGGCCGTGGTTGTAATTAAGCCATAAGCACTTATGGCAACTACCCCATGAAAATGTTAAATCTGATGGTGAGATAAACTCGCGAGCACTTCCTACTGCATTTGATGAGGCCATAATTACTCTTTTCGCTACGCACATTATTGGTGTGCCCTATTTTGGATTTACTTAAGATAATCTTGCCGAAGGCCACTGACAATCGGGGTGACCGCCACGAGTTTTGTGAAATATGAAGGGGTAGCGATGAGCGCCAAGCAGCGATTATTTAACGCTACTAGAAGTTACAGCCAACTCTTGGTTGGGGTAGCTGTAATCCTCTCGCTATTTTTCACCGCATTTCTGGGATCAGATAATCTAAATTGGCAGATCACCCTGGCGGTAATCGCATTAATAATCGGTATTCCCCATGGGGCACTTGATCATTTAGTAACTCTGCCAAAGGATAAGCCAGCAAAAATGGCTGCCTTTGTGATCACCTATGTGTTAATCGCAGTAGTGGCCGTTTGGGCAATTCTTAAATGGAATGTATTAGGTTTTCAATTGGTAGTAATAATGAGCGCTGCCCACTTTGGAGTAGGAGATGCCGCCTTTATCGCAGAGAGTGAGCGATTAAATAATGGCGTAAGTAAGTCATTAATGGGCCGCCTGATCTATGCAATCCCAGCTGGGTTATTGCCAGTATTTGTGCCACTAAGTAGTGATCTCACAAACTCAGCTCTGGCCCAGGTTAATCCAAAGTTAATTAATTGGGCAGGTAGTAATACAAATCTAATTCATCTCTCTGTTCTACTGGTAGCAGCCTCTGGCGTATTTGTTTTAGTTTTAAAGCGTGATGATAAAGCTGCGATTGATTTAACCTTACTTGCCGCCCTTTCAATCTTAACTCCACCGCTAGTGGCATTTGCAATTTACTTTGGGCTCTGGCACGCACTTCGCCATACTGCGCGCCTAACCTTAAATCTGCCAAAATCACTAGCTGCTTATCAAAACAATAATCCGGGGCGGGCGTTTTTGCAGGCGGTAATTCCCGGCATTCCAGCATTAATTGGCACATTTATTGTGGCGGGGATATTAGCGGCAATAAATCCTGAAAACTCAAGATTGCTTTGGTCGATCTTGGTAGTAATTTGGGCGCTAACTGTGCCACATATGATAGTTACCGCTAAATTAGATAAAGTGGCATTAACTTAAGTAATTTAAAGCTAATTACTTAGTATCGCAGAGAAGATTGTAAATACTCCAAGTCCAATCATTACAGCCCCTCCAAAGCGGCGCATAAAGATTAACCGGCCAACATCTGATGCTAACCAGAGGCGGACTGTGCCAGCTAAAATTCCGTAACTACCATCTGAGATAAATGCCATAATTGCAAAGATTGCGCCAAGTAGTAGTAATTGAGATCTGACATTACTTTTTTCTTGATCAACAAAGGCAGGCAATATTGCGGCAAAGAAAACAATTGATTTCGGATTTAACACTCCTACCCAAAATCCATTTTTGACCGAGGTGAGTAGGGATGGTTTAGCACCATCTGTTTTTTGCATTCCTTGGGCATCAACTTTACTGGCAGCGAAGGCGGTGTAACCTAAATAAATTAGATAGCTACCACCTGCCCATTGCACACCGGTATAGAACAGGTGAGAGCTTTGCAGTAGCGGACCAAGACCAACGGCTACGGCAACAGATACTAAAAACATGCCACTGGCATTACCAAAGACAGTAGCTATTGCAGCAGCTCTGCCCCAGGCGATTGCCCGAGCAATTGTGAATAGAACTGATGGGCCTGGAGCCAGGATGATCAAAAATGAGGCTATTAGGTACTCCCAGAGCCGAGAAGGGATCACATCTTGAGAGAACACGCGGCAATCTTACGGCTTGCCACAGGTGGGTATGTAGGTTTTACATAAGATTTGGCCATGTCCCACCTATTAGCTGAGCAATCTGGCGCAGTTCTTTGTTTGACCCTAAATCGGCCAGAAAAGAAAAATGCAATAACTCAGGATATGTATCAAGGGTTGGCAGATAAGTTAAATGAGGCAGCTGGTGATTTTTCAATCCGCGCCGTTGTTATTACCTCAAATGGTGACTCTTTTACCGCTGGAAATGACATTAATGATTTTGCTAATGATCCACAAATGGATGAGGGCTCTCCAGTATTTAATTTTCTATTTGCAATTCACAACTTTCCCAAGCCATTAATTGCATCGGTTAAAGGTAGCGCGGTTGGAATTGGCACAACCATGCTGATGCACTGTGATTTAGTAACGGCAAATCCAGATACCCAATTTTCAATGCCCTTTGTCTCCTTAGGCTTAGTTGCTGAGGGTGGCTCAAGTTATTTATTCCCAAGATTAGTAGGCCATGCCAAAGCATCAGAGATCTTGTTAACTGGTAGAACATTCTCAGCTGATGAAGCACTTAAGATGGGTTTGATAAATACAGTTGCAAAAGATGAATTATCAGCTGCAATGGCATTTGCTAATGAGATTGCCGAGCAACCTCCCTCTGCGGTAATTAATACTAAGGCGCTACTTAAGAGTGGCTCCCATGAGGCACTTAATCAGGTGATGAAGGCTGAAGGCATTTTATTTAAATTAGCTGCGCAGTCTGATGAGGCTCAAATTGCCTTTATGAACTTTTTATCCAAGAAGAGTAAGGCTAAGTAATGTCACTTGCAGGTAAGCGAATATTTATTACTGGCGGCTCTCGTGGCATTGGATTAGCAATTGCGCTAAGAGCTGCTAAAGATGGTGCATCAATTGCAATTGCTGCAAAAACTACTGAGCCGCATCCAAAGCTACCTGGCACAATTCATACTGCAGCAAAAGAGATTGAGGCAGCAGGTGGGAAAGCGGTTGCTATTCAATGTGACATAAGAGATGAAAATCAGATTACTTCAGCTATTGAACAAGCAGCGGCTGCATTAGGCGGCATTGATATTCTCATCAATAATGCTTCGGCAATTAACTTAACAAATACTGAAAATACCCCTGCAAAGCGATTTGATTTGATGATGGGTGTTAATACTCGAGGTACTTTTCTAACCTCACAGGCCGCTCTTCCTTATTTAAAGAAGAGTGCACAAGAGGGAAGAAACCCACATATCTTGATGCTCTCGCCCCCACTTTCCATGAAAGGAAAATGGTTTAAGCCACACCTTGCCTACACAATGGCAAAGTATGGAATGAGTATGTGTGTGTTGGGTTTAGCAGATGAATTAAAGCGAGATGGAATTGGGGTTAATGCACTTTGGCCAAGAACTGCAATTGATACCGCAGCTCTTGCCATGATTCCTGGAATGGATGTGGCATTTTGCAGAACTACCGACATAATCTCAGATACTGCATACATTATTTTAAATAGAGCAGGCAAAGAGTGCAGCGGCAATTTCTTTATTGATGAGCAGGTTCTAGCAAGTGAGGGAGTTACAGATTTAGATAAGTATGCAGTTGTTCCTGGTACGAAAGAGTTTATTAACGATCTATATGTTGATTAAATCTTAAACTCGGTATGAGTATGCTCAGTTTCAGTAATTCCTGAGGAGTACCTCTCTTCATAATTTCCAGCCCGCCAAATCACAAGTGAGAGTAACCAAGCGCCAACAAAAGATGCCACAATAAAATAGCCCACCCGGTTCAAATCGATCTGTGATAACGCGGTAAATGGCTGGTAGTTATCAATATCAGTTTTCTTGGATAAAACACTTATAAATTGAATTGTGCCAATTACAAAGGCTACAAATATTGATAATCCAGTTGTAGTGATGTTGTAGTAAATCTTGCGAAGGGGTGAGGTAAAAGCCCAGGAGTAAGCCTTAGTCATAAATATTCCATCTAGTGAATCCATTAGTGACATGCCAGCTGCAAAAATTAGTGGCAGTGCAATTATGGCAAGAGGTGGCAAGGTGCCGCCAACAGTTCCAACCGCTGCAGTTGCAGATAAGGCAAGGAGTGCAACCTCAGTTGCAGTATCAAAACCTAAGCCAAATAAAACTCCAACTGGATATAACTGCCAAGAGTGGTCAAAGCCATTTTTAAATGCACCTCGGAAGATCCGCTTCATCAGGCCGCGTTCATTTAGTAGTTGAGTTAAGTGCTCATGAGAAAACTTACCCGTCTTTGCCTGTCGCCAAACCTTAATAATTCCAATCAAAATTACTAGGTTTAAAATTCCAACTAGATATAAAAATATGGTAGATACTGAGGCGCCAATAATTCCACCGGTTTCAGCAAAATCTTTTTGAAACTTTGATGCTTGTTTTGCCGCAAATGCGATAGCAACTGATAGAGCTAAAACAATTGTGGAGTGGCCGAGAGAGAAAAATAATCCAATAGCGAGTGGCTTTTTACCTTTTGCTAACATCAGGCGAGTTGTGTCATCAATTGCTGCGATATGGTCAGCATCAAATGCATGGCGTAATCCAAATGAGTAGGCGAGAGCGCCAGCGCCGGCATAAATAAGAGCACCTGAACCATCGGTAAGTGAGCTATAGGCCGGGTTTGAGTTGTAGTGAATGAATAAACCCCAACCAGCAACGTGCAAAAATACGACAACGCTGATAACCCCAATGAGTGCAGGTAACTCTTCTTTGGAGAAGCGTAAATGCTCTCTAAGGGTGGATTTATTGCTCATTGTGAGATCTTATTGCAAACGATTTGCAACTGCAATTATTTGAAATAAGAGTTGCTACTGTTTATCTATGAGATCTAAAGCACTAATTGCAGCAGCCTTATTAGTTAGCTTATTTCCGGTAGTAGCAAATATGCCAGCTGCAGGTGCCCACACAAAACTTATCTCCTCAAATCCAGTAGCAGGAAGTGTTGTAGATGTATGGCCAGAGCAGATCACTCTGGAGTTTAATGAGGAATTACAAAACATCGGTAGTGAAAAGGCAAATTTTGTTGTGGTTAACAATGCGGTGGGAGATCAGGTAAGTGAAGATGATGAAATATTAAGTGGTAACACCGCCACCTTGACTCTTTCACCTAACACAGTAAAAGGAGCTGTTTTAGTTTTCTATCACGTGGTATCTGCTGATGGTCATGCGGTGGAGGGGGAGTATAAATTCACCTTTGGCCAGGGCGAAGTTACCGCTGAAGGGGTAACAAATACTGAGGAGCAAAAGTATCCAATAACTATTTATATTGCCTCTGCACTTTTTATTACAACTGGTCTATTTTTTGCAATCTACTCATACCGTCGCAGAAATAAAAGTTAAATAAAAAACGCCCCAGCTTTTAACTGAGGCGTTTTAAATTAGATCTTATAGATCGTAATAAAGCTCAAACTCAGCTGGATGTGGACGAAGGCGAACATAATCAACCTCTTGCTTGCGCTTGAAGTCAATCCAAGTATCGATTAGATCCTTAGTAAATACACCACCACGAGTTAGGAACTCATTATCTTTTTCAAGATTATTTAGAACTGCATCAAGTGAGCCTGGCACCTGCGGAATTGCAGCAGCCTCTGCTCCTGTTAATTCATACAGATCCTTATCAACTGGCTTTGGTGGCTCAATCTTGTTTTGAATTCCATCAAGACCTGCCATCAACATCGCAGCAAATGCTAGATATGGATTAGATGATGGATCTGGGCAACGGAACTCAATTCGTTTTGCCTTTGGGTTAGATCCAGTAATTGGAATACGAATACAGGCAGAGCGGTTTCTAGCTGAGTAAACCAAGTTAACTGGTGCTTCATATCCTGGTACTAAGCGCTTGTATGAGTTAACAGTTGGATTGGTAAAGGCTAGAAGTGATGGTGCATGCTTTAGCAAGCCACCGATATACCAACGAGCCATATCAGATAGGTCGCCATAACCCTCACCCCAGAACAATGGCTTGCCATCTTTCCAAAGTGATTGGTGAACATGCATTCCAGAACCGTTATCACCAAATAATGGTTTTGGCATAAAGGTTGCTGTCTTACCAGCTTCCCATGCTGTGTTCTTAATGATGTATTTAAATTTCATCAGTTCATCACCGGCGGTTAAAATATCGCTGAAGCGATAATTAATCTCCATCTGTCCTGCAGTTCCTACCTCATGGTGAGCACGTTCAACTAGCAACCCTGCTTTACCAAGATTCATAACCATCTCATCGCGAAGATCTGCGAATTGATCAGTAGGGGAGACTGGGAAGTAGCCACCCTTAATACGAGTGCGGTAACCACGATTTGGTGTGCCATCAGCATCAGCTTCAATTCCAGTATTCCAAGCACCTTCATAGGAATCAATATGGTGGAAAGCTTGATTCATTCCAGTTTCAAATCGCACACTATCAAAAACATAGAACTCCGCCTCTGGTGCAAAAAATGCTGTATCAGCAATTCCAGTACCGCGCATGAACTCAACCGCCTTTGCAACTACACCACGTGGATCACGTGAGTATGCAGAGTCATCACTTGGGTTATGAACTGAGAAGAGAATAATTAAAGTTTTTTCCTTACGGAATGGATCAAGGTATGCCGAAGATGGAACTGGCAGTAACTTCATATCTGATTCATGAATTGATTGGAAACCTCTGATTGAGGATCCATCAAACATTAAACCATCTTTAAATACACTTTCATCAAATGATTCAACTGGCACATTAAAGTGATGTTGAATACCTGGCAGATCGATAAACCTTACATCGATAAGTTTTACATCATTTTTCTTGATGTAATCGAAGATCTCTGCTGAATTCTTAAACATCTATTCTCCTAAGAATTAATAGTGCTGAAAGTCAGGGCCACAATGCACCGATTCAGATAGGTAAAATCTAGTAGAGAATAATGAAAAAGCAGTAACCCTTGTGTTACAACTATGTTTCTAGAGTTGGGTAGGGCTAGGGTTAGCGCATGAGTTTTGCAGAATTGCCGCAAATATCACCTGAGGCCTCCCTTGGTAGGCGGCTTTTGGCCTTGGTGATTGATTGGACGATGTGCCGGTTAATTGTTGCCTTACTAGGCCCGGCTTTTTTACCAGAGAGCAGCTTTAACACCTTAATTATTTTCTTCCTTGAGGTAGCCCTGTTTACAACTTTATTTCAAGCCTCAGCAGGACAACGGCTTATGGCGGTCAAAGTTGTCAGTTTTCCAGATCAATTAAGAGTGTCACCACAAAGAGTACTCCTGCGCACTCTGCTGATCTGCTTGGTTCTACCAGCAATCTTTACTAAAGATGGCCGAGCATTTCATGATCACTTTACGCAAAGTCAAACTATTAGAGAGATTTACTAACGCTTAGGCATCCGATTACTTGTTGGCATTGGTCCCTTTGGCATTGGAATATTTAAGCCACCAACAGAGCGCAATCGAGCCCGAACCTCACGAAGTTGGACGGTGCTTAATTTTTTAGGTAATTTCTTTAAATGTTTTTGTAATTTGCGAATTGAAACCTGACCTTGGCCATCTCCTACTAAAACTTCAGTCACTGGCACACCGGATAAGAAGCGCTCCATCTTGCGTCTTTCATCCTGCATTAATGTGCGAACAGCAAAGCCACCTTCACCAACTAAAATAATTCCAGCCTTACCAGATACCCGATGGACCATATCCTGGTCACGATTAACAGCAACTGCAGGTGTTGTTATAAATCCTCTTTTTATTGACATTAACACACTAGCTCCTGCACCAAGCTGTCCTTGAATTGATGAGAAGGCTGCGGTGTTTGCAAATCTAGTGAATAAGAAAAAACCTGCTAAAAATGCAAGTGGTAATGAGAGAAAGCCGGCATAGATTGGATGACCTAAATTATTTCCAATAATTACGCCAAATCCTAAAATCAGTACAAATACAAGTAAGCACCAAAGAATTGCTATTGGTGAGTCATTCTTAACTAACTTATATGCATCCTTTAAAACAGAGAGTTGAGATTGCTTCTGGGGTGCACCATCTTTTAGCAACTCTTTTTCTTTCTTCTTACGACCAAACATTTTTCTCCTTTACTTAACTGCTCGGGCAGCCATCGCCTGGTTGTAGAGACGACCTGCTCTATAGCTAGAACGTACCAATGGACCACTCATAACACCAAGAAATCCTATTTCTTGCGCCTCTTTACTCAACTCCACAAACTCATTTGGCTTAACCCAACGAACCACCGGGTGGTGTTTGCTACTTGGCCGCAGGTATTGGGTGATTGTAATCAGATCACAACCGGCATCTCGTAAATCAGCCAGAGCCTGTGAAACCTCATCTCTACTTTCACCCATTCCTAAAATTAAGTTTGATTTAGTTATTAATCCAAAATCTCTTGCTTGGGTAATTACATTAAGGGATCTTTCATATCTAAATGCAGGCCGGATCTCTTTAAATATTCTTGGCACAGTCTCAAGGTTATGAGCAAATACCTCTGGGCGGGTTTCAAATACCTGATTAAGTAGGTGTGCATGGCCACTGAAATCAGGGGCTAACATCTCAACACCTACACCAGGATTTAAAGCATGTACTTGAGAGATTGTTTCAGCATAAAGCCAAGCACCCTCATCATCTAGATCATCTCGGGCAACTCCAGTAATAGTTGCATACTTTAAATTCATTGTTTTAACCGACTCGGCAACTCTTCTTGGCTCATCACGATCTAATGGATCAGGTTTGCCGGTGTCAATGTTGCAAAAGTCGCACCTTCTCGTGCAGGCACTTCCACCAATTAAAAATGTTGCTTCTCTATCTTCCCAGCACTCAAAAATATTTGGGCATGCTGCTTCTTGGCATACGGTATGAAGACCTTCCTTAACAACTAATGAACGAAGTTTTGTGTACTCAGGTCCCATCTTTGCTTTGGTCTTAATCCACTCAGGTTTTCTTTCAATTGGTGTTTGGGCATTTCGAGCTTCAATTCGCAGCAGTTTGCGACCATTTGGATCGATACTCATTGTGATACTCGCTCTAACATGGGCAAAATATATCTTTTCAATATTGGCATTACCTCTTCGACCGTAATATTTCTGCCAAGCTCAGCCGAGAGTGAAGTCACCTTCGCATCTGCAATACCGCATGGAATAATCTTTGAGTATGCAGTTAAATCTGGATTTACATTAAGTGCAAAACCATGCATAGTCACACCCTTTGCCACCCGTAATCCAATTGCGGCAATCTTACGATCACCCTTTTCATCTCTTAGCCAAACACCACTTCGCTCACAGTAACGCTCTGCTTTAATCCCAAACTCACCACATATTGAAATAAGAGCAGTTTCTAACTCTCTAACAAAACCAACTACATCGGTTGAATTTTTTAATTTAATAATTGGATAACCAACAATTTGTCCAAGACCGTGCCAGGTTATTTTTCCGCCCCGATCAACATCAATTACCGGCGTGTTATCTAAGGGGCGATCAGTGATTTCAGTGCGACGACCAGCGGTATAAACCGATGGGTGTTGAAGAATTAATAAAGTATTAGGTTCGATATTATTAATTACCTTTTCTTGTATTTCTTTTTGCATCTGCCAGGCAGATAGGTAATCAAGAACTCCGAGCTCTTCAACTCTGAGAAGATTCTGTGAAACTATGGTTGAACTCACACCGATAGCCTAATTGGCAGGTGAATATTTGGCTAAAGATTGCCATTTTTGGCAGCCATGTGTGTGAGCAAAATTGCATCGCTGATAGATTTACCCCCTAATCCTTATTACCGAAAGGCTTTTATACCCATGGCTGGAAAAAGTAAGAGTTCTGTAACTGTCAAAAATCGTAAACCTTTTGCTATTGCGATGTTGGTTGTAATCGCCTGGTTCATCATAACTGGCGTATTTGGCCCACTTTTTGGCAAGTTAACATCTGTTCAAGAGAACAACAACTCTTCTTTTTTACCAAAAGGGGCGGAAGCAACCAAGGCATCTGATGTGATTCAAACATTTTCTGGTAAGGATTCATTTAATTTTCCAGCACTAGTTCTTTTTGAAGGTGAGATCAACCCACAATTAATTTCAAAGGTAAATGAACACCTAACTAAGGTTGGCGATTTAACACTGGATGGAACTAGCGCAAAAATCTCTGATTACCTAGCCCCAGGTCAACAAATTACCGCCTTCCCATCCGCAGATGGAAAAGCAATTCTAGGAAATATACCCTTAGATGGAAATGCAATTGCAAAGGTCTTACCAAACGATAAGCCAGTCCTACCAGCAATAGTTGAAGAGTTGCGGGCAGATGTTGCACCATTTGCCAAAGCAAACTCACTTGATTCATATGTAACCGGACCTGGTGGATTACTTGGTGATTTATTTGAAGCATTTGGTGAAATTGATTCTAAATTACTTCTCTCAACTCTTGTTGTAGTAGCCCTGATCCTGATTGTTGTATACCGCTCACCTATCTTATGGATCATTCCGCTGCTTTCATCGTTATTTGCTCTATCAACTGCAGGTGGAATTGTTTATTTATTAGCGAAGAACAACATTATTGATGTTGATGGTCAATCCCAAGGAATTTTGTCGGTACTAGTTATAGGTGCTGCCACCGATTATGCGCTGCTACTAATCGCACGCTACCGTGAAGAGCTACATCTTTTTGAATCTCGTTTTGATGCGATGCGCGCTGCTTATAAAGGTGTATGGGAACCAATTCTTGCCTCTGGGTCAACAGTTTCTATTTCATTATTAACTCTTTTATTTAGTCAGTTAACAAATACTGCAAGCCTTGGGCCAATCGGTGCAATTGGAATTGTTTGTTCAATGATTACGATTCTTACTTTGTTACCGGCGCTTCTACTGCTATTTGGCCGTTGGATTTTTTGGCCTCGCAGGCCAGAGTTTGATGGTGATGATCATGTTATGTCTGGAACTTGGAGCAAAGTTGGTAACGTTATTGAAAAAAATCCAAGGCGGGCATGGATTATTTCTGGAATATTCTTATTACTTCTTGCCTCAGCCGCTCCAACATTAAAAGCTGATGGTATTGGCACTATTGATTCATTCACGGGAAATCCTGAGTCAGTTGTTGGTCAAAAGCTACTTGAGACGCACTTTCCAGGCGGTGAAGGGGATCCAACTCAAATTGTTGTTGCCGCAGATAAAATCGAAGCAGTAACTGCAGCGGTTAGAAATGCGCCAGGAGTTACAGATGTTTCACCACTTCTTGATGGTTTTGTGGTTCCAGGTCAGCCACTACCAAAGGTAAAAATTATTGATAATAAAGCAATAATTAATGTCACCTTAAATAAAGCACCAGATAGTGTTGAAGCTGGAGATGATATTCCAAAGATTCGCGAGCTAGCACATGCTGCAGATGCCACATCATTAGTGGGTGGTACTAGTGCGGTTTACTTTGATGTTAGAACTGCAAATGATCGAGATAATCGAACAATTATCCCAATAATTTTATTTGTAATTACATTAATTCTTGGAGTGCTGCTAAGAAGTATTTTCAGTGCAGTTCTATTGCTTGCAACTGTTGTGCTTTCATTCTTTGCAACCTTAGGTGTTTGCGCGCTGGTCTTCAACCATATATTTGGATTTGCTGGGGGAGATAACTCCTTCCCACTCTTTGCATTTATCTTCCTAGTTGCCCTCGGTATTGATTACAACATCTTCTTAATGACTCGAGTGCGAGAAGAGTCCCAAAAAATTGGTACTCGTCCTGGTGTAATTAAGGGCTTAACCGTAACTGGCGCAGTAATTACCTCAGCTGGAATTGTATTGGCTGCAACCTTTGCTGTTCTGGGCTTATTGCCACTTGTTCCACTTGCTCAAATCGGTTTTGCAGTTGCCTTTGGCGTATTGCTAGACACAATTATTGTTAGATCGATTTTAGTACCGGCTTTAGTTCATGATATTGGACCAAAGATCTGGTGGCCTTCTAGATTACAGCGTGAGGGTAAGTAGTACTCTTCTCAAGTGGCACCTCGTGTTGGAATTGCAGGGTATGGATTAGCTGGGCGGTATTTTCACGCCCCACTGCTTAAGGGTGCGGATTTTGAAATTGTTGGAGTATTAACTACAAATGCTGAGCGCAAGTTAGCTGTAATTTCAGATTTTCCTAATGCTCAGGTAGTTGCAAGTATCGATGAGCTTTTAAAATTAAAGCTTGATCTATTAGTTGTTGCAACAATAAATAGTTCACATGCCCAATTAGCAATTGCTGGCCTCAGGGCGGGCGTGCCAGTTGTAGTAGATAAGCCAATGGGACGGACATTAAAGGAGACACAGGAGATAATTGCAGTTGCTAATCAAAGTAAAGTTGGGGTAACTACCTACTTTAATCGCAAATGGGATAGCGATGCATTAACCATTAAGAAGGTAATTAAAGAGGGCAAGTTAGGAAAGGTATTTAGATTAGATTCTAGATTTGAAAGATTTCGCCCAGATTTAACACCGGACTCTTGGCGAGAGAATTCAACTGCCCAAGAGGGCGGCGGAAATCTATTAGATCTACAGCCGCATCTACTTTCCACAGCACTTGATTGGTTTGGACCAGCGAAGTTAGTGGCAGCATCGGTTAGATCAATCCGAGGCGGATCTGATGATGACATTACCTTGGTACTAAAACATGACAGCGGTGTTGATTCATACTTATCAGCAAGTGCCATTAATGGCGCTCCAGGTCCTCGAATTAGAATCACTGGTGACGGCGGATCTTTAATAATTAATGATTTAGACCCACAGGAGGATTTACTACGAAGTGGTCAGTACCCAAAGGGTGGGGTTTGGGGGCAAAGCACAAAAAGTATTACCTATCTGCAGTACGGGGATGAAAAGATTGAGTATCCAGGTGTTGATGGAAATTATGCGCAGTTTTATCTGCAGGTTAAGAAGGCGCTATCAGGTGGAGTATGGCCAGTTTCTATAGAGGAGATAATTACAGTAGCAACAATTATTGATCAAGCCAGAGAGATTTCTTTTAGATAGGTTATTTAACTAACTCAGTCAACGCATTTGAAACATGTGGGTAATCAAACTCAAAGCCAGCATTTATTAAAACTTGTGGCATAACTCTTTTTGAGCCAAGCACCTCAGTTGAGAAGCCACCTAATACTGCTCGTAGAGCGAATGCTGGAGCTGGAAATAGTGCAGGACGCTTTAATGCATGAGCAAGAGCGGCGGTAAACTGCTGATTTGTAACTGGATTTGGAGTTACTAAATTGACCGCACCTTCAATTTTAGAGTTAAGTAAAAATATCATCGCTTTAATTTGATCATGCAAAGTAATCCAGGACCACCACTGTTTACCAGAGCCTAACTTTCCACCAAGTCCAAATTTAAATAACGGCAACATCTGTCCCAATGCGCCACCAGTTGGGTCTAACACTATTCCAGTGCGCAATTTAATAGTTCTAACACTTGCCGCAAGAGATGCGGCAGCCTCCCACTCCCTGCAAACTATTGAGAGAAAATCAGTGCCACCACCATCTGCTTCAGTAACGGCGCGATTACCAGTCTCGCCATAATGGCCAATTGCACTTGCCGAGATAAAAACAGCAGGTTTTAACTGCTCACATGCGCTGGCAATTGTGGTTGTGCCAAGCAGGCGGGAGTTTAGGATTTCAGAGCGGTATGCAGCAGACCAACGCTTTCCACCAACTGATGCACCAGCTAAGTGAAAGATTGCATCTACACCTTCCAGAGATTGCGTATCAATCTGACCCTTAATAGGATCCCAAAAAACCTCATCAGATGTTCTAACTGGACGTCTTACTAATTTTTGTACCTGATAGCCATCATTTTTTAACTGCGCAACCAAGGCTGTTCCGATTAATCCAGAGGCGCCAGTTACAGCTACCTTATTTATTCTTGCCACTATTACAAACCAAGATCAGATTCGAAGCGACCTTCTTCTAATCGATCTTTTAATGTCACTAGGAAGCGGGCAGCATCAGCGCCATCTACTACTCGGTGGTCGTAGGAGAGTGCAAGATAAACCATCGATCTAATTGCAATTGTCTCCCCACCATCTGAATCTTTAACAGCAACTGGCCGTTTAACAACTGCGCCAAGACCAAGAATTGCAACTTGTGGTTGATTAATAATCGGGGTATCAAATAGAGCGCCACGAGAGCCGGTGTTTGTTAATGTAAATGTGCCACCACCTAGCTCATCCGGCGTAATTTTATTCTCTCTTGTTCTAGCTGCCACATCTGAAATTCTTCGGGCAACTCCACCCATATTTAAATCACCGGCATCTTTAACAACTGGTACTAATAATCCACGATCGGTATCAACTGCCACACCCAAATGCTCTGCGGCATGATAAGTAATCTGATCACCCTCTACAGATGAGTTTAAAACTGGATGTTGCTTTAATGCTTCACAAACTGCAACTGCAAAAAATGGTAGGAAGGTTAACTTAACTCCCTCTCTCTCCTCAAAAGATACTTTAGCTGCGCTACGCAAGCGATCAATCTTTGTTACATCAACCTCTACTACTGTTGTTAGTTGCGCGGAGATCTTTAATGACTCGACCATACGATCTGCAATAACTTTACGAAGTCGGGACATACTCACTGTTGTGCCGCGAAGTGGTGAAGCTATAACTGGTGGTCGAGGAGTAGATGCTTGCGTGGAGTTAGTTGGAGTTTTAATACTTGCCATTGCTACTGCAGTTGGTGTAGCCGTAGCACGTGGGGCAGCAGCGAAGATATCCTCTTTGCGAATACGCCCGCCCACACCACTTCCTTTAACAGTTGCAAGATTAACCCCAGCTTCAGCAGCCAGCTTTCGAACTATCGGTGTTGCATATGCATCATCTGAGCGGGTTGCAGTTGCAACCGATGCGGCCGCAGCGTAAGTAGTAGGTGTGACTACAGGGGCTGGTTTTTGTACCGCAATATTTGGCATAAGAGCATTTGGTGTAGGAGTAGGGGTATTAATTGGCGCAGCAGCTGCTCCAGTAAGACCAATCGATGCAAGACGTGCACCAACTGGCACAGTTGTATCAACTGCAACATCAATACTTAAAATAGTTCCAGATACTGGAGATGGAATCTCGGTATCAACCTTATCTGTTGAAACTTCAAGTAGCGCCTCATCGACTGTAACTAGATCCCCAACTTTTTTAAGCCAGCGGGTAACAGTTCCTTCAGTTACAGATTCCCCAAGTGCTGGCATTGAAACAATTGTTGCACCAGCGGTATTGGCTGTAGTATTTGTCGGTATAGATTGAGTAATTGGTTGTGTAACAACATTTTGCACTATGACAGCTGGCTCAATATTTTTTTCTACCACAGGAGTAGTAATTAATGTTTTATGCTCGACAACTACAACATCAGGTTTGGCGTTAGCACCTACTGACTCTGCAATTACCGCAAGCTCTGCGCCAACTGGCACAGTTGAGTCAACTGGCACAACAATTTTTTGTAATACACCAGCAACTGGGGATGGAATTTCAGTATCAACTTTGTC
>Ga0209444_10000142_pt1 | contig 38276 bp, 33 predicted proteins | sample LauGreFaBDMM15DN_2_FD_188215 | JGI IMG/M metagenome (GOLD analysis project Ga0209444, IMG submission 188215) | Freshwater lake microbial communities from Lake Michigan, USA - Fa13.BD.MM15.DN (SPAdes) (version 2) | ecosystem: Environmental > Aquatic > Freshwater > Lake | place: Lake Michigan... | reverse complement strand
TCTGAACCTCGCTCTTCACTTCGATGTCTACCAATTCATCACTTTCCCATTGACGCTTGCCAAAAATTCGCTCTAAATCTTCTTTGAAGATGACCTCTTTTGCTAATAATTGCTCTGCGAGTTCCGTTAACTTGTCCTGGTTTTCAGAAAGGACTTGAAGCGCTCTTTGGTACTGACCTTCCACTAATTTAGAAACCTCTTCGTCAATGATGCGAGCGGTATCTTCTGAATAGGGTTTTGTAAAGGAATCTCGTCCTTGTGAATCGTAAAAAGAAATATTTCCAATACGTTCATTCAATCCGTAGATGGAAACCATCGCATAGGCTTGTTTCGTTACTTTTTCTAAATCACTCAATGCGCCTGTGCTGATTTTCCCAAAAGTCAATTGCTCTGCTGCTCGTCCACCTAATGCGGAACACATTTGATCTAAAATCTGCTCGGTTGTCGTAATACTGCGTTCCTCTGGCAAATACCATGCGGCACCCAATGATTGTCCACGTGGGACAATGGTCACCTTCACTAATGGATGTGCGTATTGCAACATCCACGAAATAGTCGCGTGTCCAGCTTCATGGAATGCAATGGATTTCTTCTCGACTTTAGTAATGATTTTATTTTTCTTTTCGAGTCCACCAACTATGCGGTCAACAGCGTCCAAGAAATCCTGTTTTTCTACATGTTTCTTATTGTGACGTGCGGCTATTAATGCTGCCTCGTTGCACAAATTAGCGATATCTGCACCGGAGAAACCGGGCGTTTGTTTCGATAAAAAATCAATGTCTAAACCTTCCACTAATTTCAAAGGCTTTAAGTGGACTTGGAAAATTTCTTTTCGTTCGTTCAAGTCGGGCATGTCTACGTAAATCTGACGATCAAAGCGTCCTGCTCGCATCAATGCCGCATCCAATACATCCGCTCGATTCGTAGCAGCTAAAATAATCACCCCGGAATTCGTTCCGAATCCATCCATCTCTGTTAATAATTGATTCAAGGTGTTTTCGCGTTCGTCGTTGGAATTAAATCCATTGTTCTTACCACGCGCTCGTCCGATTGCATCAATTTCATCAATGAAGATGATCGACGGAGCCTTTTCCTTCGCTTGACGAAATAAATCGCGCACTCTGGAGGCACCAACACCAACGAACATTTCAACGAAGTCAGAACCTGATAAAGAGAAAAACGGAACTTTTGCTTCTCCAGCAACCGCTTTTGCAAGAAGGGTTTTCCCCGTTCCTGGAGGCCCAACTAACAAGGCCCCTTTAGGTATTTTAGCACCTAATTCTGTATATTTTTTTGGGTTCTTTAAAAACTCAACAATTTCAACGATTTCTTCTTTCGCACCTACTAGTCCGGCAACATCTTGAAAAGTAATATTCGTTGATTTTCCTTTGTCGTATACTTGAGCACGAGATTTACCAATATTGAAGATTTGGCCACCTCCGCCACCTCCGCCGCCACCGCCTGACATTCGGCGCATCACAAACATCCATATAATGATGATGATGACAAATGGCAACAAATAACCTAAAATATCTCCAAGGTAATTTACTTCAGTCTCATTTTGATAGTCGTGGTAACCACGATCATCTAATGCTTTTTCAAAATTTGTAGGACTCCCAATGTTTTCGAGTTCAAAGATTACCGCCGTAGGCTTTCCTTTATTCGTTTTCATCATCTTTTTCATTTTCGGAAAATCAAGTTTGTTCGTCTCATTGACGTACTTCACACCTTGATTTTTCAATTGAAACTCAGCTTTTGACTGATTGATGATTTTTACATTTTTAACACCTTTGATGTCTACCAATTCCATCAAGGTCTCTTTGTACTTGACAGTAGCTGCTGGTGTTGAATTCATGAAAATATTGAAGGAAATCAAAGCGATTCCTAAGGCCGCATAAATCCAATAAATGGAAAATGGACTTTTCTTTTTTTCTTCTGACATATTCTATTTCCTAATTATAAATTTGGGATATCTGTACGAACAGCATCCGACCACAAATCCTCAATTTCAAAAAATGATCTTGCGTCTTTGTAAAAAATGTGCCCTACAACATTAATATAATCTAACAAAACCCATTCACTGTTGGTTTTTCCTTCAATATGCCAAGGTTTTTCTTTTAATTCTTTTCTTGTAAAACGTGTTACGGCATTTGAAATACCATCTACATGTGTACTTGACTCACCACTACAAATCACAAAAAAGTCACACACTGCACTCGGCAAATGTCTCAGATCCAATACTGAAATGTCCTTCGCTTTGTTATCTTGCATACCTTCAACAATGGCTTGACACAATTGTTCTGATTCTGTTATTCCGTTCTTTTTTCGCATTTCAAATATTTAATACAAAACTACGCGATAAATTTTAATTTTACTGCTCCTTAAACGCCGAGATGACAACGATTGGAAAAGAAATATATCGCCTTGATTGTGTAGACTCTACCAACAATTTTGCTGCCAAATTAATTAACGACCATATTTGTCAAAATGGTGCGGTAATATTGGCAGACGCGCAAACTGCTGGCAAGGGACAAATGGGGAATACTTGGGAATCAGCGTATTCCTGCAATCTGCTTTGCTCGATTATATGGAAGCCCGACAATCTGTCAGTTAGTGAACAAAGTAAAATTAGTTGGATGATTTGCTTAGCACTTCATAAATTACTTTTGCGCTTTGGAATCGATTCCTCCATCAAATGGCCCAATGATATCTTTGTTGGAACCCAAAAAATTGCCGGAATTCTCATTGAAAATCAACTGGAAGGAAAACACATTTCTTGGGTGATTGCTGGAATTGGATTAAACGTAAATCAACTACAATTTGAAAGTCCAAACGCAACAAGTGTTGGTCTTCAACTCGGGACAAGCATTCAAGTTAAAACCGTTTTGAACGAATTAATCGCTATTTTAAATGGGTATTTACAGCAATGGGACAGGTTAGAATCAACCTTGAAATCAACTTTCGAATCACTTTTATACCTGAAGGATGAGCTTGCTTTGTACAAAGATTTAGCAGGTGAATTTGAGGGGAAAATAATCGGTGTTCAAGAAGATGGACGCTTAATATTGGAAGTACACGAAGAAAATAGAAGCTATGCCTTAAAAGAACTTCAGTTTTTATCGAAATGAGCTTTCAATTGAAGACTCATTTGTTCGAACAAGGATTTTAATGGTTTTTCGACGAGTATTTTCATGTATCCGGTGATCTCCCCATCAAAAATAACCCGTCCATGACATTGACTGCTTTCTTCGCGAAGCTCGATAGTTAATGTAAATGGAAATGGACTACCCTCGCCAGAACGGTAACGAACGCTTTCGACATCCTTTTGATCAAATATCAAATTAATCGAAATACCACCTTGTGCCTTAAAACTACACTGCGTCTGATCAGCACTAAATTGTGAAACCTTGTCCTGTGGAAGTAAAAAAGTTAAATTTCGTGGATCAGAAAGAAAGTCACTCACATCTGATAACGATGCATTAATCTTTGTTGTGGGACTTTGAATGATCATACACGAATTATTGATTCCAAGTACTCGGATTCACGCGCCATTCAAGTAAAGTAGCTAAATCCCCGTCGTTGATGTAATTCGTTTTTACCGCGACATCAATTAACGTTGCGTAATCGGTAATCGTTTCAAACGGACACCCAGCTTCTTGAAATCCTTGATCAGCTTGAGAAAATCCGTAGGTAAACGTTGCTAGCAAGCCTTTAACTACAAGTCCACCTTGTCTTAATGCTTCTACAGCTTTCAAACTACTTCCGCCTGTAGAAATTAAATCTTCAATGACAATCACTTTTTGCCCAGCTTCGTATGCTCCTTCAATCAAATTTTCCATTCCATGACCTTTTGCAGCTGCACGAACATAAATGAAAGGCAAACCTAATTCTTGCGCAACTAAAGCACCTTGAGCGATTCCTCCGGTTGCTACACCTGCGATGACATCTGGCTTACCATAAACGTCGAGGATCAACTGTGCGTAGGCTTGACGGATGTGTGTGCGAACTTCCGGAAAGCTTAATGTTACTCTGTTGTCACAGTAAATAGGAGACTTCCAGCCAGAAGCCCAAGTGAAGGGTTTACTCGGTTGTAAACGAACAGCCTTCGTTTTCAATAATAATTCTGCTACCTTTAGCGCTTGTTCTTGATTTGATGCCATGCCGCAAAAATATAAAGTTTTCATGGATAAGCACGTAATTCATTTTACTTCTGTCCCAATTCCTGATGTTGAAATCGTAGAAAATGCGATGCCATTGAACATTTCGGCTTTACTAGGAATGATAAAAAATCAAGAAATCCAAGCTGTTAATCCTCATCCTAAGTCTGAATTAAAAACTTTTTTTAAACAATTTAATAAGATTAAAACGGCTGGCGGACTCGTATTTCATCCAGAGAGCGAATCATATTTATGGATTAAAAGACTTGGACTTTGGGATCTTCCAAAAGGAAAAATCGAACAAGGAGAAAGTTCAAAGGATGCTGCAATTCGCGAAATAACAGAGGAATGCGGCTTGACAGGAAATCTCCAGTTGAAACATAGGATTTGTTCGACATATCATGCGTACGAGTTTAAAAACAAATCCATTCTAAAGAAAAACAATTGGTATTACCTCGAATACCAAGGGGATTTAACTACAAGTCCGCAATTGGAAGAAAACATTACGGAAGCTCGATGGATAAAAAAAGAGGCCTTTGAGCATTGCTTAAAACAAACCTATCCGTCCATTGAAGAAGTTATATTTCATGCCTTTGATTCCTAAATTTTTGTTAAATTTGATTTTGAAATAATAATTCAACTTATCATTGTAAAAAATTAAGCTCATGAAATACGCATTACTTACATTCGCATTCCTATTTGTTGGATTTGCACAAGCTCAAAAAGAAACAAAACCAACTCCAGGTTTGAAATTTACAACCTTAGAAATTGTTCGTGAAAATATTCCTTATGACTCTAAAGATATGTTCGTTTTTGAGTTTAAAAACCTTTCTAAAAAATCAATTACGGTAAGTAATGTGCAAACAAGTTGTGGCTGTACTGCAGCTGAAAAACCAACAGAACCAATCAAAAAAGGTAAAAAAGGTGCAATTAAAGTGACCTATGACACCAAAAGAGTAGGTGCATTCACGAAAACAATTACCGTTTTTTCTGATGGTGGTGATCCAATTGTTTTGACAATAAAAGGATCTGTTCTTACTCCTTCCGATTCCCCAACGACAAACTAGTCGAGCTTTTTCTCGCCTAATGGAGATTGTGCTGCTGAGATAATTGTTATCTTTGCGGCAAAGATTGTGTCATGGAATTAGGGAAAACATACGAGCCGCAAAAAGCGGAAGATAAATGGTATAAACATTGGTTGGATAAAGGTTATTTTCATTCAGTCCCTGATCATCGTGAGCCCTACACTATCGTCATTCCTCCTCCTAACGTAACGGGTGTCCTGCATATGGGACACATGCTAAATAACACCATTCAAGATGTACTTGTCCGCAGAGCACGAATGCTTGGAAAAAATGCATGTTGGGTTCCTGGAACGGATCACGCTTCCATTGCAACAGAGGCAAAAGTAGTCCAAAAACTACGTCAAGAAGGCATTAAAAAATCTGACTTAACTAGAGACGAGTTTCTTGCACATGCTTTCGAATGGAAAGATAAACATGGCGGAATCATTTTGGAACAATTGAAGAAACTTGGTGCATCTTGCGATTGGGAACGGACGCATTTTACCATGGATAAGGAGTATTCTGAGTCAGTAATCAATGTATTCATGGACCTGCACGCAAAAGGTAAAATTTACCGAGGTGTCCGCATGGTGAACTGGGACCCGGAAGCTTTAACAGCGGTTTCTGATGAGGAAGTGAATTACAAAGAAGTCAATTCTCGACTTTTCTACGTTCGATACAAAATCATAGACACGATAGATGAATGGGTGACCATTGCGACAACGCGTCCTGAGACAATTTTAGGTGATACGGCTATTTGTGTGAATCCTGATGATGAACGTTATAAAAAGTTAATCGGAAAACACGTATTGGTACCAATCATCAACCGTGAAATCCCAATTATAGCCGATGATTACGTTGACAAAGATTTTGGTACTGGTTGCTTGAAAGTTACACCAGCTCACGACACAAATGACTACGAATTAGGTAGAAAATACAACTTGCCTTCCATTGACTTATTCAACGACAATGGGACATTGAACGAACATGGCGCACACTTTGCCGGAAAAGATCGTTTTGATGTCCGCAAAGAAATTGAAAAAGAACTGAACGAAAAAGGATACCTAGTTAAGACAGAAGACATCATTAATAAAGTTGGATTCTCAGAGCGCACGAATGCGGTAATTGAACCGAAGTTATCCATGCAATGGTTCGTTTCGATGAAAGAACTGGCTCAGCCCGCGTTGGAGAATGTGATGAATGGAAACATTCAATTCCACCCGGATAAATTCAAAAATACGTACCGTCACTGGATGGAAAATGTGAAGGATTGGTGTATTTCCCGTCAACTTTGGTGGGGACATCGAATTCCAGCTTGGTATTTTGGTAATCGTCCAGACGATTTCGTGGTAGCTAAAACGAAAGAAGATGCGTTGATGCTTGCACGTGAGAAAGCAGGAAGAGAAGTTCTAGAATCGGAGTTAAATCAAGATGAGGACGTACTCGATACATGGTTTTCTAGTTGGTTATGGCCTATTTCTGTATTCAATGGCCTGATACAGCCTGAAAACGAGGAAATCAAATACTATTACCCAACAAACGACCTTGTCACTGCACCAGAAATTATGTTCTTCTGGGTTGCGAGAATGGTAATTGCTGGATATGAATACTTGGGTGATCTACCATTTAAAAATGTATACTACACAGGTATTGTACGAGATAAACTTGGACGTAAAATGTCCAAATCACTTGGGAATTCGCCTGATCCAATTGAATTGATTGAGAAATTTGGAGCAGATGGTGTGCGTGTTGGAATTTTGATTTCCTCTCCTGCAGGAAATGATCTTCCGTTTGATTCGTCCCAATGTGAACAAGGCCGTAATTTCACCAATAAAGTGTGGAACGCTTACCGCCTGGTTTCTTCCTGGCAGGTTCGTGATATTGAGCAGCCTATGTCCTCACAGGTAGCCATAGATTGGTTCGAAAATCGCTTCCAAAAGGTATTGATTGAAATCAATGACCAATTCGATAAATTCCGTATTTCTGATGCACTAATGGCCATTTACAAATTGGTGTGGGATGATTTCTGTTCCTGGTATTTAGAAATGATTAAACCTGGATATGAACAACCTATTGATCGGCAGACATTAGATAAAACTAAATTCTTTTTCGAAGAATTATTGAAAGTCATGCATCCTTTTACGCCTTTCGTATCCGAAGAACTCTGGCATGCGCTAAACGAACGTAAAGATGGGGAGGATATTGTTATTGCTGAATGGCCGAAGGTGAAAGCAGTGGAAGAACAAGTACTAACAGGATTCGAGAAAGCAGAGAAAATCATTTCCCAAATCCGTAACATTCGCAAGAATAACAACATCGCTAATAAAGTGAAGTTGGAGATGTATGTGCGTGCAGATGCTACCACCCAAACGATTTTCGATTCCGTCATTGTAAAAATGGGGAACTTGTCAGTATTTGAATATGTATCCGATAAAATTCAACAAGCGAATTCGTTTATTGTCGAAGGTGTTGAATACTTTGTTCCATTTGGAGACGTAGTTGATGTGGATGGGGAAATCAAGAAACTAGAAGAGGAATTAGGCTATACAAAAGGATTCTTGAAAAGTGTGCAAGGTAAGTTGTCTAATGAACGATTTGTTGCTGGTGCTCCAGCTCAGGTATTGGAATTAGAACGAAAAAAAGAAGCAGATGCAGCTGGGAAAATCCAATTATTGGAAGAGAAGCTCGCTTCGCTGAAGGGATAAGATTTAGATAAATCTAAAATCAACCCGTCGGTTCTTTTGTTTTCCTTCGTTCGTATCATTCCGGTCGACAGGTTCATTTTCACCCTTAAAGTCAATTTCTACCCTAGATTTCGGAAGTCCGTTCGCTTCGAAAAAATGCTCTAGAGATGCTGCTCTACGTTTTGATAATGCGATGTTGTAGGTGTCAGAACCGTCAGCGTCTGTGTGACCAGTAATTAAAATCCGTAAATCCGAATGACTTTTCACCATGCGAATCATTTCGATCAGGTAAGCTTCATATTGTAGCTGAATATTTTCCTTATCATACTCGAAATAAATGGGCTCAAATTTAAACGCTCTTAACTCTTCTAATCGTTTTTCAGGAGAAGATAATCCATCCGCTAAGTCTTGTTGAAATTTTGCTAGTTGATTATAGGGTAAAATAGCTGGTGTGTTTTCTGAAATAGTGAAAACTGCTCGATACAATGTTAAAGAGGATTTCTCATCCTTACTTTTACCTAGCAGGTAGCCTTTTTTTGGATCATATTCAAAATTAAAGTGTTGTTTTTCAACAGGAACTGCATTTTTTGATTTTAACCCAAGTTTGGTTTCATTGATTTCTATGTGTCCATTTTCTAACACTTTTCCATTGATATCGTAAAGGTAGTACTGACCTGTCTCTCCATTTTCATGCCTCATTTTTCCGTCAATCATTCCTTTTACAACCGTTATATCTAGGTATACCCAGGCCGCCCAAGATGTGGTTAGATTTGTTGGATCATTGATTATACAAGCCCCTTGCCAAGTGCCAGATAACTTTTGTCCATGCGACGCAATGTTTATCAAAAGAAAAAGAAGTAAAAAACGCGCTTTCATTCTGTATTTATTCGTAAAAAAGCAAAAAATGTTCCACAAATTCGAACTATCTTTCCATTTATATGTTCTCATAAAAAACCATGTATGAAAATCTTTATTGTACTCATCTCAATATTTGCAGTTATGAATAGCTCCGAGAAACAATCTATTTATCAATTCAAAGTGAAGGATATTAACGGCGAAACCTTTGATTTCTCTTCGTTAAAAGGGAAGAAAATCATGATTGTTAACACCGCTTCAAAATGTGGTTTGACACCACAATACGAGAAATTAGAGGCTTTATATGAAAAATATAAAGGAAAAAACTTTGTAATTGTCGGATTCCCAGCGAACGATTTTATGTCACAAGAACCGGGTTCAAATGAGGAAATTGAAAGTTTCTGCAAGATCAATTACGGGGTAACTTTTCCCATGATGTCTAAGATTTCTGTGAAAGGCAAGGGCATGCACCCAGTGTATCATTTCTTGACTGAAAAAAGTCAAAATGGACTGGAAGATAACGAGGTGGGTTGGAATTTTCAGAAGTACTTAATCGATGAAAGTGGACACTTAGCAAAAGTGATTTCACCGAGAATTCAACCAGATGATGTGTCCATCACTTCCTGGATCGAAAAATAGATCAAATAGTTGAAATTGTGTTGATAAGTTAAGGCTTTCAAAGCCTTTTAAACCCTCATAAAAGCCTAGCTTTTTCTTATTTTTGTTTGACTTGTTAAAAGTGATAAAACAAAATTAAAATAGATATGGCCGAAGAAGAAAGAAGGGATAATTATTCTGCAGATAATATTCAGGTATTAGAAGGACTTGAAGCGGTGCGTAAGCGTCCTGCAATGTACATTGGTGATGTTGGAGTTAAAGGATTACACCATTTAGTGTATGAGGTTATAGATAACTCCATAGATGAGGCATTAGCGGGATATTGTAACAAAATCGATGTCTTCATTAATGAGGACAATTCCGTTACTGTTGTTGATAATGGTCGTGGTATTCCAACAGCAATGCACACCAAAGAAAAAAAATCAGCATTAGAGGTGGTAATGACCGTCCTGCATGCGGGTGGTAAATTCGATAAAGACACATACAAAGTTTCTGGTGGTCTCCATGGAGTTGGTGTTTCTTGTGTGAATGCATTGTCTATTGCCTTAAAAGCAACCGTTCGACGCGAAGGAAAAGTATTTCAACAGGAATATTCGATTGGTAAACCATTGTACGACGTAAAAGTTGTAGGAGAATCTACGGAAACGGGTACAGAGGTGACCTTCAAACCGGATAGTTCAATATTTGATTCAACAGAGTATAATTTTGATACGCTTGCCGCTAGAATGCGTGAGTTGGCATTTTTGAATAAAGGAATCACGCTTTCGTTAACAGACAACCGAGTGACAGATGATGAAGGAAACCATCCAACAACAATGTATCACTCTGAAGGCGGATTAAGAGAATTTGCGCAATATTTAGATCGAAACCGCGAAGCCTTGATTACGGATGTGATTTATTTCGAAGGAGAGCGTGAAAACATTCCGGTAGAAGTTGCATTAACGTACAATACATCCTACACGGAGAACATCCATGCGTACGTGAATAACATCAATACGCACGAAGGAGGAACACACTTGTCTGGTTTTCGCAGGGGTTTAACAAATACCTTGAAAAAATACGCGACAGACTCAGGAATGTTGGCGAAAGAAAAAATTGAAATCGACGGGGATGACTTCCGTGAAGGTTTAACAGCTGTCCTTTCTGTGAAAGTTCAAGAGCCACAATTCGAAGGACAAACGAAAACGAAACTAGGAAACCGTGAAGTTACTGCTCCTGTTAGTCAGGCAGTGTCAGAAATGTTGTCTGCTTACCTAGAAGAACATCCTGCCGAAGCAAGATTAATTGTTGAAAAGGTAATTCTTGCTGCGAGAGCTAGACATGCTGCTCGAAAAGCGCGTGAAATGGTGCAACGTAAAAATGTATTAACAGGCTCAGGTTTACCTGGTAAATTGGCTGACTGTTCGGAAAAAGATCCTGCAGCATGTGAGATTTACTTTGTCGAGGGAGATTCAGCGGGTGGAACGGCGAAGCAAGGACGTGACCGTCACTTTCAAGCGATTATGCCGCTTCGTGGGAAAATCTTGAATGTAGAAAAAGCGATGCAGTATAAAATCTTCGAGAATGAGGAGATTAAAAACATTTATACCGCATTGGGCGTTCGAATTGGTACTGAGGAAGATTCAAAAGCGTTGAACCTAGAGAAACTTCGCTACCACAAAGTCATCATTATGTGTGATGCCGATGTCGATGGTTCTCACATTGAAACACTCATTTTGACTTTCTTCTTCAGATATATGAAGGAATTAATTGAAAAAGGATATATCTATATCGCAACGCCTCCATTATACCAAGTCAAAAAAGGTACTAAATCGGAGTATGCTTGGAATGAAGATCAACGCGACCGTTTAATAAGTGAATTGAAAGGTGGAGGTAGTGAAACATCCGTGAATGTTCAGCGCTACAAAGGACTTGGAGAGATGAATGCGGAGCAACTTTGGGAAACGACAATGAATCCTGAAAGCAGAACCCTTCGTCAAGTGACCATTGACAATGCAGCAGAATGTGATCAGATTTTCTCTATGTTAATGGGAGATGATGTTCCACCTCGCCGTGAATTCATTGAGAAAAATGCGAAATACGCTAAAATCGACGTGTAAGATGCGATTTAAACACAGTAAGCCAGTATCGACATTCATTATGATGATACTGGCTTTTTTTGTGTCCTACGGGTTTTATTTTAACTTAAAAAAGACCCCTCACTTCCCCGTGGAAACACCGAGAATTAAGGAAGGTGAATCATATTTGCAGCATCTTGCTTATGGATTTGTATACGATGAGGAGCATGAACAAGCAAAATGGATTGCCTATTGCTTGACAAAAAAGGAGGCCTTGGGAACTTTTGAGAGATCTGATAACTTTGAGGAAGACCCATTAGTAACTTCGGGTACTGCTTCTGATCGAGATTACGCGAAAAGCGGTTACGACCGTGGTCATCTAGCGCCTGCCGCTGATATGCGTTGGTCCAATATTAGCATGGAAGAGTCTTTCTATTACAGTAATATGAGTCCTCAAATCCCTGCGTTTAATCGAGGGATTTGGAAAAAGTTGGAGGAAAAAGTTCGAAGTTGGGCGGTAACATTAGATTCTGTTTTAATTGTGACAGGACCTATATTAACGCCTAATTTGCCTCATATCGGAATTCATCAAGTGAGTGTCCCACGTTATTACTACAAAGCAATAGTAGATTTAAAAGGCCCTCATTCCAAAGCAATTGCATTCGTTCTTCCCAATGCAGGATCGAAGCGCCCTCTTATGGAGTTTGCTTTATCCATTAATGAATTAGAGAAGTTAACAAACATTGATTTTTTCTATCAATTGGACGATTCATTAGAAAATTCATTGGAATCCATCATCTGTAAAACTTGTTGGCCATAAAAAAACCGCCTTTAGAGCGGTTTTCAGTTCGTTTGAAGGGATTTGATTAATGAATCAATCCTTCATATGTTGCAGCATCCAATAATTGATCATACTGTGACGCATCTGTTAATTTTAATTTGATCATCCAACCCTCTCCATAAGGATCAGAATTAACCAACTCCGGATTTCCTTCCAATGCTTCATTGAATTCAAGAATTTCACCGCTCAATGGCATGAATAAATCAGAAACTGTTTTTACTGCCTCTACACTGCCAAAAACCTCTTCTTGATCAAGTGTTTCTCCGATTGTTTCGATTTCAACATAAACGATATCACCCAATTCACTTTGAGCAAATTCTGTAATCCCTACAATGGCAACATCACCTTCGATTTTTACCCATTCGTGGTCTTTTGTGTACTTTAATTCTGATGGAATATTCATGACAATTTTGATTTTTACAAATGTAGCAATTTTGTTCATTTGTTTCAAGCCTTTGGGAAAGACTTTATATTAACTTTGCATCATGACTATTGATCAGTACAAAGATTTGTTGAAGCGCGTTGAAGGCATTCAAAACTACCTGAAAATCGAAGAGAAACGGATGCAGATGAAGGAGGAGGAGCTGAAAACACAGGACCCTTCGTTTTGGGATGACCCTAAGAAAGCTGAAACTCAGATGAAAGCCATTCGTGGACTGAAGTTTTGGGTCGATACGTTTGATCGCATACAAACGGCTGTTTCTGATCTCGAGGTAGTCATGGAATTCGTGAAAGAAGGAATGTCCACTGAAATAGAATTAGATCAACAGTTCCAAGTTATTTTAACAGAAATCGAAGAATTAGAGTTGAAAAACATGCTTTCCGGCGAGGAAGATGCATTAAGTGCCGTTTTGCAAATAACAGCTGGTGCTGGGGGAACTGAAAGTTGTGACTGGGCATCTATGCTCATGCGTATGTATTTAATGTGGGGACAAAAGAAAGGGTATAAATTGACCGAATTGAATTTCCAAGAAGGTGATGTCGCAGGAGTGAAAACGGTTACCATCGAATTAGATGGAGAATTTGCTTTTGGTTATCTGAAAGGTGAAAATGGTGTGCATCGATTAGTTCGAATCTCTCCGTTTGATTCCAATGCAAAACGCCATACTTCTTTTGTGTCGGTGTATGTCTATCCACTTGTGGACGATAACATTGAAATTCATATTAATCCAGCTGATGTTTCTTTTGAAACATTTAGATCTGGTGGTGCGGGTGGACAAAATGTAAATAAGGTGGAAACGGCTGTTCGATTAAGACATGCTCCGTCAGGAATCATTATCGAAAACTCAGAGTCCCGTTCTCAATTAGCAAACAAGGAGAAAGCTTTGCAATTATTGCGATCTCAGTTGTACGAATTAGAATTGCGCGAACGATTGGAGAAACGCAGTGAAATTGAAGCCGGTAAAAAGAAAATTGAGTGGGGAAGTCAAATCCGTAACTACGTGATGCAACCTTACAAATTGGTGAAAGATGTACGTACTGGAACGGAAACGAGTGATGTCGATGCCGTTATGGATGGTGGACTAGATCCATTTTTGAAATCGTTCTTAATGATGTACGGATCTTAGAATAGGTCAATTAATTTTTCCAAGGCAATTCCTCTTGACCCTTTCAGCAGAATCATCGTGTGGCTGATTTTCAAATTCAGTGCATGTGCTCTAAAAGATTCTTGGTTTTCAAATCCTTCGGCATTCAATTGTTTAAAAATGGGTCCAACGGTGAGAAAAGGAATCCTGTTTTCTTGGCAATAATTCAAAATAAGTTGATGTTCATTCATGCTTTCGTTGCCTAATTCCAACATATCCCCAAGGATGGCCAATTTTTCGACCCCTTGAATTTCTTGGAACGATTCTAAAGCCGATTTCATGCTGGATGGATTAGCGTTGTAGCAGTCAATGATTAAGGTATTGTTTTCTGTTTTGCTAACTTGACTTCGGTTGTTTTGAGGAGTATATCCTTCAATGGCTTCATTAATTTGTTCAACAGGTACATCAAAAATATTCCCAAAGGCTACTGCTGCGAGGAAATTATTAAAATTATATTTCCCTACTAATTGCGTGTGTAAAATGGGAGAGTGGTAAGCGTGATTGTGCCAGGAAAAATGAACAAATGGGTCCAAGTGAGATAATTCACCAACAATTAATGCATCCGAATTACTGCCATAGGTAATCAACGGTAAAGCATAGTTTTTGCAAGCGTTCATTAAAACATCATCGTCCATGCAGGCGAAAAGAATACCCCCATTTTGTCGAATCGAAGCGTACAATTCTGTTTTTGTCGCTAATACGCCTTCAAAAGTTTTGAATCCCTCTAAATGCGCTTTCCCGATATTCGTGATAATTCCGTGTGTCGGATTAGCAATGGCGCAGAGCTCAGCGATATCCCCCAATTTGTTCGCTCCCATTTCGATAATCGCTATTTCATGTTTTTCAGTCAAGCGGAGTAGGGTGAGGGGCACACCAATATGATTGTTTAAGTTTCCAATCGTACACAAGGAATGGTATTTCTTCGAAAGTACAGCATGAATAAGTTCTTTCGAACTGGTTTTACCGTTACTTCCCGTAATTCCGATTATCGGAATTGAGAACTTAGAACGATGGTGATTTGCGAGATGTTGAAGATAAGCTAAAGCATCCTCGACATGAAAAATGGTTTGATTGTTCGCGTAAGCAATTTCATCTACAATCGCATACTTTGCTCCGTTTTCAATCGCAGTTGATGCAAACGTATTTCCATTGAAATGCTCCCCTTTTAATGCAACGAATAATGAATCTATTGGAATATTTCTGGTATCCGTGGAGACTCCAGTACATTCATAGAATAATTCGAATAATGTTTCCATGATGCAAAAATGCAAAAAAAAAGCCCGATTGCTCGGGCTTTTCAAATTATTCTTTCGGACTTTTCGGTCGAGAACTTCCGACACGATCCATCGCGCAGCGGAAACCAATGGTTGCCATTGCTTTATCTTCCTCCAAGAATCTTCTGTTTCCAGATGATAACCAATATGCTCTATCAGCCCATGATCCACCTTTGTAGACTCTTGACTTATCAGAGATTAGTGTTGTAGGCCATCCGGATGCTCCAGCGTTGATCAGATCATTGTTCAAATTGAAGTTTTCATGTTGGTTTTGATACATCACTTGTTTAGAGTCACGTAGTCCGTTATTAATATCATCTTTGCGTTTAGCATTGTTGTAGTAAATAGAAGACTCTAAATCACCATCCATGTAATCGATATAGTCATCTTTACGGTAGTTTAAACGTCCCGCATTCTCTTCTACAGTTACATCTCTCCAGCGCTGTTTTCCTTTGGTCTCCGTTATGAATTCAGTTAAACCATTACGTAGGGTCATAATCCAAGTAGTAATCGTTGGATCTGTGCTGTATGAACGGAATTTACGCTCCAAATAATCTTTGCTGAATAATGCCGTATCAATACCTAAGAATGCATTTGGCTCGCTTCTATCAAAAGCAATTTGCATTAATTCAAGGATGTCTTGTTTTTTTGAACCATCTTGAATTTCCATCGGCAAGTCTTTATTGAATAATACTCTTTCAATAAATGCGGATGCAGCAATCGTTCTTCCTTGGTTGTACAAAGCAATAGCTGTGTCCAACATGATGTTTAATGTATCCAGGAATTCGAATTGTAAACGTTCTTGAGACGTAAATTGTGAATTATTAGATACATAGTAGTTAGATGGTGAATTAAACTGGTATCCTCTCGGGTCTTGTTTCGAATAAATCCGAGAATTCATTGGATTGTTATTCACGCCATTCGGCTTCGGAGCGGCAGCAGCATTTGCAGCAGCAACAGCAGCAGCACTTGTATCAACAGGTGTGCCATTCGTGAAGTTAGATTGGTAATTAGTACCAGCCGTTTGACCATATTTCTTGTTAGCGTATGCTAAGTATTTCACTCGTGCGAATTCATTCACAAATTCTTTCATTCCATGCACATCGTATACATTTTCGTTTGCTTTCACAGGACGATCGTAAAGTCCGTTAGGTACTAATAATTGTGTTTGGTATTTATTACCACGGAATGGCATAAATTCTTCAGAAACTTCACTAGTCATAGGACGATAAACATCCATGACCCATTCTGAAACGTTACCAGCCATGTTGTAAAGCCCGAAATCATTTGGCCAATAATCATCTACACGAGCGGTAATATCAGAACCATCATTTAAGTTACCTGAAATACCCATCATATCTCCTTTTCCGCGAACAAAGTTTGCTTGAATTGCTCCAGCGAATTGCTCTTCTTCTTGACGCACGTAATGTCCATCCCAAGGATAAATACGACGGTCATTTATGTTTTCCGAACCTTCATCTAAGTTTCCGATAAGTCCTAGTGCAGCGAATTCCCACTCAGCTTCAGTAGGTAGGCGGTAACTTGGTAATAAGATACCATCTTCCATTCGAACTGGACGTGTTCCTAATCTACCATTGTCCATGTCCGCATAAACAGGATCGTAGTTTTCTAATTGATATGGATCACGAGGAACGGAACGTTTGGTTTTTGCATCAACCTTTGCTTTTGGCTTATTGTCCTTGTTCATGACATAACCACCTTCAGATTCAATGGTATAATTACCGTTCAAATAATTTTCTGTGCTAAACATGTTTTGCGGTACAGAAGCAAAGCGTTTGTCGTAGTTTGCATCGTTCGCAGCTCCAACATCCGTACTTCCTTCGTCAGCAAAATGCCATTTTAGGATTCCTTCTCTTACTAAAATTGCCTCATTTACACGATCCGTTCTCCATTTACAGAAGTCGTTAGCTTGCAACCAAGAAACACCAACTACTGGATAATCTGCATAAGAAGGGTGACGTAAGTAATAACTTACAAATTTTTCACGGTATCCCATTGCAGTTCTCCAAGACAAGGTGTCCGGCAAACATTTTTTGTACACATGAGGATATGTTTTGTTGTAAACGCGTTTCATCCAGTACATGTATTCCAACCAATGAAGGTTGGTAACCTCGGTGCGATCCATGTAAAAAGATGCAACTGTTACACGTGCAGCACGTGCATTCCAATCTTGCATCACATCTTGCTCCGTTCGGCCCATCGTGAAAGTTCCACCTTCAATCATCACCAATCCTGGACCAGTTTCTTGATCTTGAGCATCGAATTTTTCAAATCCACCGTTTTTGTAGTTGTTGTATTCCCACCCGGTTGAAGATGATCTTTCAGGAGAACAAGAGGAAAGTATCAATAGTCCAACTACAGATACTCCTATAAATCTATTCATCAATCGCTTCATAGTCTACTTTGCGTTTTATTAACGATAATAATCTTCATTAATTGTTTTAGTTACATTTAAAATGATGGACAAGAAATTTTCCGGAAATTCTTCGGTTTTTTCTTACACTTCAAGTTAATTCCCATCGAAATTTCATGAGAACCTCCTGAAACCCCACCTAAATTTGAAACTGTTAAATCGTAACTGTATCCAACTCTAAATTTATCTGTACTTATACCAAGACTAAGGATAAATGCGTCTTTGTTTCTATACCAAGCTCCGATGGTAAAACTTTCGTATCTTAAATAAGCACCAATGTTAAATTCCTGAAAACCGTTTTGGTATTGATAAATAATATTGGGCATTAACATCGTGTTACTTGAGTAACGTCCACGTTGACCGATTTTAATCGTTGCTCCCATGTGACCTGTCACACGAATAGGTAAACGAGAATCACCCAAAATCATTGATTCATCAGGACGATTTAAATGATGTCCAGCAACTCCGAAATAGAAATTTTTGGTAAATCCAACCATTCCCGCCGAAGCATCAAAGAATCCATGACGTCCATTTCCACGAATGACATCTCCGGTTTGATAAATGAACCCTCTTCTTGGATCAATCATGTCGCCAAAAGTAAGTTTATCCCAATCTAAAAATTTCTGAAAGTACGCTGCTCTTGCGCCAAACATCAAGGAGAATTTTCTATTCACCTTTAAGTTGTAAGAATAAATTCCTCCAATCATCGACGTTTGAATCGTTCCTTGTCCTTGCTGGTCATGCATCGCAATCAATCCAATTCCACCAGAAACATTTTTAGCATACGTATCAAAAGCCGCACTATAGGTAATGTAATTCCCTGTAAGTTGAGGCCATTGGTTGCGATAGTTTAAGGCAATTCTTGGACAACCGCTAGCTCCTGCAAGTGCAGGGTTGAGGTACACTGGATTCGAATAGAATTGTGTAAAGGTTGGATCCTGAGACCAAGCAGTATTTGACATTGAAACAACAAATATATTTGTTGCTGCAATGAGGAGAGTTACGAATGTTTTCACAAACTTTGTTTTTAGCACGAACAATCTTAACGTAGTTTAGGTTTTAAAGGTTACAAATATCGAATAATTATTCAAATAAAATAAATATATTGACGTTTTTCTTGCAGACGTTCATCGAAAAAACCATAATATGACCCGAATATTTTTTTCATTCTTCTTTCTTTTTGTAGCAAATGCTTCTATTTCCCAAGTCGTTCTTGTTGATTTGAATTGGTCTAATATACACAATTACCAAGATGATGGCAATATATTCCCAATTCACTTCATCGAAAACCAGGGGATTGACAACGGAATGCCTTATTATTTTCAAAAAACGAAAACGTTTTCCTCACAACAAAAAGTGGTGCTTTCTGATTTAGTGACAGAGCCAATTCCTAGTTCTGACATCAATTTTTACAAGCGTTCATTTATTCAACTTCCAACTGATTTCATCTTGGAGGCTGCTGTAACGGATGAGGCCCAACAGGCTTTTGCTGTTTTTCATTTTATCCCAGTTCGATTCCATGAGGGAAAGTATGAGCGATTGGTCCGGTTTTCCTATCAGTTAACACCAAATCCTGTATCGAAACCAAAAGATTTTGCGCTTGAGTCTGTTATGAAACCAGGATCTGGATTATGGTATAAAATATCTGTTGCGAAGGACGGGATTTATAAAATCGACAAGACATTTCTAGAATCTTGCGGCATTAATACAACCGGATTAAATCCAGCTCATATTCATATTTACGGAAATGGGGATGGATTAATTCCGGAAAAAAATAATCTTCCAAGAACGGATGATTTAGCGGAAAACGCCATTTTTATTCAAGGTGAATCGGATGGTATTTTTAACGATAATGACTACATTCTTTTCTACGGCTGGGGTCCACATAGATGGTCCAGTACCGAGAGTGTTTTTCCATACCTTCAAATTCGAAACATTTACAGCGATATTTCCACCTACTTTATTAATATCAATAGCAGTGAAGTTCCTCTTCGAATTCAAAATGACGTTCAAAATGACTTACCGGCAGATTCCATTGTTCGATCTTACGACTTTAGGGAGTGCTATGAAAATGACCTTGCTAATTTGGTCGAAGGTGGACAGCGATGGTATGGGGAATTATTCGATGTTGAACTAGAGCGAACATTTAATTTTTCTATACCGAATTTGGATACAGTTAAATTGGATGTCAAATTAGATATCGCAGCTAATTGCCCCAATAACAACTTGTTAAATACCATCAAAGCAAGTGTTAATGGTCAAAACTTATTGACGAATATTCTGCCCATCAATTCTTCGGAATTTTCTCGAGGAGAATATAAATTTTCCATGAATAACCCGCCGGCTTCCATCCCACTTAAATTAAACGTTTCACGCCAGTCACCAACTACAATGACATACCTAGATCGTATTATCCTTCATACAAAAAGGAAGTTGGTTTTTTATGGAACTCAATTTGGATTTAGGATTAAAAACAGCCTCGCTACACAACTACTTGCTTACGAAATAACGGGATTGCCCGGTAATGGATTTGTTTGGGATATTTCAGATAAACATCTACCTAAAAAAATGTTCTTAAATACAAGTGGAACAACTACTACCTTTAAATCAGCTGGGGGATACAAAGAATTTACTGCTTCCAATGGCAGCTCCTTTTTCACTCCTGATAGAATAGGTGCGGTGGGTAATCAGAACCTACACGGACTATCACAAGCTGACTATTTAATCGTGTCGCATCCAGATTTCCTTTCACAGGCAAATCGACTTGCTGATTTACACCGTGCAGACGGCCTATCTGTGCACGTGGTGAATGTAATGCAAGTGTACAATGAGTTTAGTTCGGGTATGCAGGATGCCACTGCCATTCGAATGTTTGCGAAAATGTTTTATGATCGTGCGATGCAAAATGACCCATTATCGAAACCAAAGTACTTGTTGCTGTTCGGAGACGGGACCTATGATCCAAAAAATCGCTTGGACAATAACAACAATTACATTCCTACATATCAAGCTGTTTTAAGTGAAGATCATATTAACGCATTGGTTTCCGATGATTACTTCGGGATTCTTGGTGATAACGAAGGTTTTATGAGCACTGATTTAATGGATATTGGCGTTGGACGATTCATTGTAAGCGATAATCTTCAGGCGAAACAACAAGTAGACAAAGTAGAACATTACCTAAAAAATGGCTCTGAACTTTTTCCAAATAATGGATCTTGTTGCTTGGGTTCAACTGACCAAAGTTCAACGTTTGGAGATTGGCGCCTGAAGTATGTACAAATCGCAGATAATGATCCATCAAACACCTTTGTAGAAGACAATGCGGAACCACAGTATAACTATGTAAAGCTAAATCACCGTGAGATGAATGGGGAAAAGTTATACATGGATGCATTCCCAATGGTGATATCTACAGGTGGAATTAGGTTTCCAGCACTGGCAGAATCCATTACAGATAGGGTTCAACGCGGAATCGTTATGATTAATTACGTTGGACATGGTGGCGAAGTGGGGCTCGCTGAAGAACGGATTGTTACGATACCTCAAATCCAGTCATGGAATAATATTAATGCCTTGAATTTATTTGTTTCTGCGACGTGTGAATTTACCCGTTACGACGATCCCAAAAGAGTCTCTGCTGGTGAGTGGGCATTTCTGAATCCAACAGGATCCTCCATTGCCTTGATGACGACCACAAGAGCCGTTTACATCACGGTTAATGAAGTCGTTGGAGATGCCTTTTACCAACAAGTTTTCGAAAGAGACGCTTCCGGTAATCCAAAAACATTTGGAGAAATTGCCATGCAGACAAAAAACAATTCAGGATCGAGTGGGAATAAACGCAGTTTCACATTGATTGGAGATCCTGCATTACGCATTGCGCTTCCGCGCTACCGAATTGTAACGGACAGCATCAATGGAATAAGTCCTCAAGTCCAAATGGATACCATTAATGCGTTGAGCAAGGTGCGCATTAAAGGACACATGGAGGATTGGAATGGTGGCGTATTAAATTCATGGAATGGGGTACTCACTCCGACTATTTTCGATAAGTTCAAAACCCAGCAAACCCTTGGACAGGATCCACCACAAGTCTTAAGTTTTCAACAGCAGCGCAATAAAATTTACCGTGGGAAAGCGAGTATCGTCAATGGGTATTTTGATTTTGAATTTATTGTTCCAAAGGATATCGCATTGAATTACGGATTGGGAAAAATTAGTTACTACGGCAATAGTACAATTTCAGACGCTCAAGGTTTCGATACGATGTTGGTGATTGGTGGAATTAATCCGAATGGACTGAACGATGTGACGGCGCCAAGTATTCAGTTGTTCATGAATGACGAAGCTTTTGTGTCTGGAAGTGTTACGGACGCAAATCCAGTTTTATTCGCAAAGGTGTTTGATGAGAATGGCATTAATACTGTTGGAAATGGCATCGGTCACGATATCGTGGCTGTTCTCGATGGAGAATCGAGTAATCCATTTGTGTTGAATGATTTTTATTCGGCGGGTTTGAATGATTATCAGAATGGAGAAGTGAGGTATCAATTTCAAGGATTAACTAAAGGAAAACACACACTTGAATTGAAGGTTTGGGATGTCAATAACAATTCTGGAATTGCGAAACTTGAATTTGTCGTTCAGGATAAAGAAGTGCCCGTATTGGATCATGTTTATAATTACCCGAATCCTTTTACAACGCGTACTTCCTTTATGTTTGAGCACAATCAATCGTGCAATCAGCTTGAAGTTCAGGTTCAAATTTATACGATTTCAGGAAGATTAGTTAAAACAATTCAGCAGCAAGTTCAAACCTTGGGATTCCGTTCAGAGGGAATTGAATGGGATGGAAAGGACGATTTTGGAGATCAGTTAGCGAAAGGCGTGTACGTTTATCGATTGAAAGTGAAAAACATGGATGGTCAAATAGCTGAAAAAACAGAGAAATTGGTTATTTTGAAGTGATTCCACAATAAAAAAGCGAGTTTTTCGTATATTTACCATTCATTAAGTAATGTTGTTTATGAAGCACGTTTTTTTCATTCTAATTTTTAGTTATGGTTCTTTTGAAGTCTATGCCCAGCCGAATGGCGGAGGTTCAGGCGTTACTGATAATGACCTGCAATTAAATACCATTACGACAGCTTTGCCATTTATGGCGATTACTCCCGACTCAAGAGCTGGTGGAATGGGCGATGCTGGAACGGCATTGAGTCCTACATCAACCTCAGTCTATTGGAACACGTCAATGCTCAGTTTTGCGAAAGAAAATTCTGAATTTAGTTTGTCTTACACACCTTGGTTGCGTCAATTAACCAATGACATTAGTTTATCCTATTTGGCTGGCTATTATCGAATCAATAAAATTCATACTATTGGAGGGTCTTTGCGCTACTTTAGTTTAGGGGAAATCACCTTTACGGATATTAGCGGAAACGTACTTCGTGATGACAAGCCTAGTGAGTTTGAATTAACAGGAGCCTATGCTTTCCGTTTGGCAAAGAAATTAAGTATTGGAATCAATGGAAAGTTTGCGTATTCTAATCTTACCGGGGGTTTGACCGTTGGTGGAGTCAACACCAAGGCAGGAGTAGTTGGAGCCGCAGATTTTTCGATTACGTATCGAAACGAAGATGCTAAAATTGGAAATACAGATGGGACATATACGTTTGCAACTACCCTGAATAACCTTGGAAATAAGGTGGCTTATTCTGAGTTGTCAAAACGTGATTTTATCCCCATGAATTTGAAAATCGGCAATGCATTTGAAGCCGAGTTAGATGATTACAACAAAGTCACTTTCGCGGTAGATTTACAAAAGTTATTGGTTCCAACTCCAGCATACTATGCAAATGTGAATGGAAGTTATACGATGTTATCCGGTATGGACGGTGATGTAGGGATTATCAATGGAATTCTACAGTCGTTTTATGATGCGCCTGGAGCAGTTGCGAAAGATGCAAATGGTGATTATATTCAAAACAATGATGGTTCTTTTGCGGTTGTGAAGGGAACAAAATTGAAAGAGGAATTAACGGAAATTAATATTGCTACAGGAATTGAATGGTGGTATAACGATGTATTGGCATTTAGAACCGGTTTGTTCTATGAAAACAGAAACAAAGGAAATCGCCAATTTTTAAATTTTGGTGCTAGTTTGAAATACAACATGTTTTCCATTGACTTCTCTTACCTAGCATCTGTTAGTGGCCGACAAAGTCCATTGGCGAATACATTGCGTTTCACGCTTAGATTGAATCTAGGTAGATCCGGAGGCGCTTCAAAAAGCGGTATTTAATATGCAGATTCGAATTGGATTTGGTGTCGATGTTCATCGCTTAGCTGAAGGCTACGGACTATTCATCGGGGGAAAAAAAATCGAATCCGATTTAGGTGCTGTTGGACACTCCGACGCTGATGTTCTACTTCACGCCATATGCGATGCGTTATTGGGGGCTGCAAACTTAAGGGACATTGGATTCCATTTTTCGGATAAGGATCCTAAATACAAAGGAATCGATTCAAAAATTCTTTTAGCCGAAGTTGTGACGCTGCTTCATGAAAAAGGCTATCATGTCGTGAACGTGGATTCAACGGTAATCCTTGAAAGTCCGAAACTGAACCCCCATATTCCTGAAATGTGTCAAATTATTGCAGATTTATTGAGAGTGGATTTGGATGCCATATCGATTAAAGCAACAACCCATGAATTGGTTGATTCTTTCGGTGAAAGACGAGCAGTAAAAGCATATGCTAGTTGCTTGATACAGAAATAAACCTTCAATACATATATTTACAAAATACGTACCTTTCATTTGCAATCAGTAATATGAGAAATAAAATCATTTCCACAGTAAAAATTCATGTCGACACATGGTTTCGCTCGGATTTGTCTAATCCGGAGCAGAGCCAGTATTTCTTTAATTACCGTATTTTCATTGAAAATAAAGGAAGTGAGTCTGTGCAATTGTTGCATCGTCATTGGATGGTGGAACATTTAATCTATGGCACACAGAATGTTGATGGTCCGGGTGTTGTTGGTGAACAACCAATTATCGCAGCAGGCGAACGATTTGAATATGTAAGTGGTTGCGAATTTTGGTTGCCCTTAGGCAGAATGAGCGGCTTTTACACGTTTCAAAATATGGAATCTGAACAATTGTTTTCAGTCCCAATCCCTTTATTTACGTTGGAGTTTCCTCCGTTATTATCTTAGCTTAACATAGATCACCTTTTTCGTTTCAAAAAAGGCTTCTTCGTAAATAGTGGAGAGCAAAAATTCTCTATTCAAGTGTTTAACAGGTTTCATTTCCTCGCTCAAATCACCACCTTTTAGGTACAGGATTCCATTCACTAAGGTATGCGCAGATTTCTTTTTCACTTTTCCCTTTACCCATGTTAAAAATATAGGCATTTGAGTTACAGCTCTGCTAACTATGAAATCAAAATCTCCCTTAATTTCCTCGGCTCGAGCATGATGTGCAGTTACATTCGTTAGTCCTAATGCGTTTGCAACCTCGTTAACAACTTTGATTTTTTTGCCGATTGAATCAACTAAAACAAATGAAGTTTCCGGAAATAAAATGGCCAAAGGGATACCCGGGAATCCACCGCCTGTTCCAATATCGAGAATAGAAGAACCCGGCTTAAATGCACATATTTTTGCGATTCCAAGAGAATGTAAAACATGATGCGTATAAAAATTGTCGGTATCCTTTCGGGAGATCACATTAATTTGGGCATTCCAGAAAGTATATAACTCCTCTAGTTGCGCAAATTGTTTGATTTGTTCTTTGTTTAATTCCGGGAAGTATTTCAGAATAATATCCACGCTCTTTAAATGCTATCTTTTGTTTTATCTATCATAGCCGCCATAAAATCTCTTGCACGAAAAAGTTGAGCTTTCACGGTTCCAAGCGGGAGATTCATTTCCTCCGCAATTTCTTCATAACTGAGTTCTTCGAAATAGCGTTTTTCTACCAATTCTCGGTACTTCGGTTTTAATTTACTCACTATTAAACGCATGTGAATAATCCGTTGACCGTGAATGATTGTCTCCTCTGGATTTAAACCGGTAGAGCGCGCATCGATGCGTAAGCGATTTCCGTCCTCGGTCATCATGCCTTTGTCAATCGATGTCACTTCAATACGTTTTTTACGAATGAAGTCGATGCAGTTATTCGATGCAATTTTAAACAACCAAGTGCTGAAAGCAAAACTTGGTGAATATTGCTCGAGACGACTGAATGCTTTCCCAAACGCTTCAATGGTCAGGTCATCCGCATCATCTGAATTTTTAACCATCTTCAGCATCATGAAATATATGGAATCGCGGTAACGCTCCATTAAACCGGCATATGCAGCTTGATTTCCTTTTCGTGCTGCTTCCACTAACACCAGGTCATGTTTTGCTTTTTCCGATAAATGTTCGTTCTCTACCATCGATAGTACTTTTGTCGTTCTGATATGTAAAACAATATTGGCATTAACAAGGCATAGAACAAATCCCAAAAAGGAAGATAGCGTACAAAGCTTTTCTCTTTTAATTGGGCTAGGCAACTTCCTTGCAACCACCATTTTAAAAGTAGAGTAAATCCAAAAACACTGCTACTCAGCAAAATGAAATCTCTACTAAATAGCAAAGTAATAAAAGATACCCACATCAAAATCAGTGATAGTGGATATATTCCTAACAAGAGTTTCTTAATAAAGCGGTATTTTCCTGAAGTGGAGTAGTGGCGTGTCTTTTGAGTCATCCATCTTGACCAAGATGTTGGTGCCTGTGAATAACAGAAGGAATCTGGATTCAATTGTATGGAGTAATTTGATTTTTTAGCTGCCTCCTGAATAAACAATACATCGTCCCCCGTTGTAACGGAGTAATGAGACTTAAAACCATTCACGGAGTGAAAGACACTTTTGGTGTAAGCTAGATTTCTCCCAACTCCCATATAAGGTAATTTCGCCAAGGCCATGGAAAAATAATTGACTCCAATCCATGCAGTATCAAAACGAATTAGCCGGTTTAAGAATCCTTTGTTCTTTAAGAATGGCGCATAACCGATGACAATTTGTTTAGAGCGGGAATATTGACTGGCCATCTGTTTTATCCACTGGTTGTTACTCGGTTTGCAATCCGCATCTGTTAGCACAAAATGCTCGTATTTGGCCGCTTTTATCGCTAAAGTGATGGGTAATTTCTTGCCGGGACGCAAGTGCTTGTTTTTACTTAATTCAACAACACGCAGGTTTGGGAATTGACGAGCATAAGCATTGAGGATCCATCCACTATCATCAATGGATTGGTTGTTAACGACAATGACTTCGTAAACAGGATAATCTTGACTTAGAATAGCGGGTAGATTTTCATAGAGGTTGTCGGACTCATTTCGGGCGGCGATAATCACACTGATGGGCATCCAGTTTTGGTGATCATCAATTGGTTTTGATTTATGGAAGGCAAGTTTGCTATAAATGAACAAAACATACAATACTTGCATCAAGGCAAACATGGCTAAAAGCATGAATGCGATGGTAAAAAAATTCATTTCAAATGTTGGTATAAACTTCATAGGATAACTTCAGTACAAAGATGAATTCTCAAATCAAATACCCGTATCTTTGTTGCAGTTATTTTTCAACATTTTTATGCACTTTGAACTTCTGACGCAAAATAATGACTCAAAAGCGCGCTTGGGTCGACTTCATACGGACCACGGAACCATTGAAACTCCGATATTTATGCCGGTGGGAACGGTGGGTTCTGTCAAAGGAGTTCATCAGCAAGAATTGCGAGAGGATATTAATGCCCAAATCATTTTAGGCAATACATATCATTTATTTTTACGTCCAGGAATCGAAGTTTTAGAGGCCGCAGGTGGATTGCACCAATTTATGGGCTGGGAAAGACCGATGTTAACGGATAGTGGTGGTTACCAAGTTTACTCTTTATCGGGAAGTCGTAAAATCATTGAAGAAGGCGTTAAATTCCAATCCCATATTGATGGAAGTTATCATTTCTTCACTCCGGAAAGAGCCATTGACATTCAACGTTCAATCGGAGCCGATATCATAATGGCTTTTGATGAATGCACACCTTATCCATGCGAGTACAATTATGCGAAGCGCTCCATGGACATGACGCATCGTTGGTTAAAGCGTTGTTTCGAGGCAATGGATGCGTCGGAGCCAAAATATGGCTACAACCAAGCCTTGTTTCCCATTGTACAAGGAAGTGTGTACAAAGATTTACGCAAGGAATCTGCTGAAACGATTGCTTCTTGGGATGCCGTTGGAAACGCGATTGGTGGATTGTCAGTAGGGGAACCTGATGAAGACTTGTATGAAATGACGGAATTAGTATGCGACATTTTACCGAAGGATAAACCACGTTATTTGATGGGAGTAGGGACGCCAACGAATATTCTCGAATGTATTGCCCTGGGAATTGACATGTTTGATTGCGTCATGCCGAGTAGGAATGCGCGTCATGGATTATTGTATACTTGGGAAGGAACAATCAACATTAAAAACGAGAAATGGTCGAAAGACTTTTCTCCGCTTGATGAAACGAGTGGGGTTTGGGTTGACCAAGTATATACAAAAGCATATTTACGTCACTTAGTGAAGGCTAAAGAGTATTTAGGCATACAAATTGCCACGATTCATAACCTGGCTTTTTATTTAGAGCTAGTGAAACAAGCGAGAGAACATATTCAAGCGGGAGATTTTGTTGCTTGGAAAAATAAAGTCACACCAAAATTGTCGATTCGACGTTAACATGATATGCTAAAGATCATCGATCGATATATCATCAAGAAATTCCTTTCAACATTTTTTTTCATGTTGGGAATCATCATGTTGTTGTCAATTGTGTTCGACATTTCTGAAAAACTCAGCGAATTTATTTCGAATAAAGCCCCAATGTCAGAGATTATCTTTGATTATTATGTCAATTTCATTCTCTTTTATGGGAATACCTTTTCTTCGATGATCATTTTTATATCGGTAATTTGGTTTACGGCAAAAATGGCCCAGGATACCGAAATCATTCCAATTTGGTTTAGTGGACGTCCTATTACTAGATTCTTAAGACCGTATATGATTGGTGCAACGGTTTTAATGGTTCTTTCTTTTGTCTTAAATCACTTTATTGTCCCGAGATCCTCCAAAGTACGCTTGGCATTTGAAGAAAAGTACTATCGAGATGTGTTATCTGTAGAAGATTATCAAGCTGAATATCCGGGAAATGAGTTGGTATATTTTTCGAATTACACCTCTTCGGAAAATCAAATCCATGATTTAACGATACAGAAATGGAACGATGATAACGAACCCATTTATTTTTTTAGAGCACGAACGGTTAAGAATATCCCTGGAACAAATCGATGGAGGGTGAAGGATTTCTACGAAAAAAATTATGAGTTCCCGAAAGGAAAACTTGTTCATTCGGCTCAAAAGGACACGACATTTTCATTTTCATTAGAGGAGATTTCTCAGCGTGAAAATGTAGCTGAGACCATGACTTATAGTGAGTTAACTCGTTTAATTGATCGGGAGAAAATCAAAGGTTCGGCACTTGTTCCAAGCTACGAAATTGAACTTCATCAGCGCACTTCTTATCCCTTTGCAGCCTATATTTTAACAATCATGGGTGTATCTGTTTCTTCTCGTAAAAAACGTGGCGGGATTGGTGTGAATGTCGCTATTGGACTGATCATCGTTTTTATTTACATCTTTTCCATGAAGATGTTGACGGTAGCCTCAATGAATGTCGGTTTACCTGCAATAATTTCTGTTTGGATTCCAAATATTATGTTTGCCTGTACTGCCTACATTTTGTATCGGTTTTCTCAAAAATGAGAAAGTTTTTCTAAGTCAATCCAATCACCGTCTTCGGCTGCTATCGTCTGCTGAAAAACACTTTTCGCTTCTATCAAATGCTGTTCACTCGATTCGTATCGTGATGAAAAATGCCCGATAACCAGATGTTTAACCTTCATTTTTAACGCCATTTCCGCTGCCTGTTTGGCCGTGCTGTGATACGTTTGTTTGGCTCGAGCTGCATGTTGATCGGTAAATGTCGCTTCGTGGTACATGAGATGTGCATGTTGAATCGCCGACTCATATCCGACCCAAGGTTTGGTATCTGAGCAATAGACGTAATGGAGGGAAGGGGAAGGTGCGGTCGTGAAGTTTTTGTTTTTTAAGATACGGCCATCTTTTTCCACATCTAATCCTGCTTTCAATTTGGGAAGATCTTCTAACAATAATCCAGCTTCTTTGATTGCCTCAGCATTTAAATGTAATGGCTTCAGCTTTTCTTCAATCCGATATCCCCAGGTGGGTATGCGGTGTTTTAAGGCAAAACTTTTAATTTCTATGAGGCGATCCTCGAATATTGTTTGTACGGACGTTGTTTCAAGTTTTACAAATTGCACATCAAAACACAGTTTGTGTCCGCCAATCTCAATAAATGATGAAATCAATTGTTGCAATTCTGGTGGACCATAAACGGTTAATCCACGCGTTCTGCCTAACAAATGCATGGATGAAATCAGCCCAGGAAGTCCAAAAAAATGATCTCCGTGCAAGTGAGAAATGAGAATATGTGTGATTCGTTGGAGTTTAATCCCGAATTTCCTCAATTGAAGTTGAGTTCCTTCTCCACAGTCAATGAGTATGTGTCGGTTATTACATTCGATGTATTGAGCCGTTGGATTTCGCTTACCTGTTGGAAGCGCTGCGCCACTACCTAAGATGCAAACGGTGAAACTCACGCGATAAGTGCATCAATTCCTTTATCAACGGAATCTGTAATGACCAGAACTTTGTCTAATTGTGCAATTTCAACCATTTTTTGAACATTGCTTTGCAATCCACAGAGGGCAAATCCACCATTTGTATCTTTACAAAGTCTGTTTGCAATGAGTACAGCGCTTAATCCGGAGGAGTCGCAATATTTGGTCTTGGAAAGATCCAATAAAATGAAATTGCTGCCAATTTTATTGAGTTGAAGGAAATGACTTTTCAGTTCGGGGGCATTACTTGCATCGAGTTTTTCGACGTTTGTTGATACAACTACTATTTTTCCTTGAGGATCTACTGAAAAGTTCATGACAATCGTTTTGTCAAATGTAAAAATTTTCAGCGTTCAATTTTCGATGCGAGTAAATAAATTACTGCCATTCGCACTGCCACGCCATTTTCAACCTGATCTAGGATGATGCTTTGCTTCGAATCAGCCACATCACTAGATATTTCCACACCTCGGTTTATTGGTCCAGGGTGCATAATGATGATTTCTTTTGATAGGCCATCTAAAATCTCCTTGTTCAATCCAAACAACATGGTATATTCACGCAGGGATGGAAAGTATTTGATGTCTTGTCGTTCTAATTGAATGCGCAACATATTCGCTACATCGCACCATTCTAGGGCCTCTCTTAGATTGTGAGAAACTTTCACACCAAGTTCTCCAATGTACTTTGGAATTAAGGTTGTTGGACCACACACCATGACTTCCGCGCCCAATTTTTGGAGGCAATAGATGTTTGAAAGTGCAACGCGTGAATGTAGGATGTCACCTACAATGACTACTTTTTTTCCTTCTACACTTCCTAAGCGTTCGCGAATGGAAAAAGCATCTAGTAAAGCTTGAGTTGGGTGTTCATGTGTGCCGTCACCCGCATTGATTACACGAGCCTTTACTTTTTTCGAGAGGAATAATGCTGCACCTGGATTTGGATGACGCATCACGACCATGTCCACTTTCATGGCTAGTATATTATTCACGGTATCGATGAGCGTTTCCCCTTTTTTAACAGAGCTACTCGCCGCGCTAAAGTTGACGATATCAGCGGAAAGTCTTTTTTCAGCAAGTTCAAATGATAATCTAGTGCGAGTGGAGTTTTCAAAGAAAATATTCGCAATAGTAAGATCTCTCAGGGATGGAACTTTTTTAATCGGACGATTGATAACCTCTTTGAAGCTATCCGCTGTTTTGAAGATTAACTCGATATCTTCTCGCGTTAAATCTTTTATTCCCGTTAGGTGATCAACACTTAAATTATTCATTGCTTTCTTTTGTAAACAAAACCACTTTATCTTCTCCTTCAGTTTCTTTCCACTCCACAGAAACGCGTTCTGAAATGAGGGTGTCTACTGTTTTACCGATGTAATCTGCTTGTATAGGTAAGTCACGACTGTAGCGACGATCTATGAGTGCCAATAATTCAACTTTGGAGGGACGTCCAAAGGTTAGTAAAGCGTCGAGCCCAGAACGAATGGTTCTTCCGGTATATAATACATCGTCCACTAAAATGACGCGCTTGTTTTCAATACTAAAGTCGATGTTGGTAATGCTTGGAATCATTGGTTTCTCTCTACGACGAAAATCATCGCGGTAAAACGTAATGTCTAGATTTCCACATTGCACTTCTTTACCAAGAATAGATTCCAAATAAGACTTAAGTCTTGTCACAACATGGATCCCTCGAGGTTGTAAACCAACGAGAACAGTGTCCGAGAAGTCGTTGTGGGATTCAATTAATTCATGGGAAAGACGTTTCAACGTGAGGTCCAAATGTGTTGGATTCAAGATGATTTGCTTTTCCATTAAGACAAAGATAGGGGATATTTGTGTTCTAAAGAAATACCGATTGAGTTTTTATCGATTAATTATTGTTTGATCAAGATCTGAGAGAAGAAAAAAACTTCCGGTAACTAGGATGAGGTCCTTTGTAGAAACGGAAGATTGAAGGGAGGTAAGTAGTTTGTTTACATCTGAGGATACCGATTGTACGCGCGAATCTTTCGCTTTAATTTCAGTTAATTGCGCTAATTTAAGGCTTCTATTATTCTGAAATTCGGAAAGGTAAATCAGCGCTTGCTTTGGGATCAAAGACAAGATCTCGTTGACATCCTTATCCTGTGAAGCACCGTAAATAATGTGTAATTTTTCAAATGAAAAATTCATAATTGCTTCCATGGTAGCTTTTATCCCATCGGTATTGTGAGAAACATCAAGCAGTATGTGTGGCGCTTCTTGTAACCTAGTTAAACGCCCAAAAAATCCGGTATTCACCAATAAATGTAAAAGTGACGCGCGCACTGTTTCTTCATCGACGGATATCCCCAAAATATCCAAGGTCACCAATGCCGTTTGTAGATTGCTCAATTGAAATTTAGGCAAAAGCAAAACACTTGGGAATTTCGTCTCCATTTGATCAGCAAAATGAATGTCGCTTTGATTTTTGGCAGCGATTTCCATAAATACAACTTCCGTTTCTTCTTGAGTTTGTCCAATAACAACGGTTTTTTCAACTTTTATTATCCCGGCCTTTTCCACTGCAATCGCCTCGAGTGTATCCCCCAAAAACTGTGTATGATCCAGTCCTATGTTGGTAATGATGGAAATGTCAGTTTCTAAGACATTTGTAGCATCTAATCGCCCACCCATACCTGTTTCTATGACCAGATACGTACAGTCGTTTCGGTTAAAATGATCCATGGCCATGGCGAAAGTCACTTCAAAGAAACTCGGTTCGAAATCGAGTTTAAGATCAATGACGCGTTGACAAAAGTTCACTACTGATGCCTCGTCAATCAGTATCCCATTGATGCGAATACGTTCCCTGAAATCAAAAATATGTGGAGAGGTAAAAAGTCCAACTTTTTCGTTTTTTTCTGTCAGAATTGAACTGATGTAAGAACATGTTGATCCTTTTCCGTTTGTTCCAGCGACATGAATGATTTTCGCTGATTGGTTCTCAATATTCAGTGCGGTAAGTAGCTGTGTTGTTTGAGTAAGTCCAGGTTTATATGCTCCTGCACCAGTATTTTGGTAGGATGGAAATTGCTCAAATAGCCATGCTACAGTTTCTGTATACGTTTGAACACTCATGTTAAGCTAACTGTAAAAAGAAAATTCCAATTCCTGCAAAATAGCCAAAAGCAGCTAGGAGCGTGATTCGTTTTAGGTACCAGAAAAAAGAAATCTTCTCCATTCCCATGGCAACAACGCCTGCTGCTGATCCGATAATTAACATGGAACCACCAGTTCCAGCTGCATATGCGATAAAATGCCAAATTTCGTGATCCATTTCAAATTGGAACATGCCCATGGACGCTGCAACAATTGGAACATTATCGATAATTGCCGAAGCTACTCCCAATAAAGTGACAAATAAATTCACATCCATCGTTTCTTGAACTTGCAGACCAAAGCCGTAAATCATTCCTAAAGATTCCATGGCAGCGATGGTCATTAAAATTCCTAAAAAGAATAATATACTTGGTAGTTCAATTTTCGTTAGCGCTTTAAACGTTGGACTCGTATGCGTGTTTTCGGCAGAGATGTCCGTAAGAGAAAAGTGACGTTTACTTAATATTTCCGCTAAAGTAGCCATCATCCCAAGTGAAAACATCATGCCCATGTATGGAGGTAAGTGGCTTGTCATTTTCAAAATCGGAACGAGTACGATGAGTAAAAGTCCTGAAATAAGAACGAAGGCACTATTTTTTCTTGGATGATTAGTTATTTCAGTGGATGGAATTTTGCCTTTAAAAACCTTCATGTATGAGGCAATGAAAAGTGGAACAAGCACTGAAATGAGCGATGGGAAAAATAAGTAATTTATGAGGGATCCTGCATTCACTTTGTGGTTCATCCATAACATAGTCGTTGTTACATCGCCGATTGGGGACCATGCTCCACCTGAATTTGCTGCGATGATGATAAATCCGGTGTACCATCTGCGTAATTCAGCATCGGCAACAATTTTCCTTAAAATACTGATTAAAACAATCGTTGCAGTTAGGTTATCAATGAGTGCAGACAGGAAAAAAGCTAACAAACTTAGCACCCAAAGTAACGAAATCTTACGTTTTGTTTTTATGAGTGTTTTAAAGCTATTGAATCCATCAAAATGATCGATAATTTCAACAATGGTCATCGCTCCAATGAGAAAAATAAGAATTTCGCTCGTTTTCCCAAAGTGATGCAATAGCGTGGCGTCCAATTGCTCTCGTTTCTCCGCTAAGGAACCAATAAGTTCTGGTATACTCAATTGTCCACATTTCGGGTCCACCTGCAAGCCGATACTTGGGTCTAGCCAGAATACGGGAATACCAATAAAAATAACGGCCCAAGACAGAACCATCATCAATAAGGCAGGAACGAGTTTATCTATTTTTAGGGTGTGTTCCAACGTAATCGAAACATAACCAATAATAAATATGAGTAATAGGGTAGCGTACATTAATCAAGTATAAATATGAGTAAAACCGCAGCGTACATGTATTAAACCAATTGCTTCAAGGCAATTTCGAATGCTGTTTTAGCGATGTTTGTTTTTGCTTGATTCAATTGATGAGCTTCTTTCAAGGCCTTGTAAATAATCAAACTTGTATCGTCGAAAATCAATTTATCTTCAATAGATTCTAGGTCATTACTCATCAAGTAAGCGAAAACACGCGCCATTCCGCAATTTGCGATGAAATCTGGAATTAAGGATAAATTCGCATCTGCTTTGTCAGCGATTGGACCAAAGAAAATTTCTTTGTCAGCGAAAGGAACATTTGCTCCAGAAGAAATCACTTTTACTCCTGCCGCTAATAATTGATTTAAATTATCTTCTGAAAACATGCGGCTTCCAGCACAAGGAATAAAGACATCCGCAGGGACGCTCCAAATACGCGCATTTACTTCATCGAACGAAAGCATTCCATCACTTTTCAATTCGTTTCCATTTTTGGAAAGAAAAAGTTCTTTTACTTCTTCAAAGCTTAATCCATCTTCTTTGATGATTCCACCGACACGGTCAATGATTCCAACTATTTTTGCGCCATTAAGTGCGAGGTAGTAAGCTGCAGCTGATCCAACATTGCCCCATCCTTGAACGATGACTTTTTTTCCGGCTAATTCGCCGCCCCATAAGGAGAAGTAATGACGAATGGACTCAGATACTCCGTAGCCAGTAATCATATCTGCAACGACATATTTACGGCTGACATCTGGACTTAAGGTTTGATCTTCAATCACTTTCAGGACCCCACGTTGCAATTGTCCAATGCGGTTCATTTTTTGTGCTTCTTTCGGTTGAAAATGCCCATTAAAGACACCTTCTTGCGGATGCCAAACGCCACAAGATTCCGTAATTGGAATGACTTCGTGTATTTCATCTACATTTAAGTCTCCGCCAGTACCGTAGTAATTTTTCAATAAAGGAGAAACCGCAGCAAACCAACGTCTGAGCACACCTTCTTTTCTCGGGTCTTTCGGGTCAAAATTGATTCCAGATTTAGCTCCGCCGATTGCTGGACCAGCAACGGTAAATTTCACTTCCATTGTTTTTGCTAGAGATTCTACTTCGCGTTTATCGAGTCCGACACGCATGCGCGTTCCACCTCCAGCTGCACCACCTCTTAATGAGTTGATAACAACCCATCCTTCTGCTTCTGTTTCGGCATCTTTCCACTCAAAAACGATTTCAGGTCGTTTGTTCTCAAATTTTTGGAGTAATTCTTTCATTTCTTTTGTTGTATAGGTTGCAAAATTAGGAAAATGGTCCTTACTCTGAGGGATTTCCAAATTATTTTCGAACAGTTTATTGACTTATTGCGCACGATGATAAGCGCCTGTACAAAGCTCTTTACTGGCTCCGGTCACACTTGGTACATTTGTGCTTTCACCGCGTAAATGCCGTGCTCCTAGAAAAGCAAAAACAATCGCCTCTTTAAAATCGATGAGCTGTTTAACTGGAATAATGCATTTTCCGGAATAATGTACTTGAAGCCTTTCTAGAAAGAAGGAATTCTTCGCGCCACCGCCCGTAATGAAAACGGAAGTTAGTTGTTCCTCATTTAAAATTTTTGATACTTGGATGGCAACATGTTCTGTATGCGTGCAAAGTATATCCGCTAGCGTATAATCCGTAGTTAATAGCGGCATATATTCTTCGTTGAGCCATTCTATACCGAGCGATTTTGGAGCAACTTTGGCATAAAAAAGCAGTGCATTTAATTGTTGGAGTAATGCTTCATTCATTGTTCCCGATTTTGCGAGCTCGCCACCATCGTCGTAGGTCTTTCCAATTGTTTGCATCAGTAAATTGGAAGGTAAATTAGCAGGTGAAATATCAAAGGCCTGAATAATTTCATTCTTTTTAAAACTGATGTTTGAAAACCCACCAAGATTTAAAAATGCATCTGCCTTGTCTCCAAAGAGATGAAAGTCCCCAATTGGCACTAATGGAGCTCCTTGTCCACCAGCGATGACATCTAAACTTCGAAAATCATTGACGACATCGATTCCGGTGTGATACGCAATGGTGGAACCACATCCAATTTGTAAAGTGAATCCAAGATGAGGTTGATGATAAACGGTGTGTCCATGGGAAGCAATGGCGGAAATTTGACTTTTAGAAAGATTATTTGTGTCTAAAAAATCAAGGGTCATTTCAGCAAAACAAACACCGAGTTCTTTGTCGAAAAGCAAGAGTTCTTCCGCGGACAATTGGGTCGCATGTTGAAGCTTTTCCAACACAGAATCAGGATAGCTAAACGTATGATAATGAAGTAATTCGTACTCAATTGTTTCCGCTTGAAATTCAAAGGAAACATGGGCAATATCTACACCGTCGAGAGAGGTCCCAGACATTAGTCCCAAAATCTCCATTTTATTCCTATTCATTTCTTTCATGCTTGGCAGAATTCGATTATTTTTGTTAAAATTAAAAAAATCAATCAACATGAATTTTGAATTGACAGAAGAACAACTCGCGGTAAAGGAAGCAGCAAGAGATTTTGCACAAAATATTTTGAAGCCAGGGGTTATTGACAGAGATAATAATCAGCGTTTTCCAGCTGAAGAAATCAAGCAACTAGCTGAATTAGGCTTTATGGGTATGATGGTTGATCCAAAATACGGTGGTAGTGGCATGGATACAATGTCTTATGTTTTAGCCATGGAGGAAATCTCTAAGGTAGATGCTTCAGCGTCTGTTTGTATGTCAGTAAATAATTCACTTGTTTGTTGGGGATTGGAGAAATATGGTTCGGAAGAACAAAAACAAACGTTTCTCGTTCCGTTAGCAACTGGAGAAAAAATCGGTGCATTTTGTTTGTCGGAGCCAGAAGCTGGATCTGATGCAACATCTCAACGTACAACGGCGATTGATATGGGAGATTATTATTTGTTGAATGGAACAAAAAACTGGATAACAAATGGCTCATCGGCCTCCACTTACTTGGTTATCGCACAAACAAACACTGAACTAGGACACAAAGGAATCAATGCCTTGATTATTGAACGTGGCATGGAAGGATTCATCGTTGGAGCCAAGGAAGATAAAATGGGAATTCGCGGAAGTGACACACATACATTGCTTTTCAATGATGTGAAAGTCCCTAAGTCAAATCGTATTGGTGAAGATGGATTTGGATTTACCTTTGCTATGAAAGTACTAAGCGGTGGTCGAATTGGTATTGCTGCGCAAGCATTAGGTATTGCTGCAGGAGGATTTGAGTTGGCACTTGCTTATTCAAAACAACGCAAAGCTTTTGGCAAAGAGATTTACAAACATCAAGCGATTGCTTTCAAGTTGGCTGATATGGCAACAGAGATTGAAGCAGCACGTTTACTGGTGTATAGATCAGCAGCGGATAAAGATGCTGGAAGAAATTACGATCAATCTAGCG
>Ga0209444_10000141_pt1 | contig 38492 bp, 29 predicted proteins | sample LauGreFaBDMM15DN_2_FD_188215 | JGI IMG/M metagenome (GOLD analysis project Ga0209444, IMG submission 188215) | Freshwater lake microbial communities from Lake Michigan, USA - Fa13.BD.MM15.DN (SPAdes) (version 2) | ecosystem: Environmental > Aquatic > Freshwater > Lake | place: Lake Michigan... | reverse complement strand
GACTTCCTTCCGTGGACTCCTGCAAGACATACTAAATTTGCAGATGTTATCAAACAGGAACTTGATTTTGAAGATGTTGATTTAACTGGCACTGTGGAAGAAGTTGTGGGCAAGTTGGACAAACGATATATGAATCGATTTTTTGGAGAAATTTGGAAACCCAATACCGAAGTATATCAATACACTGGCTGGGCATTGGTTGAAGAAATTAATAAACGCAATCCCAAGGCTGTGTTAGATTTTGGTTGCGGATATCATCCGTTCAAGGGACGTATTAATAACTTGATTGGCATTGATCCATTTAACAACTGTGCCGATTATATGGTAGATATATTAGAATTTAATGTTGAACCAGAAAGTTATGATAATATTATTGTGTTTGGCAGTTTAAATTTTAACGGCAAAGAAGAAATTGAAGAACGATTTGCAAAATTAGTAAGTGTACTGATGCCAGGCGGTAAAATGTATTTTAGAGCTAATCCTGGAATACTATGGCCTAAGGGACCTTATGTGGATATATTCCCATGGACTTTTGAAGTTGCACATGACCTAGCTAAGAAGCATAATCTCACTTTGGAAACATTTAAAAAAGACAACAACAACAGGCTGTATTTTGTTTATTTAAAATAAAGATACAACAAGCCTGGAATAATAATAAAAAATTGTGGAATGAAATTAAGCATCAGTGCCCGCTCGTTCCATTTGTATCCTACATAAATCCAGCCACTGGCGCCAACCATTTGCAGTAGACTATTCCATGGGGTTATTCCCAATACATGCAGCACCATAGCACAAAGTATTACTATGGCACTAGCATATTTTATATACCAAACATGATCTCTCATTTGATTACTGTTACCAGTATATCAGAAAAGACTTTGTCTAGTTTAACTGCTTGATCAAATGTGTCTGAAATCCACTGTTCAGTAAAGTAGTGCCAAGTAGCATCACGTGTATATGCATATTCTAAAATATGTTTATTTTGACTTGTAATTTCAGCCAACATGTTTGTGCTGTCTCGATAAACATCGTAGCACGGATATTTGATTTTAAAGCCGCCTGCTTCATGCCACCATGCATAACTTATCATATCTGGACGATAAACTAACATGATCCAATCATCTGGATAATCGTGTTCAATTTGATCTAATGAGTATGCCCAGTCATGGCTTTTAATCAGTCTAGTGCCGTTGTGTGTTAAGTGTGCGGCATCTATGTTTGTTTTGCGCAAGTCATGATCAAACTCCATACCACGTCCAAAGTATGCACCTTTGTGTCCAGTAAAGTCGTGATGACTGTAATCACGTGCTGAGGTACGGTCGCTGGTGTTGAACCCATCCATAGATTCTAACGCTTGTGCAATGCCGCTCCAACGGCTTCCTGGTACACCTGTAAAAAATATTCTATTAGGCAATATCATTTGAAGTTTTTAATTCCGTGAAATTCGTGAGCGCCGCTTGGCCAAGTCCAGCCGGTGACAGAATATTTTACTCCAGATTTGATATTAGGAACCACGTGATAATGTGTCACAGTACTGGGCCAAAACGTAACATGTCCTATAGGAGTATTTTTGCCGTTAAACTCTTGTCTAGGAAACGTTAGATCAGCACCTTCGTAATCAGCGTTTAATTTAATATTGAGACTAACTTCACTTAAATCATGATGCGGAGCAAGATTAGGTTTACCTTGCTGACTGTATTTTAAAATAAACGGACTTTGCCATCCACAGATTTTAGTAAGCGGCCATTCTTTATGAATGATAGGGAATAAGTCTCTTGTATAGTGTGCTACATAGTCTTCAAACAAAAATTGACTTATCTGACTAAAATACAACCCATCGTAGCCCAACGGGCTACCGTCCACATTTTGTTGTCGATGGTTTGTAAATTTATTATCGTAAAATTTTGCAATATCTACCAGTTCATTACAAAAATCTTCAGTCCAGAATGGAGCCATGATGATATCTTTATCATTGCTCCATACTTTGCCACTATCAGGGTGTACGCCTTTCCAGTAATCCAACATATTACTGTCGCTTACATTTCTGTGAAATCAATTTTTGTTAACAATTTGCTAATTTCAGGTAACCACAAATACTTCATTTCAGAGTTCTTTAAAGTATCTAGTGCTTCTTTAACAGTTTCAACCAGCGGATCTCCGGCTAGATTAAAGCTGGTGTTGAACAATATAGGCACATTCTTAATTTTGTTGAACTCGCTAATTAATTCGTAGTAGTGCGGATTTTGTTCCGATGTCACAGTTTGAATCCTACAAGTTCCATCCACGTGTGTAATAGATGGAATTAGTGCTTGTTTGTCTTTCAACACATTTACAGCATACATCATGAATGGGCTATCAGTCCTTGAACGGAAGTCAAACCATTCGGCAGCATGTTCTGCCATTACTGATCCAGCAAATGGACGGAACCATTCGCGATGTTTAACTTCGTTAACAATATCCTTACCGTTGACCACTGTAGGATCAAATAAGATACTGCGATTACCTAATGCACGAGGACCTGCTTCACTGCGACCTTGATACAAACAAACAATTTCCTGCTCTGCTATCAACTTTGCAACATCTGTTGCTGTAGTATCAGTAACAGTAAATCCTGTAAAATCTGCGGTTGCATATTCTGCTGAATGATCTAAACCTAGATACAAATTGGCCAACGGTGTTTTGACTGAGTCTTTAGTAACAGTCCTGTAAACATACTGGCAAGCACCCATTACATTACCGCCATCATGACTTACGGGCTCATGATAAAATTCCACATCTGGAAATTCTTTCAAGAATTCATAGTTGGCCACACAATTAAGTACAAAGCCGCCGGCCATAACAATTTTCTTTTTGCCAGTTAATTCAATAGTTTTTCTAATCAGTGCAATTACACGTTCTTCCGCTGATTTCTGCACAGCATATGCTAGGTCTTTTCTAAAGTCGTCGATAAGATCTGGGTCAGTGTGCCACGCAACATCACCTTCGTGCTCTTTTAATTCCGGGTTTAAATCACATCTAATAACATTACCTGCTGGAAATTTTGGTTTGATTAAATTTCTGTTGTTGAATCTACCTTCATGTATTTTAATACTATCGTTGGGCTTGCCGTACGGTGCAATACCCATGGTCTTGCCGGCTTCGATAGCATGAAATCCTAGATACTGAGTCACCGCTTCATAACTCTTAGTGATACCATGGCCGTCTGATACTTCGATTTCACAATTGTCGTCTGCTAATGAAAAACTATCCACATCATTAGAGCCGTAGTATGTTAAATGTTTAACAATGCTTGACGGATAAGACATTGACCAAATTGATTCAACTTCCCAAGTATCTTGTTTAATCTGTTCTAAGTCGGGAATACTAATTGTGCTGCCAGCGCCATCGATAACAATAGCAGCAGCATCATCAAATCCACTGTTATAAAACGCAGTAACAGCATGGGTCATATGATGATCGCCTCCTAGCATAATAGTATCAAATTTATAACCAGGTTGTTTTTTTCTTGCATAGCAAGTATATGGATCTTCACCAGTCCATGGCATTTTTCCAAATGCATTACGGGTTCCACATATTATAAGAAAATCAATGTTATCAGTGTAACTAAATGCTTTTTCCATTCCTAAATATGGGTTACCATCGTATTTCAATCTACTTAATCGATCTTCTTCAATGTAGAAAATTAATTCACTGTCTTTATACAATGCAGTTGCACCGTTATGTCCTGTATTGATTCCTAATAACCACATGTTTGATTCCTTATTTTGTTGTTTTAGCAATATGTGCTTTAATGTTGGCAATTATGCTCTTAAGTTCTTCTTTGCTGAAGTCCATAATTGTGTCGTTTAATCTATCTGCTTCTTCTGATGCAAACCCAGCAATTCTAATTGGGCTGTAATGTCTAACTGCATCTTTTTTTTCTATGATATTAAAATGATCAGGATATGTGATATTTACGGGAAATGTACTTCCGCACACAATTGTGCCAGGTTTGTTAAAAGAATAAGCAAGGTGTTGGCCCACACTATCACATCCAATAAAATAATCACAAGATTCGATGATTGCTGCCCAAATTCTCAATGGTAGGTTATTGTCTGGTTGAAAAATAGGAAGATTCACAACATTTAATTTATGCTCTCCCATATACATGATGTTATAGTCTTTGGATAGTTCTGCAACCAATTCCATAAATGTAGTTTGTTCTATACTGCGACTGCTTTGGTCATATACTACACCGCCACCCCCTAACTGACTGCTTCGACCAAATGGCTGTATCACAATCGTCTTTTCTTTTTGATGTTGTTGTTTGACCTGCCCTAGTATTTCCATTGCGGCCATTTCTTCCGGTTTGTTTAACACCACTGCAGGCCGAACATTTACAGTAGTGCGTTCTCCTAATATTTGCCACCAAAAACTTTGTTGCAAACTACTACGTTGATTGTAATATTCGTGATCTCTGTATGGTTCAGGACTAATGCATAGATTATCTTTGATAAGATTTTCAAAAATGCCTTTGTGGTTCACGTCAAATGCATAATTTTGCAAGATAGGATGTCCCATATAAAATTCCATCCCGCCTTCGCACACAATGCCTGCTAGTTCGCCACGACGATGACTTTCTTCCAATGCAGGAATACTAGCAAGTACGCGACCGGCTCCACCGTTGATAAAAAATATTTTCTTCATGTTATCCTTAATAATATACGCATATAATGTATTTATACACAAGTTTCTTCATTATAAAATATTTTCACGTATGTAGTCAACCAGTAAATTACCATATACTAGATGGGGTGCTGGACTGAAATGACGATATTTCTTAATTTCGGCTGGATAATGATTCCTCCCCCAGTCGTAGAATGTGTCAGTATCTAATTTGTAAAAATTCTTTACAGAAGTATCTAACATTTTAAATTGAAAGCGGCCAGCAGTATTTAAAAAAATATGTTTATAGCCTTTTGCTGTTAAAAATGCATGCAACGCCAATAATCTTGATTCATGTTGAGGGTTTTGAATATGATCGTGCCACACATAGTCTACACAAAAAGGCACAATATCTTGCTCTGTGGAGAAAAAAGATCCGGGATTTCTAGGATCACCTATTGCTGTATGAAATCCCGGGCTGACAAAAAGCGTATTGTAGTCCACGTATTCCATTCTTTCTTGTATACCTGGTACTACATCAATTGGATCGATGCCTGGAAAAGTCTTTTGATACCATGTTTTGCCTTCTATTTCGAATCGATGCAATGTTGTCCATCCTATTACAACAAATACATCGCTGGGGGTTACGCCTTTTTGTTCTAATTCTAGCAAATCAAAAATTGTAGTTCTAAAGATAAATTCATTAGTTGCACTGTTATATGCATTGTTGATATATGTTTCACAATTTAATTTATCAGATATACGTTTAGGAAATGCAAGTTCTTTGTTAAGAGGATCCATGCTAGCATCTGCTATACATTCCATACCAAAAACAAAAGAATCACCGTTTGCATACAAAATTTCCATATTAAGCTCTCACAGTAATGTTAATAGCATATATATCATTACTACTTTCCTTCTAAGAATATTATGAAAAAAATTATAAATGCGTTTTCTGTTCCTATTTTAGAATCTATTTTACCAAACGTTGATGATATGAACAAATCATTGATTCTTAAAATACGAAAATTGTTCGACAACGTTGACGATAAGCGATTACTTGGACACTACTGGCACAACAAAATTTTAACAGATGTGGCATCGGACACTGGATACAGTTCATTTGATCATGGTAATCTCGTCGATGACAAAAATTTTGATGATTTTTTTACAGAAATTTCTCCTATAATTACGGATTTTTTCAATCAATTGAATTTTGATCGAACTTGGAATTTCAGTAATGCCTGGGCTAATGTCTATCCCCATGGTTCTTTTGTTCCCCATCATAACCACAGTACTGCTCATTGGAGCGGCAGTTATTATGTAAACGCTGGTGAAAATTGTGGGGATTTAATGTTGTTAGATCCTAAAGAATATGCGTTAAGTAACGAACCAGATTTTACCAAATGGCGAGGGAATACGTCAATACCATTAACTGTCACACCTGGAAAATTAATAATTTTTCCAGGTTATTTAAAGCACGAAACTAAACCTAATTTATCTTCGGACGATAGGATTATTATTAGTTTTAATATTCTATGTCAGTAAACAATATTTTTTTCAATCCAACTTTTCCACAAGTGTTAGAAACACAATTGTTGTTATCTCCATCTGTAAAAGCACGTATGATTGATACGGTGTTATCGCAAAAAGACACAGCAAATTATCACGGTGGCTATACATTTCATGTCAAAGATCAGCACGAAGATTTTAAAATACTTTACAATTTCTTTTTTAATACTGTGATAAATTTGTTTGGCAATGTAAAGTTATCCCCAACTCACAAAACATGGTGTTGGGCTAATGTTTATAACAAAGAATCATTTAGAACCAATGCACACAATCATATTAAAACTAGTTCTATTAATTCAGTATATTATTTAAAAATGCCCAAAGATGTCGGTGATGACGAAGGTGGATTAAATCTGTATCCTCCTGGATTAGAACCTATACAATTTCAACCCGACGAAGGCGACTTACTCATCATGCCAAATAACACTGTCCACGAACCGTTGCTACATAATAGTATGGATTACAGAATTTCTATCAATATGGAAATGTGTATTGAATCCAATGTGTTCGACTATTTTACACAAGAAAAAGTATATGCAAATGCAAAACCAAAATTATGAACAAATTGTAGTGATTGGTAAATCACTACTAGACACCACACAATGTAATCAACTAATTTCTAAACACGACACTGTTCAACTGGAAAATGTTATACAAACAACATACAGAAATGTACTAGTAAAGGATATGGATATTTCGGATGTTCCGCATTTAACTGATTGCCTTAAGTTTATCAACGAAAAACATTTTAAACTTGACTTAGATTTTAATCATATTGATTGTTTTTTTGGTAGGTATGACAAAGGCATGCACTACAGTAGCTTGCACATGGATTGCATAGCTGGGAATGTTCAACGTAAACTGTCATTTTCATTGATACTAAATGATAATTTCCAAGGAGGCAAGTTTACAACCTTAACTGAGTCTATACTAGATTGTCATCCTGGAAAATTGTTAATTTTTCCTTCTTTTATGGCGCACAAGGTATCAGTTGTTGAGTCTGGATCGAGATATGCTATTTTTGGTTGGGTTCACGGGCCCAACTTTAAATAATTATAAGGACATCTCGTGAATATTGATTTAGAAAAAAACAATTATATAAAAATTCCAAACTTTATTTCAAAGTCTCGTGCGGAAATATTAAGAAAAGAATTTACTGCGTTTGTATTAACAAACAATCTTCGCGGAGATATACAAGTACCTAATTCTTCTACCAGTTATAATTACAAGGAATTTTTAGAATTGCTATGCGAAAAAGTTCCAACACTATCAAAACTTGTGGAGTCAACACTGTTGCCAACTTATGCATATGCTCGAATATACAGAGAAAAGAATAATTTAAAGATACACACAGATAGGCATGCTTGTGAAATTAGTATAACACTGCATCTTGGCGGTGATAAAAACTGGCCTTTCTATATTAAAAATCCTCAAGGAGAATCTATTAAATTAGATTTAGAGCTCGGCGATGCAATATTATATTTGGGCTGTGTTGCTCCGCATTGGAGAGAAGAATTCCAAGGTAAAGAATATTGTCAAGCATTCCTGCACTATGTTCAAAGCAACGGGCCGTGTGCATATACATATTTTGATAAACAACGATAAAGTACATCTTTAAATTACTTATATACAGATTTGATGAATAATTTACCACGAGACGACGTATGAAAGAAACATTATTATTCCCCACAGTTATACATGAGTATGACTTTTCTAGTGATCCGGATTTAGAAAAAATTGTTAAAATATCAGAAACACTGGACTTTAAACAACATAGGTATTTTCCCAATAGCACATATGTAGGTAACAGCCCCGGCGGGATATTAGACCATCCTGAACTAGATGTTATACGTGATAAATTAAATAATTGCGTGAAAAAATGGGCAGACAACATGGGATGCCCACCTATACATATTAATCATAATTGGCTTAATCGATTGGCAGGGGGTGAAAGGGTAGAACGGCATCGTCATGAGATGAGCATAGCAAGCGGAGCCTTTTATATTCATGCTGATCCAGGTTCTGCCGGCCTAATTGTTCATAGTCCATTAGAACAATTGCGAATGTTTGAACAAAGCGCACGTAATACATGGTACAACGAGAACTTTAGAGAATTTCCCTGCTACTCGGGATTATTATTAATTTTTCCAGCTTGGCTTCCGCATGATACGTTACCCAATAATAGCAACAACCGTTTAGTTCTTAGTTTTAACACAACCTATAAGTAATCTTTCTGTAACAATAATATTTTATATCTTTAAATTATTTAAATATAGATTCGCATAGTTTGTAGCAGTTAGTATATCGTAGTGATGACTGTCTCTTGCTAGATCAACTACAGGTTGTTCAGGAAAAAAGTTAATATTGTGCTTTGTTAGTTCATTGTATATAAATTCAGCATCGTCGGACCTGGCAAATTTAGGAATAAATGAATGTATTATCTGGGTAGAAGGTTGACTGTTAATTTTAAGTATGTTTTCTATGCAATTTTGTTTATCTAACTGTTGCATATCTGCAAAATCTTCGCGGCCGCCTGTAGCAGCTATAAAATGAATTTTGCGATCTTCGTCGCTTAGTGTGGTATTTGCATTTTCTCTTCTATGGCAATAACTCCATTGTATCAAGATAACACGTGGGTTGAAACTATCTATGATGGATTGCACACGCCTTGCAATCCAATCATTGCTGGCCCCATTCATACTGACGTTTATTGTTCTTTTTCCTGTTTTTTTCTCTACAAGTTTTACCCAAGTCTCATCATAAGGCTGGCCAAGTCCTACCGTAAAACTATCTCCTACACACCAAATGCTGTTAGTTAGATCCTTGGGCCATTCTTCATCACGATATCCAAAACTATTGTAACTATATATTACACTTTTTGAATACATTTTATAATATGCAATGTCTCTACAATGTTCCAAACTATCTATACCGCATGTTACTTCAAATGCATTGGCGGTTTCAGTTAATACAAATTCGTTCATGTGTGACTATTATACCATGTTTCCAATTCAGTTAATGCATTGTTGCCCAGTTTTTCTATAGATAAAACTTTTCCTATAGAAGATGTGTTACTCCATTCATTGTACGTATCCAAACATTCTTTAAAATTCTTTACTAACAATGCTTTTTCTGCTAATGTTTGCAATTTGATAGGCATTCCTGCAATCAAAGTTCTGTCTTCTACTAAATCATATATAGTTCTATAGGCATTTATATAGTTTGTTGAATTTGTGGTTAAAAATTCTTGGTGAGATAAACTTAATCCGGGGCGGGTCATAAGTTGATTCAAATTCATAGACAATAATGGTCGTTGAACATTGTTTGAATTTTCTAATAGAAGTTTTTGATCCTGTGGTAAAGCAGTAGAAAATCCGCTCATGTCGCTGATGAGATAATGACAAGTGTTCCAATCTTTCCACGAAATTCCATATTGATCTTGCCAGCTTACTGGCTTGTGATTGACTGGAAATATATCAAGATTAGATACATAAGACTCGAGATCTACTACATTTTTTTCATAATTAAATATTGAATTAATTGCAAAATGATTGTCAACCCAACTTAGGTAATTTACGTATTTGTCCAAATAGTTTTTAAATACTTCTTGATCTATAGTGATTTTCTTTTGATACAAATCTTTGAATACGCTGATTTTTTCCTGATGATCGTATACATTTAGATGTTTCGAAAAAGCAGCTATGCACCAACTTAACCCATGCTCAAACAAATTTTGTCTACGGGCACTGATTATAAAAAAATTGTCATTGATATATTGATAAAAACTCAATTGATCTTTCAATGCATCTTGTCTATTTAAAATATGATACTGTGCTAATCTTGATACTTTATAGTGATCTACGCTGTTTAATAATCTTGTTACTTCTTCTAATGTCTGATGGTATCCCCAAGTGGATTTCTCAGGTTTTCCTAACACTTGTTGATTGTATTTTGTTGAATGATATGATTCGATTCCGTTGGTAAGTTCGTGCAGGTTGATAACCGGATGTTGATAATCATAATGCTGCATAGTCACTGTGATATACTTTTGCAGTAGGCTTGATCCTACTCTATCTGGTGTTAAGACTATTACATTCATATTATTATTGAGGATATGTTGGTTGGATTGTTCGATACAATTCTAATTCATCTACTAATTTGTTTTTGGTCAATGGGCTCCACTCTGCTTGTAAAAAATTGTCAATACAAGTAATTAAGTGGTCAGCATCAGCATGTTTTATATATTGATCATACTCTATTGTCAATACTCGGCTGTCAAATTTTTCTAAAACTTCTTCTTTTATATTTGACTTGTCAATCAACTTATTGATCCATTTTAAATTATCAAGTGCTGTTAAATTAACATTTTTTAAATATTGTTTTTCTATTTCGAAATCTTTGCCGTAATCATTGCATACTTTTTCAAAATATATTAAATTTGTTTTTAATACCTTATGAATAAAATTAAATGCACACAGTGGAATCTGTTTGTCCTTAATTTCAATTTGTATTGCCTTACTGTTAGGAAATGCTTCTAAGAACACATTGATATCTTGACAATGTATAGATATAGTATGAATTATGTTTTCTTCTTTGTGAGGATTATTGATTAATGTATTTCTAATGTATTCTATCTTTTCATCATAAGTCATAGTTGATGTTTGATATAAAATAGATTGATATGCATCTTCTAACGAAATCACAGCAAAGTTATTTAACGATGTGATTTTAGTATTGGCATGCCCCGAACCATTTGAATTATGTTTCAAAGTTTCTGTTGGATTAAATGCAGTATACAGCAATGATGTTAAAAACCAGCCGCCGGCTCCGACTGGATATTGCACAAATACAATTGGCGTTGGAGAATCTATGAGTTTTTTCATAGTGTATTTAAATCACAAGCTGTGTTAGTTCGTTAAAAAAGGCGAACTAGTCGCCTTTTTTGAGTGATTTATCTTATGGTCTAGCAAATAACGGAACCCATATTTCGGGAACAACCAATGCCATTTCATTTTCTAAGGTGTAAGTAGTTGTGCCACCTGGGCCTGTGGCAGTGATACTCATTACTAAAGGTTGTGGAACACTGGTTTTTTCTATACTCCAATGAAAGTCCGGGCCTTTTGACATCATCATAGTGCCAGTGCCTGTGGTTAATTCTACTACATTTATTGGTGAATTCATATCACATATTTTAAATTTTGTTGCATTAACCACAGAATGCACCAAATATGTTTTATGTTTTTCAACACCACCTAGTATACCCATAAATGTTATTTGATCGTTGGCAGTTAACCAAGCCGTTGATTCACAGGTAAATTCATTAGTGTCGCTGCTGGCAGCGGTCACTGTGGTAGAATACACAGTATTCCCGATGGTAATACTCCATGTGTCATATATTCCACCTAACTTTCCATCAACATCTATGTTAAAAGTATTACTTGACGGATCGTTATTAGGTGCAAAGTTTACACGACAAAATGGAGCACCTGGCGGAAGTATTGGTGTGGCTGCTATGTGTTCATCTAACCATTGGCCGCCTGATATCCATTGATTGTTTTTAAATTTCCAACCCACATTGACATGGTCGGGAACTTCATCCCAATAACCTGGTAGATCATTTTTTGCAATGGCATCTGGATGCCATAATCCTGCTGGATTTTCATCATGCGTTTGCATGATTTCGTCGTTTACTATTTTTGCCCAAATCATTTAATTCTCCTGATTATCAATTTATGGATTTTTCCAATATATAAGCGCCATGCCTGTGCCAGCAGTGCTGGCCAGTTGGTCTAACTTGCAGGGTGGGAATGGTAATACTGCTCCACTTCCGTTGTAGCAGTCGTAACTTCCGCCCCAACATACACACAGCAAGTAACATCTTGCCATGCCTGCGCCGCCGCCTTTGCCAGCACGGCTGGCATGCCACATGATGTCAACGCCGCCGGCACCACCCAGTGTACCTGCACAATGAGTAATGTAGGGAAACAGTTGATCTTGCATTCTATCTGCACAACAGATTCTGTTGCATTGTCCTAAACAGCATAACAAATTAAAATTTATGCCTGGATTACAAGACGCACCACCCATACAGTTTGGTATGGTTAGGCTAGTTGGTTCGCAACAGAAATACGCGATGCCACCAGTGCCTGCGCCTTCTCCAGCATTGTGCCATGAGTTACCTGACAGACGCGGACCTTGATTCCAATCACTGCACGAACGATAACATGCGTAGTCTGAAAAACTGTCACCCTTACTGCCACTACCACACATGCTGTGTATATCATGCCATGCGTAACGCTTGGGAGTTGGGCCATGTCGGATGGAAAAATTCATAGTGCCGAAACACTGTTGATTAAACCAATAATATCTTTCTTCACGGCCTTCATCATTGTCATAGCCGCCCCAGCCACCTGGGCCGCCACGGTATTGGCCAGCAACGCACATTCCACTAAAAGACATTAACCTGCTGAGAGGATTGTCACAACACTGTAATTTTGTGCCACCACCACCGCTGGTAGAGCCCATGTAGGTCATTTTTTGACCGCCGGGATAGCCTGCGTTGCACCGGTTAATGTTACAGACACAATCACAGGGATTGGCCATGATATTGATTTTGCAAATATATCCAATACCGCCGCCACCGCCTGCTACAGGGCCGTAGCCGCCGCCTACGATCTGATCCTCCATTTGGGTCCCACCACCCTGGCCGCCGCATGGCCATATCCACGATCCTGCTGAACCGCCGCCAGCTGGATGGCCGCTACAACAGCCGGGTGAGTTGTCAGGACTGTATGTGATACCGTAACCATAATACACTAAACAGTAGCCACAACATGTGGTAGTTGTAAAACAGTTGCCAACTCCGCAATAAGTGCCATTGGTATAGGTGCAGCCGCTGCAGCCTCCACAACTGTTCCAATCACCACCGCTGGCAGCACCTGGATTACAACAAACGCCACCGCCTGCTGTGAGTGTTCTAGTGCCACCACCTGAACACACGTATGAAATAGTAGTATCTTGTGATTGTCGACCAACTACCACGGTAACTACACAACCTGCGGCAATAGTGTTATATGATTCCACATAGCCACCGCCAGCTCCACCATAATTAGTGGAGGCGCTAGCTGCAAAACTGGCTTTGCCACCACCGCCCACTGCAATGGTTCGAATGCATGTTACGCCTGCGGGCACTGTAAACGTGTACGAACCCGGAGTGTCGATGATCACACGATTTTGCCAACATGAATTGCCGTCATAGGCATATTTTTGACAATTAACTTGATAACAACTTGAATTAACAATGGTGGCGCAAGTTGCCGCCTGTGCTGACCCCGAACTTATATAACGTCCCATCTTATGCTTCCCTGTAATATATAATTGCCATGCCAGTTCCGGCATTGCTAACCAGTTGATCTAACAAGCAGGGTGGGAATGCCAGTGGAGTGCTTGCAACTTGGTTACAACAATTATAGGCACCACCGTGACATATGCACAAAACTTGACTCTTGGCTTGGCCACCGCCGCCGCCTTTGCCTGCTTTTGAAGTATAACCGCAAATGCCAACACCGCCTGATCCGCCCAGTGTGCCGGCACATGTGATGAATTGTGGGAATAATCCGTCTGGCATGAGCCATGCTTGATCACACTGTCCGGTTAGTCCTAAATGACAAATCTTGCACCAATTCATCATGTCAAAGCCATAACTTGATACATGGCCAATGCCCATGTAATTCATAGCATCGGGGCCGCATCTATACATTGAGAAACCGCCGGTGCCTGCACCTTCTCCTGAATTTCTTGGTCGAGGAGTTATGTTGTATTGATGGGGGTAGCAACTCATGCAGGCCAGCAATCCTGAACCCGGTGAACCTGTGCCGCAGATATTCTGTATGTCCCACTGTTCGCAATTTAACACACACAGACGGACTGGTGCTGCATCTGCACATCTAGCGTGCATCACTTCACCTTTGCAACGAATACCAAATGGATAATTGCAGTTGCCTTGATAGCCCCATTCAAACTCAAAACCATTGGCGCTGTCTGGGTCAGGGCCACCCGGGCCGCCTTCGCCTGATTTCCAAAAGCCAAATATGCAAGACTGCATAGTGCTGCGACATGCGTAATTACAGCGAGATGCACTGCCGCCGCCGCCTTGATTGCTGGTAGGATAATTGTAACAGGGTTTTGTGGGTTCGCAACAGAACCACACTGTGCATATACAATCGCAACATGGATAATGCCACACTGGTATACAGCACACATCACCTATGCCGGCGCCGCCGCCAGTGCTGGTAGCATGTAGGTAACTGCACACACAACTGGACCACCCGCCTGTGATATTTTTTGGAGATCCTGCTGAAGCACCGCCCACAAAACCAGGCGTGACTCCGGCGCAAGTTCCGCTTGGATTACATATATAAACTATGCAGTAACCGCAGCAAGTAGCGTAACATTGATATTGACATTGGTAGCTACCGTCGCTGGAGAAACAATTGCCGCCAGTGAGGCCGCCGTTGCTGTTCCAATCACCGCCGGATGCTGCTCCAACGCAACATCCGGCTGCGCCGCCTGCTGTGTGAACAGCCACACCGTTACAAGCCAGTGTGGTGTCTTGTTCTTGACGGCCAACTACCAGAGTCAATACTGTTGACCCGCCTGTCACTGCCATAGCTTTTTCACTGTAGGCGCCGCCTGATCCTGCGGTTGAACAGCAGCCTTGGCTGCCGCCAGCAATACACTTGGGTTTGCCGCCACCGCCAACCAGCACAGTTCTAGCACAGATTGCAGTAGTAGGCAAAGTGTAGGTATATGTGCCTGGACGATCATATACGATTTTATACTGCCAACATTGTTTGCCGTCGTAATAAGACCTGGCTCCTGGAACTACTGGGGCTGATTTTTCAGCAACATTTGTAGTAAACGAAATTGGTACAAAACGTCCCATGTCATTATTCCTTAAGTTGTGCTGGTTTCAATACCATACACCACAGCAGTGACACTGGTGTTGCTAGAGTATACTACTAGATATTTATTAGTGGCATCTATCACAAGACCTGTGCGTTCCAGCACTGAGTTGGCTGGTATTGTGACTCCGTATTCTAAAAATGCATTGTCAGCAGGAGCAGTGTTACCTGCTGCCGAAGTAGTTGTCAATGCCAGTCTTACTGTCACAGCCGTTGCATTTCTATTGCATATCGAAATCGATGCTACTGCAAACGTGCTTGCTGGGCAAATATATACATTTGTGTATGCTGTTGCTGCTAAATCAGCGATTCCTAATCTTCCTGTTGCCATGTTTATTTCTCCATTCTATTTATTTATTGTAGATAATAGTTTAACGCTAAAAGAGTTCCAGTTATCCCACGAGTAAAGTTAATATTAGATGTAAAATTAACTGCTCCCGTGACTGCTGAAATTGACGTGCCTACTAGACTAGTGTTGCCCACTGTTAAAGAGTTTGCAACAATTGAACTACCGCCGCCACCAATTTGACTAGCTATATATGTCTTAATGGCCTTTTGAGTTGGCACTATTGAATCGCTGTTGGCTGCAAATGTAGAATCTGTGGAAAATTCACTGATTGCAGTGTTGCTGCTTCCTAAAGAAACTGCTCCAAGTTGTAACTCATTCAGTCCACTTAAATTAAATGCATCAGCATTCAACGTTGCAGTTCCTGTGGCCTGTTCTACTTGGAATAACTCACCTACTCGGAAATTACCGTCTTGGTCCGTAGATGTATAGAATACACGGCCGCCTGCTGAGTCGACTGTTTCGTTGGCAGGAATTGGATCTATTGCAGGTGTGTTTGGATAGTTAGTGCTGGCAAAGTTTCCGGTGCCAATATCTAAGAAATCATGTCCCGTTAATCGAATCTGACTAAATCTAATTCTCATTGTAATTGCTGTGCTATGTGCCGGTGATTCTGCAATGCCAATCAGTGGACTGACTTGTAATCTTGCACTGTAGTTACCAGCAGTACCTGCTTGCTCTGTTAAGTTAACAAGTTTATACCAAACACCGTCAATGCCGGCAAACTGCACATTACTGCCGTTTGTAGGTATGGATGTAAGATTATTAACATATATGCCCGAGCCAGTTTGATAAATGTCTGCATAGCCGTTGCCTGTTGCAGTGGTGGTAGCCGTGACATATCCAGTTCCTCTGTTAGTAAAACTAGGGTTAGCTAATGCTCCGTTACCGGTTCTAACTTCAAATGTGGCTTCCACAGTGTTGTTGGGATCTGTGATAGTGATAGTGGGCGCTGACGCATAGCCACTGCCCGGTTCTATGATCTTAATCTGTGCAACTTGTCCTGATGATACCACTGCACGACCTATTGTGGTTGCGCCTAACTCAATTGCATGTGCAGCAGTGGTACTGCTGGCCACTGCCACCCACTTTGGAACACTGCCGATACTGCCAAATGCTGTGTCGGTCCAGTTGGTGCTGGTGGCCAATGTTCTTGCGGTCCAGTTGACTCCATCAGGACTGCTGGCTGCTGCGGTGCCGCCGTTGGCCACTGCAAAGAACAGTCCTTGGCCGTAGTCAAGTTTAGACCATGTAGTGCTAGATGGTAAGGTTGAAGCAGTCCAAGTTGCGCCAAGATCTAAACTGTAAGCGGCTGCTGTGTCTGCACCGCCTGTGCCTGCAATAGCTACAAAACGGCCATTACCGTATCTCACGCTACACCATGTTGTTGAACTTGGCAATGTTCCGCCAAGTGTCCAAGCTGCGCCGTTGGTTGAATATGCTGAGACTTGTCCGCCTGTGGCCACTGCAACAAAATATCCGTTGCCGTATGTAACACTAGACCAAGTAGTAGAACTAGGTAGTGCTCCACCTGCCGACCAAGAAACACCATCATCTGAGTATGACGATGAAGTGCCGCCTGATGCCACTGCAATAAAGCGGCCGCCACCGTAGGCAACACTGGTCCAGTTTGCACTGGATGACATTGTTCTAGAGGTCCAAGTAGTGCCGTCTGGACTACTAGCTGCTTGATCTGTGCCGCTGGCTATGGCAACCCATATGCTGTCTGCTGCACCGTATCGAACATCGGTCCAGGTCACTGCGGCTGGTAATGCGCCGCCAGCAATCCATGTTGTACCGTTGGTTGAAACATTGGTAGTTGTGGCACCACTGGACACTGCAATAAATCGCCCACTGCCATAGCCCACTGCAGACCAAGTAATAGCCGTGGTCAATGTAGCAGGAGATGCTGTGAAACCTGGTGCTGAAAAGGTCACTCTTGGTTCAATAGTATAAGCAGTGGTTAGATCTAATGATGCCGCTATAGCAGTTCCCGGAACTACATGATCCCAACCGGCTGCACCTGTTGATAATTTGTAAATTGTAGCAATTTTAGTTCCTGAATTGTATGCTTGAATATATCCGCATTGACCAACTCCAGTGCCGGACGTGATATGTATGGCCATACCAACATATGTTGGGCTAGATTCTGTGTCGCTGGCTGATATTGTGATTGAAGTTGTATTGCCATTCTGCGCTGTATTTTGCACAGTTTTATAATCTGCGCCGCCCTCATTGGTAGAATCTAAGTCAACTACTCTTACTTCATATACAGCATTGTCTCTAAATTCGTCCATTGTAGCAGCAGCAGTGGTGCCGGGTCCTGCTACAGTGTAAGATCCTGAAGAATAACCTGTGCCGGCGTTGCTGTATTCAAGTCGGTAAATGCTGGCGCCGCTAGTATAAGTAAATGCAATTTGCGCCTCTAAGTTTCTATTATTAACTGTAGCAGTTATTGCAGTTTCTGTGGAGTCAATGCCTTCTGCTACTGAGCCAAAATCACCGTAGGAGTTATTGCCGTTGGTAGCACGAACTTTCCCGCCATTTTCTGAAAGATATGCAATGTGTGCATAGTACGAGAACACTGAAACCAGTTCACTACGCCCATTATTGGTTACCCAAGCTCCGATGCCGTCACTTAATACCTGAGTAAAGTCATTGGCCACTATTGAATCGTTGCCTGCATTATGTAATGATCCGTCAACTTTTAAACCAACGCACCCAGTGCCAAACGTTGTGACATTTTGAACATATGGTGATTTATTGGTAATGTGTGCATTGGTATCTGCAACACCGTAGCCGGGATCTAAACTGGCATAAGCACCAGCTGTTGGTCTTTTTGTTCCGTAAGCGTTGGCTGCACCTAATGCGCCGGTCAACCCGGACCAAGTCATATTACGCATGGTTGTGGCATTGCGCAACAAGAACATGTTTTCAGTGATACTGCCTTGTTGAGCACTGCGATATGTTTTTGCTGCACGTAATGACTTGTAATTACCTGTATAGATCAAATCATATTTAATTGCGTCAACGTAAAAACCAATGTCTTTTCTGCACAAGTCTTGATCGTAATAATAACTAACAGTCATTGTGCCACTGGCAGTGCTGAGATCAAATGTTGCACCACCGCGGGTTGCGCTGATTGTAATAACACCAGAACCTATGGTTTTAATATAATAAGTTGTGCTTGTAGCAACGCCGCCAAACACGGTGCCGGTAAATCTCACAGCCATGTCTACTGTCATGCCTGTTGTGGAACTCACAGTGATTTCATCTGTGGCTGCTGTAGTAGCACTAGCAGTCCAACTGTATGTATAGTTGGCAAATGCTGTTGCTTCGTATGCCAAGAAATCTTTGTTTCTTTCTAATATTCTCACAGCAGCATACACGTCGTAACTTGTAACAGCAGTGTTGGTTCCAGTTAAAGTAGGATCACTACCAACTGCGTTGATATGATAATTAATATAATTGTAAATATTTGTAACTAAACCAGATGCCAGTGATCCTTGGGTGGTGGTAGCATAGGGCCATTCTTGGCGTTGAGGTTGGGTATTGCCGCTGGTTGGAGTAACCGTGGCACCTGTAACAACGTTACTGATAATACTTTGAATACGATTTATACTGGCTAAACTAACTGCCACATCAGTTATATGAACAGTGCTGACGCCTGGTTGGACAACAGTACTACGTAGTTCATCTCCAACTACACTGCATTTTGCGGGAACTACAATTGGCAATACTTCGCTATGTGTGCCAGTTTTTACAAATAATGTGTCTTGTACTTTTAATTCTACAGGAATGTTTGTAGACACACCCGCTGTGATTGCATCAGTTACTATACCTACCAAACTAGATACCGTGGTATAAATTCCAGTTTCTACTGTATAAGTAGTGTCAATAACCTGTGCAATTTGTTTAGTAGTCACAGTCATTGTGCCGGCGGCAGTGGTTAATGTAAACGGTGTTCCAGAACCTTTGGTTGCTGTAATTGTAAATTGTGTTGAGTTAACAACAGTATTGACAAAATAGATTGTTCCAGAAACAATGTTTCCAAATGTAGTGCCAGTGAACACTACTGCATCGTCAACTCTTAGCCTTGTTGTGCCGCCAGTACCTGCTGATGCTGTAACACGATTGGTCCCTGTTGTGGTATTTGTGCAAGTGGCAGTTTGCAGTGCTTGATAGTTTACTGTAGGTGCTTGATTTAACAACACTTTTGATATAACAGTTAATCCATAAGCAATGCTGGCCACAGTTTCTGCTGTTTGGGCGCCATTATAAAAGTTACTAGGAGTTGCTACATAAGCCAACGCTGCTGCTCGAGTTCGTGTATTGCCGCCGTGAGTAATATCATACTTTACTGCGTCAATAATTAGTCCCATGCCGAGTTCGCACTTAACTGTGTCAAAAGACAATCCCGAAACAAACGGAGCAGTGTTGTTGAGAATCTGTTCTTCAGACCATTCTACAATTTCACGCTGTATAAATTGACGGTTAAATTCTAATAACCTTGCAGCGTAGATATTTCTTGCGCCATCTTCAATCCGTCCAAGAGCATAACGTATTGATTTGAACGGTAAATCTAATGTTGTTCCATAACTAGCAAATATATCATCTTCACCTATAGTTGCAACATAATAAACTCCCGGAACGTCTCCAAAAGTATTCCATGCTGGGAGACCGTTGACAACTGTTAATATTTGTCCGGTACTGCCAATTGGTAATCTTGCTGGACCAGCGCCACCATAATATACCAAGTCGCCTGTTGTTGTCAATACATTATTTTCGGGTCCGCCTACTAATAAATCCCAGTATACTGTTGTGGCCAAAGCAGAGTCAGTTACAGGATCGTTTACACCAGAACTAGCAGTGTGTGCTAATTTACAAATATAACTGCCGTTGCCTGATTTGACTGTGTCGCCTAATACATAAGGATAACCGTTGCTCCACGTTCCTCTCCATTTAATTCCAGTGTTTAAAACTTCCCAGTATGTGAGATTTGGAGGTTGTTGATTTGTGTTGGCAACTTTACATAGATATGTATATCCGCCTTGTCTCAGTACGTGGCCTGGTAGATAGTCGTCGTAACTGTTCCAATCCCCTATGAAATTGAATCCTGTGGTAAATAAATCCCAATTGATACTAGCTGCGGTAGGAGCACTATTGGTGTGGTTGGTAACAGCGACCCAAATATAACCACTGTGTGTGACTACATCACCTGGTTGATATACTGCTGAACTATTCCAACTGTCTTCAAATTCTAAACCGCCAACAAATAATTGCCAGTTGCCTTCGGCGAATGTGCTGCTGCCGGCCAAATAAAATGTTGTGCAAATCCATAAATCAGGACCATATTTTACAACATCGTTGATTTTATATCGTGTGGAACCTGTGTAGGTTCCTTTGTATTCTAGGCCAGGGTGAACAACGTTCCATTTAGCTTGGTCCGCTTCAAGGCCACCGGACAACAAAGTAGCACTGACATTACTGGTATGACTAGTAACACAAACATAGGTATATCCACCGTATTTTACTACGTCGTTGACTTTGTAGTATGTTGATGCAGCCCAAGTGCTCTTCCAATCAAAGCTTTCTGCGTATAAATCCCAATCGCTTTGATTATTTTCTAAATTTGTAGAAGATGTGTGTCCGTTGTTACAAATGTAAAGCAATCCGCCCCATTTGACCACATCGTTTGCTTTATAAACATGTGCGTTTGTCCAATCTCCTTGCCACGATTGTCCGTCACTCATCTGGCTCCAGCGTGGTGATGCTGCTTCTAAATCTACATAGAAATCGGCATTTGCTGTATGTCCTATTAGACAAATGAACACCTTGCCGCCATGTCGTATTACATCATCTTTGATGTATACTGTGCTGGTTACCCATGCACCTTTCCAAATAAATCTTATTCTACCAAGTTTAAATTCAGCCATTAGATACTCCGAACGTTCCTATTGATAATATTTAGCCAAAGATTCAGTTTTATATTGTGTGATAACGCATCCTCTTATAAATTATGTTCTCTAATAAAATATTGCATAGACAGTGCTGTACCAACTATTCCGCGGGTAAAATTAGCAGCAGATGTTATGTTAAGACCATAAGATGATCCTCCAATATGGCCAATTTGATTTGGTGCTGACAAATAGATAGATCCTGCTTGTATTTCGTTGACATCAAGGTCTGATCCTCCCCCACCGATTCTACTTGCAATAAATGCTTTGATAGCTTTTTCCGTTGGAACAATGTTATTGCTGTTTGCGCTAAAAGTTGGATCTGTAGAAAATTCATTAATTGTAGCACCAGTTCCACCCAGTGTTACACCACCTAATCGTATTTCTGTTAATCCACTTAAATTAAATGCATCAGCGTTGATACTGACTACTCCGGTGGCCTGTTCTACTTGGAATAATTCACCTACTCGGAAATTACCGTCTTGATCAGTACTGGAATAAAATACTCGGCCTCCATTACTTTGTATAACTTCATTTTCAGGTGCCACATTGGTTACATTGGTATTAGGGTATGCTGTTGCACTGGTATTACCGGTGCCAACTTCTAAGAAGTCATGTCCGGTAATTCTGCACTGACTGTAATCTTCTCTAATTTCAATTGCTTCAGTATGTAGTGGCGATTCATCAACATCCAGTGCCGGATATATCCGGATTCTACTAGAATAATTTCCAGCAGATCCTGTGACATTATCAACAGTTACTACATTATATGTTTGATCGTCAATACTAGATAGACGAAAGTATGAGCCGGGCCCCGGCAATGCTGTCAAATTAGTCACATAAACATAACTACCGGTTTGATAATTATCTGCATAACCGTTTCCAGAAATTGTTGACGAAGCGACCAAATATGCAGATCCCCTATTTGTAAAACTAGGATTTGCCAATGCGCCATTCCCTCTACGAATTTCAGTGACAACTTCACTAGTATTGTTTGGATCTGTTATGGTAATAACAGGCGTGCTGGTATATCCCGATCCCGGTTCTATGATTCTAATAGAACTCATGCGACCCGCAGTGATAATTCCTCTAACTTTAGCAGTTGTAAATCCTGGAATAGATTGAGCAGTAGTAGATGCTGTAACGGCCAAAGCCCAAATTGGGATACCGTTAGCATTTCCAAATGCTGTTGCAGTCCATGCTGCGGTGCTCAACAATGATCTTGCAGTCCATGTTACACCGTTGGTGCTGGTTGCTATGCTATTAGATGTTGCTGCCGAAAATCCTTGTATAGCTACAAATGTTCCCTGGCCATATCTAACTTTAACCCAGCTGCCGCTGCTTGGCAATGTCGACGCTGTCCATGTTATACCGTCAAAGCTATATGCTGCTGACGTTCCGCCTTGAGATACTGCAACAAACCGTCCGTTACCATAGACTACACTGGTCCAATTTGCACTTGGCAGTGTTGCTGACGTCCAAGATACACCATCTGTAGAATATGCTGCTGCTGTAGTTGCACCAGCATTTCCTGCTACTGCCACAAATGTTCCGTTGCCGTAGGTAACTGCAGACCATGTAGTTGAACTAGGCAGTGCTCCGCCTGCTGACCAGGTTGTTCCATTAGTTGAAATACTGGATGCAGTTCCACCACTGCTGACTGCAACAAATCTACTGTTACCATAGGCCACAGCAGTCCATGTTGCACTAGAGGCCAACGACGCAGTAATCCACGATGTTCCACCGTTGGTAGAATATGCTGCTTGTGTTCCGCCGCTGGCTACAACAACGTGATATGTTGTGCTAGATATTGCTCCGGCAGCAATATCGGTCCAAGTTGTGCTGGCTGGTAGTGCGCCACCTGCCGTCCAAGATGTTCCGTTGGTAGAATATGCTGTAGTGGTTGCTCCCGTGGCAATCAACACAAATCTACTGTTGCCGTAAGCCATAGCTGACCATGCAGCAGCGGAAGGTGTTGTGGCTGCGGCTGGGGTAAATGTTGGTGCTGCCAATGTGATACGAGGTGTGATAATATAAGCCGTAGTAGTATCTAAGGTGCTGGCAATAGTAGTTCCCGGAACAACATGATTCCAACCGGCTGCCGAGGTATCTTCATTATATATCAATGCAATTTTAGTAGTGCTGTCGTAGGAATTGATATATCCCACTTGTCCTACTCCAGTGCCGCTGGTAATCATTATAAGCATCCCAGTATATACACCGCTGTCGTTAACATCTGTTGCAGATAATGTAATCTGAATAGTGTCGCCGGCCTGGGCATTACCTGAATTTCCAACATAGCCGCCGCCGCCTGGTTGACTAGAATCGCCGAGAGCCGCAACTCGAATTTGATAAATTGCTTGGTCTCTAAATTCGTCGTGATTGGCCACTGCATTCAATCCCGATCCCGATATTGTAGAAGTTGCTGACGTATACGTAGATCCTGCATTGCTGTATTCATAGCGATAAATGCTGCTGCCGTTGGTGGATACAAATGCAACAGATGCTTGGAACGATCTATTATTCACCACTGCGGTCTTGGGGATTTCTGTAAGATTATAACCTTCTGCTACTGATCCATAATCTCCGTAGGAGTTATTGCCGTTGGTAGCACGTATCTTTCCATTATTTTCTGCCAGGTATCCAATGTGATTATAGTAGGTAAACACTGATACTAATTCTGCGCGGCCGCCGTTGGTTATCCAAGCTCCGATGCCGTCACTTAATACCTGAGTAAAGTCATTGGCCACAATGCTCTTGTTGCCGCTGTTGTGTAAATTGCCGTCAACTTTTAAACCAACGCACCCAGTGCCAAACGTTGTGACATTTTGAACATATGGTGATTTATTGGTAATCCATACTGTGGGATCGTTGGCTGCAAGGCCTGGATCTAAACTGACATATGCTCCTGCACTAGGACGTTTTGTTAGGTATTGATTGGCAACGCCGAGAGTTCCTGACAGTCCTTCTAAGGTCATATTACGAAGGCCGGTGGCATTACGCATATAAAACATATTGAAGGTTTCATATCCGGCTGCTGGTAAAACTGTGGGATTTCTAAGTTCGTCTCCAACAATTGCCACTCCTGCTGGCACACTGATAGGAAGTATTTCGTAGTATGTTCCAGATTTAACAAAAATTGTTGCCGGTGCTCTGGCAGCCAGATCTGCTTGAATATACTGGCAAGCATACTTAATAGTTAAAAATGGCTGATCTTGATCCTGCCCGTATACTGTATCTCCAGGAGTTAATCCAGAATTTGTCCCTTTAGGGCTTACAAAATAAACTTTTGGAATTTGATCAAACCCATCCCATGCTACTTCGCCGTCGGTTGCTTTTAAAACAGAAGAATTAGTGCCTATCGCTCTTCTAGTTATACCGATAGAACTGCCATCCTCGGTAACTCCGTAGGTTTTGATATCACCTAATATCTTTAATACATTCGTTGGCTCGCCTAACACATACGGTTGCCAATATGTTCCTGCAGTATCGTTATCTGGGCGGTTGTCATCGACCGCATTATGTTTCAACACACAGATATAGGCATTGCTTTGAAAACTAACAACTTCTCCTACTAGATAATTATAAGGGGCTGTGAGGCCGTTATAAACAGTCCATCGTCCTTTAAATCTATCAGTGTATATTGCTATACGCCAGTATGTGGCATTGGGTGGCTCTATACCAGTGTGGTCAGCCACAGTTACATAGGTGCCGCCACTCCAGCGCACCATATCTCCTACTTTGTAAGCAGTGGCTGCTGCCCACTGGCCTTGATCTCTGTATTGTTCAGCAATTATTTGCCAGTAACTAGGATTAACCGGGGGCACAGTGGCAGTGTTATTTAATATAGCTCGATACACGTATCCACCGTGGCTGACAATATCTCCAATAGTATAAGATGTTACGATACTCCATTCGTCTTCCCAAGACAGGCCTGGCAACCACATGTTAAATTTTGTTTCGTCAATAGTCGAGGCAGATCTATGTCCGGTAATACAGTACCAGATACTAGAATTGTATCTGACGATGTCGCCAAGTTTATATCTTTCATTTGCTGCATAGACACCTTTCCAATCAGTGCCGCTGTGTATCACAGTCCATTTGGCTTGATCGTATTCTAACCCTCTGTAATCAGTTCCAGCAACAATTGGCGTTGACACATATGTTGCTGATGTATGAGCAGTATTGCATCTGTAAACAATTGCACCCCAACGAACAACATCGTTGACATTATAAAAAGTAGTTGCTGACCAAGTGTTTAACCAATCTTCTGTGCTGACATGCACAGTCCAATTTGCAATGTTGGTTTCTAATGTGGTGCTAGAAGTATGACTGGTTGTGCAACGATAAACAATTCCGCCGTATTTTGCTAGATCATTTAATTGATAAAATGTGGTTGCAGTCCAGTCTTCAGTCCATTCGTACCCATCTATCATCTCATTCCATCGAGTGGCAATGTTGTTTAGATCTGTATAAAAATCCGCACTGCTGGAGTGTGTGACCATACACACATAGGTTTTTGCACCGTATCTTACTATGTCATCTTTGACGTAGTTATAGACCGAAGCCCAATTACCTCTCCAGGTAAATCTAATTTTAGCAATTTTAAAATCGGCCATTTTTTATCTCTTTATGATTGTATTCCGTCGGGATAGTCGTATTTTGTATTTATTCTGGCCACCAGTTGGCCGTCTGTGTCGATGTAGTAGTATATGCTGCGATCATCCCAACGATATTGTTCATACAATAAGTTGTCAAAAACAATGTTGTGATTGACATCGCGGCCTTCTAAAAAATCAATACCTATATCAAAATCTTCAAAATTTTCCGCAATGTCGCCTGGTTCATTGATTTCAATAGCATCATTGCGACTCAATTGATTTACCCTAGTAAATGTCACTTCGCCGTCATCAGATCGTTTTACTCCGTAAAAATATCTAGGGGCACCGCCTAAAAGATCGTCTGCTGATCTGCCAAAAAAGTAATTGCTCATAATTTGTTCCTTATACTATTTCTACATAACTGATCACTGCATCAATACCGGCTGCAGTATCACTAACCACTCGTAAAAAATGATTGGTATCTAATACCAGTTTTTCTCCGTTGGTAATCACTTTGGCTGATGTGTAGGGCGGAATGATCAATTGTTTGATGTAGTATGCTGCTGTGCTGCCACTGTCTACCACAAACACATCCACTATCACATCCTCGTCAACAATGTTGGCCAGATTACATCCTACCACTGTGAATCTGTTGTTGTCCACAGTTCCTATTACGTCGATTGGAGTAGTTCCAATATTTTTTACCACTTGTGTTCTAAAAAAGGTTGCCATTTGTTATCCTAACATTAATGCGCCCGCCACGGCAATATCTTGAGCGGTGGCTGCAGTGATACCTGCAGCTGAACCGGCTGTGCTGACCCAGGCTAGTCCGTCCCAAATTTCTACATATTGTAGATCTGTATTATATCTCATTAGCCCTAATTCAACTGAACTGGGTCTAGAGGCAGATCCGCCACTGGGCAATACCATTCCGTTGGTTCCAGGAATTCGTATATATCCGTCCCCTGTGACATTTATTTCTGTAACAGCATTCAATTGACTATTGGTAATGGTGTTGCCGCTGAATCTCAAATTGTCCACAACCACAGCACCTATACCGTTGGGCAAAAACACTATGTCTCCGTCACTGTTGGTTGAAGAAATTGCATTGCCACTGAATCTCAAATTGTCAACATCTACCTGATTCACTGTGAATGTTGTAGAAGTCAGCGTGGCCACGTTGACACCTCCTGCCACAAAGGTCATGATGTTGTCATTGGCATTGGGTGCAGACTCTGGTAAGATGTATGTGTTTTGATCCACGTCACTGATGCCACCTAATTGATACCAAACACTGCCATTGTATCCTTCAAATCTACCTAGATCAGTGTTGTAACGAATTTGTCCTGTGGCTGCTGTTGGTCGTTGACCTGTTGTTCCTACAGGGATTAACAAACTTTGTGTACTGTTAACTTTGACTACGCCAGTTCCGCTGGGTATTAATTCAATATTACCGTTGACATTGGTAGCGTTGATAGTGTTACTAGAAATTCGCAGATTTCCTGTGATAACTTCTGCAGAATTAATAATTGTAGTATTAACCCCGTCTGTGAAAGTCAGTCCGCCTGGGCTGGTAATATTTGTAGTAACACTACTAAATGTAATAGTTCCAGTTTGTTGATCTACTTTAAAATAATCTCCGACTCTGAAATCGCCTTTATGATCTACACTGGTATAATGTATCTCGCCGTTATTAACTGTGACAATTTCGTTGGCTTGTATAACATCTGCCGGATCGTTGTTTACTAATTGTTCAACACCAACATAGGCAAAATTGTGTCCTATGAGATACATCAATACACCTTCGCCGTCGGCATATGCACCGTATTCTCCGTATGATGCTACGCTGGCAATGGCACGAACTTCTGCACCAAACTCGCTGTAATCCGCTGTTTCGATTAAATTTGCCGTGCCGCCGGTATTGGTTCTTAGATCTTGCAGTGTTACACCATCATCTATAATAGTTGTGCTGGTATTAGGTCCGTCGGCGTGTAGTAATAATACTGCGGTGTTATCACCGTCAAACTGTGTGGTAGTAGGAGTAAACGTTGTGGAATATCGGCCTATGCCTTTGCTTATTCTTATTTCGTCGATATATCCCTGAAACCCCAAAGTATTGTCATAATTTGTTGCTCCAAACTTCACTGGTCGTGCGCCATAGTTATTAATATCAACATATGTGCTGCCTTGTTGTGTGCCGCCTAAAAACAATCTAGTATTGCCACTGACCCTAGCCACCACAACATGATACCATGCGCCAGTTACTAAACTAGTTGTGCCAGTTATTCTATCTACACCGTTGACATTGTAAACAAGTTTGTCAGCAGCACTGATATATAAACTCGGCGCTATTTCTGGTTCGGCATTGCGTTGATCAAATAATAACTCTATTTGTGCTGTTCTGGTTCGTCTAACAAACATTTCTACACAGAAATCTCCTGTGCCAAATTCAAAATCAGTTGAGGTCGGGGAACTGACATAGTCGCCGGTGCCGTCTAACAAGAAACTGGCTGTGCCAAATTTAAATTGTGCTGTGCTGTGCTGTGCATTTCCGCCTGCACTTACAGTCTTTCCAACACGGTCATTGACAGTTTCAAATCCACTGGCTTTGCCGTCTATGACATAATAATTGCCGCTGATGCTTTCTATGACACCACTGGCCAACAATGTTACACTATCGGTGTCATAGTAACTGATAGTGTTGCCCACGTTCCATGTGCCTGTAACTGCGGGAATACGTAATCTTGTTTTACCATCTCCAGCAAATCCTGTGCTGCCAGAGATACCATACATGCTTTTTCCTGCAAAATAGGTAAATGAGTTTAACCACTCAACACGCACACCATTGGTCATTGTGATAACGTTAACACCGGGGCAGATAAATGTTGCATTGTGAAACAACATACTTGCTTCTTTGCTAGCAGCATTGACCACCGAGCCATCAATGTATGCGCCGCGACCTGCATCACCTGCTAGATAACCTCGAGGATCTGTGCCGCTGGTAACTGTTCCTGCAGTGATAACCGTGATGTTTCGAATGTATGGACTACGAGTAGTCACGGTCATTCCTGAAGCAAATCTAAATGCATGTCCAGTGTTGGCGCCACTGTTGTATTGATATCCGCTGATAGTTAAATCTTCAATAGTGGTTTCACCGTTGAGTAAAAATACATCTTTATCTGTACTAGCAGTGTCTGGACGAATAGTCACTGAGCGTATGCCTACGCCTTTTACAGTTACACCCACTGGCACTGTCAACGGTAACAATTCATCGTAAATACCGGGATAGATAAACACAGTATCACCGCTGGTGGCCACAGTCAATGCTTTTTCAACAGTGCGAAATGTGTCGTTTTGATGACTGCCAGACTTGCCGTCGTCGCCACCAATGCTGACATACCAGATGTTGCCTTGTGGCGTCACTACATCGATACCGTCCACAATGATACTGCCAGACGTCACAGTGTTGGCATTTAATACATCTGCATAGATATTGGTCCAACGTCGACTGGCGCTGCCCAAATCATAAAGATTGTCGGCGTCGGGAATAATATCACTGTTGACTTCACCTACAAAAGTGATGTTGTCTGTGTTGGCATTGCCTAGTTGTAGATTTCCGTCTGCAGTGATAGTCCCGGTGGCATGTAAATTTCCAAATACTTCTGTATCGCCGAATACTTTTAAACTGCCAGTGCCATTGGGACGAATTTCTAAATCTTTGTTTGTATCCGTAATTCGCAATTCGTTGTCAGTTATTTCAAAATCGTCGATCAATAATCTACTGTTGTACACTGCTGCGCCAGCGCCGGCAAGATTAAAGAAAATACTGTCTGATGTGCTGGCTAGAGTGTTGCCGCTGAGTGTGAATGTGCCCACTGTGACAGAATTAGACACATCAACATTCTGTGTTCTAGCAGTGCCCACCACTTGCAACGGATGACTAGGACTGCTGGTTTTGACACCAACTCGTCCGTTGATCACATCTAAAAATAATAGATCTGTTTCAAATGCTAGATTAATCCCGTCTCGTACGAGATTATTTTGTAGCATTTCACCAGTGATTTTACCTACAGCCATAGTTTTTATCCATTATGCAATATTTATCCTAAGGTCATTCCCCAAATAGTGGTGAATTCCTCCATGATTTCTGCAGTTACTGTGATACCAGTAACGCCTGCTGACGGGATCCAACCATTGGTCCCCAACAAAGGATCGCCAGTATACACTTCTACTTCGGGGGTTGTTTCATTGTATCTAATCATTGCGGTTTCAACTATCAACGGACGATTGGCTGAATTCCCTGTGGGTATCCTTGTGCCACCGCCTGCAAATTTCAAATATCCAGTACCATTGTTGGTAATAAAATTCAAATTGGTATTAACTGTGTCAACTTCGATTTTGTTGTCATAGATTTGAAAATTAGATATATCAACTACGCCAAACGCATTGGCAATCAATTCTATGTCGCTGTTGCTTTGATTACTCACAATGGTATTGCCATCTATGGTCAATTGACTCACTGTTAATCGATTGCTGTAAAGCCCAGTGGTGTTGATCCAAGATTGTAAAGTATTATCAGCATAAAATTGCAACACATTGTTGTTGGCGCCAGGAGAAGTTTCCGGCAAAATATATGTGGTGCGATCTTTGTCCCAAATACTGTATAAGTTATTTTTACCTTGACTGCTGAATCCTTCAAAGTCATTATAGACATTATTAAATCTAATCTCACCCAATGTGCTCAATATTAAGTTAACGTCACCGCCTTTAGATAATTCTAATGCTGTGTAGTGTTGAATATCTACTTTTCCAAATACGCCTGGTAAAATATTAATTGACCTGGCTGCAGTAGTTCCGCCAGTTTCAATATTACTAATACCGTTGTTAATAACTCTTAAAACTCCTGTTTGTGTCTGTGTAGCATCTACAATTGTTGTTGTATTACCAGAAGTTATTGTTAAATTACTTCCGGCAACGAATTCTGCAAAAGTAAAATTTAAAAATATATTGCCGGTGCGTTGATCAATTGTTAGTATTTCACCTACTCTAAAATTTCCGTCGTGATCTTGACTTTGATAATATATTTCTCCGTCGTTGTAACTAACCACTTCGTTGGCATGAACCGTGTCTATTGGATCGTTATTGGTTATTTTTCCCGAACCAATATAACTAAAATTATGATTAATTAAATAAATTAATGTGCCTACGCCGTTGGCAACAATTCCATAATTTCCGTAAACGTTTGCAGAACTAATAACTCTTATTTCTGCTCCAAAGTCGTTGTAATCAGATGTGACAATGTGAGTGGCAGTTTGTCCACCGCTGAACTCTATATCTTGTTGCACACTGCTATCTGGGGGAGGTAATGATGTTTCCCATCCTTCAATTTTCCCATCTATCACAATATAAGCAGTGGGCATGTCATAGGTTATGCTTTCTATAACTGCACTAACTAATGTGCTGCCACTGTCTAATAGCGTAATAGTATCTCCAGCAACCACAGTTGATGCACTCATTCCGTATACACGCAATCTTGTTTTACCGTCTCCTGCAAAACCAATTGGGTTAGATACTGCACTCATACCAACTGACGCGAAATAGATAAATGAATTTAACCATTCAACACGCACACCATTGGTAGCTATAATAGTATAAGAGCCTGGACAGATAAATGTTGCACTATGAAACAACATACTTGCTTCTTTGCTGGCTGCATTGACCACTGAGCCATCAATGTATGCACCCCGGCCAGCGTCTCCGGTGTCAAAGCCTCGAGGATCATTGACACTGGTCACAGTGCCAAAAGTGATCACGCTGACATTGCGCACATACGGACTGCGAGTAGTCACAGTCATGTTAGGGGCGAAGCGAAACGCATAACCTCTATTGTTTAGAGCATCAAAATGAAAATCCATTATGGTGATGTCTTCAATGGTACATTCGCCATTGAGTAAGAAAACATCTTCTGCAGTATTACTGTCTGGTTTAATTATTACATTGCGTAGATCGGCACCTTTGACTGTTACTCCTACTGGCACAGTTAACGGTACTGCTTCTTCATATGTACCAGGATAGATAAAAATAGTATCGCCGGCCACAGCATGATTGATGGCTTCGCCTACTGTGAGAAACGGTCCATTGGGATGATCGCCTACATTCGTGTCTAATCCATTTTTGGCCACATACCATATGTTTTGTTGTCTAGTGCCAAATCCTACTCCGCCTGATACTAGTACGCTAGCATTGAGTACATTACCGTTCCATAAATAGAAAAATGTTTCACCCCATTTCTTTGAGGCACTGCCTAATTGATAAGTTAAATTAGAATCTGGAATTATGCTGGTATTGACATCTGCATTGAATGCAATGCTGTCGGTGTTAGCATTGCCTAGGGTAATGCTGCCGTCAAATGTTATATTGCCAGTGGCGTGTAAACCGCCATCTACAAACATGTTGCTGTTGACATTGACCTTTCTACTAGGGTCTACATAAAATTCTATCGAAGCATTACTGTCTTCACTGCGAATGATGTTTTCATCAAACACTACATTTTCACTGCCAAACGCAGTGGCAAAGATCATTGGATCAGCACCTGAAGGCAATATATTGATGTTGCCAAAGAAACTTTTTATTTCATTAAGCCCAGATCCCACATACTGTAGATCACCAATGTTGCCTACATCATCTATTATCAAACTTGTTGCAACAAAATTGTCAACAGTCAGAGTTGCATCTGGTACATCAGTGCCAAAACCCACACGTTGATCGTTGACATTTAGGTATAATAAATCTGTATCAACGCTGAAATCTGTGCCGCTGCGCTCTAAATTAGGAGCCAACAACGGCCCTGATATTTTGCCAACACCAGTGCCTATTGGGGAGCCAGGGGCGGGTGTGCCCAGCGGGGATGAACTTAAAGGTGAAAATCCTAACATATACTATTTATTTGAGATAGTATGATGTTATGATTTGGATCAAGACAATGTTATTGACGCTGAGCGAGTAGTTCCGTCGCTACCTCTATATCTAAAAGTTAGACTAGTATTAGAAGTTGCAAAAATTTCTAAGAAATTGTTGGCCCATAATGTTGTTGAAGATGTATGAATTTTGGTTACAAAATTTCCGTTGGCAGTATAGTGCAATCTCACAGTGCCAGCACCGTTTGACACTGTGACAGTGTTGCTAGATCCAGAAATATCTAATCCAGCATCGTTGCCTGTGAAGTTGCCCAGCAACACATTGCCATCAACGTTGCCTGTTAGATCATAACCTGCTAGGTATCCAACAGCGATATTTTGATTACTTCCGTTGCCAATAGTGAATAATGCGCTGCTACCAATGGCAATATTTTGATCGCCGCCAGTTAATGTATTCAATGTTGCTGGGCCTATTGCAACGTTGTTTGAGCCAGTGCCTAAGGGATATGCGCCGGAACCCAATACTGAATTGTTGAGTCCTGCTATGATGGCTCCGCCGGCACTATATCCTATCACAGTATTGTCAGTTCCAGTGGTATTAACATCTAAAGATAATGAACCAACGGCAGTATTTCTATAACCAGTAGCTGTATTAACTGACAGCGCACTTTTTCCAATGGCTGTGTTTGTGTCATCTCCTGCTCCGCCGCGACCTACATCTACAGAATTAACAACTAATGTATTACTTGCTGCTACAAATGTAAAATCTGCATCAAATGCTGTGGCACCAGCGGCGGTTTGATATGGAATTTGACCTGTACCGCCGCCAAACAAGTTGTTGGCATCTGTGGGTCCAGTAGGTCCAGTGGGTCCTGTGGGTCCTGTGGGTCCAGTGGGTCCAATATCTCCAGTTTTATTGAAGTCTACAACTAACTGTTGGCTACCAGATGGTAATGTTCCGCTTACGTAAGTTACTGCTAATTCTACCCAGCCAACATTGTCTGTAAGGCTGTTAACAGCAAAGATAGTTCCTGTTGCTGTGGCATTTAAATTGCTTTTAAAATAGATATAACCTTTTGGACCTGCTGTGCCGTCATCCCAGGTTAGCAAATAACTTTCAACGTTGGTGCCTTCAAAAGTTACGTCGTCTATGGCAATTGCAGTTACGCTGGCTACAGCAGCATTGTTGTATCTTACTGTTCCAGTACCTGGATCAGCCATAGTAGTAGTAGTGCTAAAGTTATATCTTAATCCAGCTTTATCGCCTTGCGATCCAGTGGGGCCGGTTGGTCCCGTTGGTCCAGTGGGGCCAATATTGCCTGTGCGGGTTAGATCAACAGTGAGTTCATCTAGATTACTGGGCAGTATACCCGAAACATGTGCCACTGTGAACTGTAACCAACTGCTGTTGTCTGTGACTGCTGTCAGTTCAAAGATTGCATGAGTAGCACTGGTGTTGCTGTTGCTTCTAAAAATTAAATATCCCTTGACCACAGGAGTGCCGTCATCCCAAGTCAGCATATAAGTACTTAGATCAGCACCTTCAAATGTTAAATCGCTGATAGCAATAGCAGTTACGCTGGCTACAGCAGCATTGTTGAAGCGTACAATTCCCGATCCTGGATCAGCCATTGCAGTTGTTGTGCTAAAAGTATATTTTAAACCTGCTTTGTTACCTTGTGGTCCTGTGGGTCCTGTGGGTCCCGTAGGTCCCGTAGGTCCGGTTGGTCCTGTGGGTCCTGTGGGTCCGCCAAATGCGCCAGTTGGTCCGCTAGGTCCTGTAGGGCCAATACCACCAATGGGTGTGCCGCCCACTAAACTGCCCGCTGGCAGTTCTGCCAATCCTGTAGAATTTAAAAACAATCCTTTGGGACCCGGGTATGTCACAAAGATTTCTTTGACTCCAGCACTGAAGTTTACAATATTGTTACTGTTGCTGCTGGAAATAATTTGACTTCTTGATATCTGTTGAGTGGTTAAATTAAATTGACCTAGACCAATTTCAAACTCGCCAACACTGCTGTCTGTGACCACTGCATAGTAAGTGGTGTTGCTGTCACCTATGTCGTTGAAAGGTCTAAAACCCGCCGCGGGGCCTTGCAGTTGAAAACTTCCAGTTCCCACTGTGAGTGTTGTTTCTTTAACTCTGTCTTTAAGTACCAGTGCCATTTATTGTCCTTGTTTAACGATCAAACCCGTGTAGTACATTGATAGGTTTATTGGGAATTGACGGTCCAGTAAATTGAATATAATATCCAGCAGCATATCCTCCGCCAGGATTTTGTACGATTGTGTAATTTGTATTGAATATCTGCATGACGTTTTCTACTAACACTATCAAATGCTGGCCGCCCCATGTGCTGCCGCTTTCTATAACGCTGGGAGGAACAGGGCTCAGTGGGCCAAATAATGTGGAAGATCCGTCGCCGAATCCTAGACTTTGTAAAGTTATAGCGGCTGCTTCTTTGAATCTTAAATTTCGCCAAGCACTGCCTTGATACACTTCAACTTCTGTTGTTGTAGTATTGAAACGTATCATTCCCACAGCAGGTGTTATTGGTCGTTCTGCTGTAGTGCCTTTTGGCAACAACACGTTGTTGGTAGAATTGATAACAACATCTCCGCCGATGCCCACGGCTATGCCAAAGTCTACCACTTGGCGTTTGTTTAACAATTGTCTTTGTAGATATCGCATTACAACACCAATGTACTCACTGTGGCTACTAAATTTGCAGGCAACTCTGTGTTGGCCACAATTCTATCTCCGTTGGCCAACACAATTTTTTCAGTGTCAAATGTCACTGTTTCACCTGCTGGCACCAACAGTTTATTGACCACTAGATTAGTATCTGTCACTCCGTCACCGTTGGCCACAATGTGCAAGTACAGATATGTTTGATCTGCTGCTGGGTCTAACGGATCAAACGGTATTTTGTTACAAATCATAATTGTTGTCACAGCATTGTTGCCAGACGATACAAATAAGTTTGTGTTTGTGTTGTTGATTGCTACACTCTGAACCGCCATGATTTTTCCTTAAAATAACATACTAAACAATAACGCACGATTTTTACTTACCAACTCGTCTTGTAAATTTATCACAGTTGACCCATCAAAATCAATTTTTGTATTGGCATAGTACAGTCCAGTGTCGCCGCTGCCCACTGTTGTTTTTGTGTAAATTTTGCAAGCACCTACTGTAGGCGTTGGATCTGATTGATCCAATAAACTCAACACAGCATCCATGTCCACTTCACCAGTGTTGCTGGTAATGGTCAAATTGTTAACACTGCTGTCTGTAATAGTATCGCCGCTGATGACAATATTGCCAATTTCTAATCCGCTGGAATTAATTTCACCAATCAACACGTTGTCTACTTTAAATTCAATAACGCTGGGCAATGGGCTATTCAGACTGCTTTGATCTTTAGTACGAACACTAGTATCCCCATCTTGGATACCAGGTTGTAAAATTCCAGTAAACGAAGCACTAACATAATCCACCATTGCTTTTGCATTGGGTATAAAATCATCATTTAATGGTGGTTTCAATGGATTGGTATAATCCAACACATTTTGTTCATAATTGGTAGTGCCTTGCACAGTGATAACACCAGTGCCCGACCCTACCAATGCTAAATTACTGCCGCCAGTCATTATACTGTTGGTTCTTAGACCCAACAAAGTGCCTGATTGATTTCTAAAAACAAAAGTCCCAGATACTGTAGTGCCCGTTGTGGGACTGAAATGACTTATGGATTCATTAAAAAATAATTCTGCATTGGGTAATGATCCACGATCGATCTCAATACCTGATTGTATCAATGTGATTCCTGCACCGCCTTCGTCTTGATTGATCACTATGATGTTGTCTTTAACTGTCAAGGTAGAAGAATTAACAGTGGTGGTGGTGCCGTTGACTGTGAGATTACCAGTGACTAATACATTACCAACCGTAGATCCGGTGTCTAAAACAATAGTACCACCGGACTGCACTATAACTTTATAGCCACCATCCTTGACGTGAACAACTTTCATTGCAGTATCCTAATTAAATTGCTGTTAAAACAATATAGTCTGCAGATGAATCGCTTTCTAAATACCATGTATAACGAACATTGCTGAAGTCTGTGGCTACACGTTTTGTAAGTTTGGCAATAGAAATTAAACCGTCGTCTAGTTGGCCTGTTGTAGAACCTCTAATGCTTAGTTCGCCAAGAGCTGCTGGCGTGCCACTGACCAGTGTGCAGGTAAATGTTGTTGTTGGTGTGCCTACTCGGGCTACTACGAATGTTTTAGCACCACGTTGTTTGATAATGATACCATCACTTCTCAATGATGAGCCATCATGAAATCTAACTGTGATACCTGTATCGCTAACTGGGGTATTGATAACATCAGTACCTCTTACATCTTTTCTTAATGGACGTCCCATTTGTTTCTCCTTATGTTGACGTTCTAGGTCTACGCAGTGGGGTTACTGCATAAGTTTTGCTGGTAAACAAAATCATTTTTAGACATGATATTTAGCCATTTTGCTCAAGTCATAAAAAAAGCGGATGTTGCCACCCGCTTTGTTTTCTTTTAAAAAAAGATTTGATTAACTGAATCTTACGTTTGCGTTTGTGATAGCAACGTTAGCCAAGTAATCAGCAGCATTACCAAGAGATGATGCTGTGTTGGTTAGTTCAACATAACCATAACGTGTCATGAATGACACGACTGGCTCGAATGTTGATGGATCTAACACAACGCCACTGCTCATCAATGGAATGTATGGGCAGTAGAATGCTGGTGCATCAGATTCGCTAGAACCTTTGTAACCAATCAATACGCCTGTGCTGTCGCTAGCATAGCTGTCAACATACACACGCATTGCACTGTTCAATGTACCAACAAACTTGGTGTTTGTAGGTGCTTCGAAAGTACCTTCAGTAGTACGAGCAAACGCACTAGTAGTAGCACTTTGAAGAATTGTCAATGCCATTGGGCTAACCACTGCGTAGTTACCAGCACCACGACGTGTACGCTGAGCGATCAAGTTAGCAGCACGGTTGATTTGAACTGCCAATGCGGCATGCTCATCACCAACGAATGTTGCTGTACCAGATACTGCAGCCTGATTGTATGTTTCAACGGCTGTGCCTGCTAATGAACGTAGAGATCCTAAGATTTCTTGATCAATTTCAGCAGTGATTTCTTGTGCCAAAGCAGCCATGATTTCTGCTTCGATGTCAATGCCTTGTTGGGCTTGTGCATCTTGTGCAGCTTCAAATGTCCAACGAGCACTTAGTTTACGGGTTTTAGCCTCAACTACTTGCTTTAGGATCTGGATGCTCATACGCTTACCAGCAGCACCTTCTAAAGTAGCGGTGCTACCTGCTCGGGGTGTTGCTGCTGTTTCGTTACCAGAATAACTAGCAGCAATTTTGAATGGGCTTAGAGCCTCTTCACCTGCTAGAACACCAGCGTTAGCTGATGTGTCTGAGTAA
>Ga0209444_10000138_pt1 | contig 39039 bp, 31 predicted proteins | sample LauGreFaBDMM15DN_2_FD_188215 | JGI IMG/M metagenome (GOLD analysis project Ga0209444, IMG submission 188215) | Freshwater lake microbial communities from Lake Michigan, USA - Fa13.BD.MM15.DN (SPAdes) (version 2) | ecosystem: Environmental > Aquatic > Freshwater > Lake | place: Lake Michigan... | reverse complement strand
CCCGACAAAGAAAACCCCGGCTTTCAGGGTGTCGGCTTCTCCATCCCCTCCAACGATGTCGGCGAGACGCTCAAACAAATTCTTGAAAAAGGCCGCCCCGTGCATGGCTTCCTCGGCATCCACATGCATCCGCTCGATGCACGCATTCGCCAAGCATACGGCTACACCGAAGACCACGGCAGCCTCGTCATCGACGTCGTCAAAGGTTCTCCGGCAGAATCCACCGGATTGCAAACCCGCGATGTCATCATGGAATACAACGGCCGCAAAATCCAAACACCCAATCAATTGATCAGCTTGGTGCAGCGCACCCCAGCCGGCCAAGAAATCCCCATCAAAGTCTGGCGCGCGGGCGAAATCCTCGAACTCAAGACCACCATCACCGAAAACATTCCCAACCAACTGCAAAGTAGCAGCGGGGACATCACCAAGGCCCGTGAGCCGATGGAAATCATCCGCAAATATGGCATCCTCGTTCGTTCCTTTTCCGCCATCGAGTCCAGCCGTGGCTACACTGGTGCACTGGTCACGGAAGTCGACCCCAACGGCTTCGGCTCCTCGATGATTCACCCCAACGACATCATCATTGCCATCAACCAAAATCCCGTGCGCCACGCACAGGATTTCTATCAGCAATTCGTCGCCTCCATCGCGGTTCAGGCCACCCAAGTCACCCTCATCCGCAATCGCGAAACCATGACCCTCACCCTCCAAAGCCTCCCACGCGAAACAGTGGAGAAAAAATAATCTGTTAGGATCGCGATAACGATGCTCCTTTTGAATTTCTGGCCGCAAAAAATCGCAAAATTATCAAAATTCAAATTTTGCGCTTTTCCTGTTTTTTTCGGTAAAATGAAAACATAGCCGTGCTTAAAAGCAGACAAGGCACAGTGGTAGAGCGTTTATCCCACCATTTCGCATTGAAATCTCTCTGCCATCATGCTACCCTATCTCCATGAGCGATACACTCACCCTCTTGGGCAACTCTCAGACCTCCTGGCCGCAATCTCCCGAGCAGGCCAAACTTGAGACATTTCCCAACCGCAGTCCGCAAGCCCACTACTGGGTCCATCTCGATTTTCCTGAATTCTCCTCGCTCTGTCCCGTAACCGGCCAGCCCGACACCGCGCGCATTCAAATCCGCTACATCCCCAGCGAAAACTGCATCGAGACCAAATCGCTCAAATTTTACCTCACCTCCTTCCGCAACCACCAAGCCTTCAACGAAGAAATCGTCAATCGCATCCTCAGCGACATCGTCAGCGCAGTCAACCCGCGCGAGGCCGTCGTCCGCGGAGATTTTTCCCCACGCGGCGGCATCAGCCTAACCGCCCAAGCCTCCCATCCACAAGCCCAGTGGAATGGTCTATCGATCGATGAGAAGTAAGCAAAATAAGCCCGAACCCTAACAAGTGCGAATGGGGTCAGTCCTTGGAAATGCGCATTTTTTATTGAGTTTTTTCAGATTGCATTTAAATTAAGGCCATGGCTCGACCGTTACGCTTTGAATATGCTGGTGCTACGTATCATGTGATGGCACGTGGAGATGGTGGGAAACGAATATTTCTCGAGGAAGAAGATGCCAAGGGCTTTTTCTTCCGACTTGCAGAAGTTTGTGAGCGCTGTGGCTGGAAAGTGCATGCCTATGTCCTGATGTCGAATCATTTTCACCTGCTCTTGGAAACTCCTGAACCCAATCTTGTGGATGGAATGCGTTATTTGATGGGAACGTTCAGCCAAGGGTGGAATGCACGGCATCAGCGTCGTGGTCACGTGTTCCAAGGGCGCTATAAATCCATTCCCGTCTCGGGCGAACGTGCAGCCGATGGTAGTTACTTTCGCGTGACGGCAGACTACATTCACCTCAATCCGGCCCGCGCGCGATTGCTCACAGGTGAACCATTGTCATCTTACGCATGGAGTAGTTTGCCAGCGTACGAGAGCGGCAAAGGACCGATATGGCTGCATACGGAGCGTGTGCTCGATGCATTTCATCTCGATCTCCGGCATCGGGGACGCAAGGCCTATGTCGCTTATCTCCAACGCCGAGCCGAAGAAAATGGTGGTGATTTGAGTGATGAGGCGATGCGCGAGTTGAGAAAGGGTTGGTATTTGGGGAGTGATGGATTTCGCGATCAATTGGTGAATCAGAACAATGACGTGGCAGGAAAGTTGATCAAAAAAGGTTCTGTGACAGGACCAGTAGTCAAAGTACACAAAGAGGCTGATGCTGAGCATGTGATTCAATTGTTAGGAGTAGAAATGGCATACAATGTGGATCGAGAATTTCTAGCGCAGCAGCGCAAAGGAGTTTGGCAGAAAGCCCTACTGGCAGCGATGGTAAAAAAACACTGTGCAGTGAGCAACGAATGGATTGCCAAGCGCCTAGCAATGGGTCATCCTGCGGGTATGAGCAAAATCGCAAAACTCTATCAAGAGAGTAAAGAAGGAATCAAATTGATCAGGCACTATGAAAAAATACTCATATCCAAGGACTGACCCCATTTACCCCATTTATGAAAATACTCATCGCTACGCGCCTGTTGCAGCTAACGACTGCGCTACTTTCCACTGCTTTTGCGCAAGAGAAAATAACTGCACAGAAGCAATACAGCATCATCACTTGGAAAAATACGGTTTCGACTAAGGAATGGAAAGAAGTCATCGATGCCCTTCAGGTAAAGCACCAGGCCCAGTTGATTGTGTGCGAGAACTCGCTCAACGAAGCTCTTCCCGCCTTGCAAAAACAACAACCACGCTTTGTGGCCATCGTCGGTCAACCCACACAAGTAGGCAGCAAGGTGCTCCAAAAATTGCAACCGATGCTGCGCCAAATCGATGCCGATCCTTATCTCGATGTGCGCTGGGGAGTGATTACCGGACGTACGGCATCTGACGCCCTGCGCATCGTGCAAGAGAAAAAGCCACTCATCATCGAGCGCACCGTTTCCGCCACCCGAATTCCCACAAGCTTCGGCAAAGAAGTGGAATGTTTCGATGAACTTACCGCGCGCCGACATAGTCTTAAAATTGACGGTGGTGATAATCAAGAAATCCCCTTGCGGGCCGATGATAGCATCGCTGCATTGGCTCAAGCATTTGCAGATCCGCGCACCCAATTCATCGTCACCTCAGGCCACGCGACCACCCGCGATTGGCAACCTGGATACAGCTACAAAAATGGCACATTTCATAGTCGCGATGGTGTGCTCTACGGGCTAGACCTCGCCAAAAAAGAACACCCCGTGCGCAGCGATACACCGAAAATCTACCTCCCCTGTGGCAACTGCCTGATGGGACAAGTCGATGGCCCTGATGCCATGGCGCTCGCATGGATGCATAGCGCAGGAGTGCGACAAATGGCAGGCTATCTAGAACCCACATGGTATGGCTACATGGGCTGGGGCTTGTTGGATTATTTCTATGAACAACCTACACGCTTCACGTTTGTGGAAGCATTTGTCGCCAACCAACACGCCCTCATTCATCGCCTCGCAGCGCAAAAAAATCTCAGCGAGATGGATCGCAAAGGCCTACTCTTCGATCGTGATATGGTCGCATTCTACGGCGATCCCGCTTGGTCAGCTAGCATGGCCGCACAACCAGATTCTTTGTGGTTTTCGCAAAAACTCACTCAAAGCGCCGACAATATTTTGTTAGAAATTACCCCTCTCAACCAGGAAAGCAGCTACCTCACCATCGACATCAACGGCTCCCAGCGCGGCGGGCGACCATTCGTTGCCTTTTTGCCCGAAAGGATCAACCCCGAGGAATTCGAACTTGTCTCCGATTCTCGCTACATGCCGATCCTCGGTGATGACTTCATCCTATTTCCTCGTCCCGAAAACGACACCAATCCCTTCTCTCTCAGTGCCCAATGGAAGCGTCGCTCATCTAACAAAAAATGACAACCTTGCCAAAGCCGCTACATTTTGCCATAACCACTCCATGAGCGACACAGCAGCAATCGGCGTCATAGGCGGCAGTGGTCTGTATGAAATGGATGGCTTCACGCAAACCGAAGAATGCGTGATCGATACCCCATTCGGCATGCCTAGCGACGCGCTCGTCGGCGGTGAAATGTCAGGCCGCCCAGTGTGGTTCCTGCCTCGCCATGGGCGCGGACATCGCCTGCTACCTACAGAAATCAATCATCGCGCCAACATCTGGGCACTGCGCAGTGTCGGCGTCCGCTATCTTATTTGCGTGACCGCCGTCGGAAGTTTGCGCGAGGAATACGCCCCTCGCCACGTCGTTTTGCCCGATCAATTTTTTGACCGCACTAGCCGCCGCGAACACCACACATTCTTCGGTAGAGGCATCGTCGGCCATGTCAGCTTCGCCGATCCTGTTAGCGACGGACTTCGCCACATCTTGCACGATGCCGCACGCCTACACCAACTTCACGTTCACGATGGCGGAACCTATGTCAACATGGATGGCCCCGCCTTTTCCACTCGCGCCGAGAGTGAAGTGAATCGACAACTAGGATTCGATGTAATCGGCATGACCAATCTACCCGAAGCAAAGCTCGCACGCGAGGCCGAGATCGCTCTCGCTACCCTCGCTATGATTACTGATTATGATTGCTGGAAAAAAGAAGAAGAGCCCGTTAGTGCCGAGGCCGTGATGGGCCACCTCCACGCCAACGTCAGTGCTGCGAAAAGCATCATTGCCACAGCTATTCCCGCCATTCCTCTGATTCCCGATTGGCCCGAGCATCGCTCGCTCGATGGCGCCATTATGACACCTCGCATGCTATGGCCATCGCAAAAAATCGCCGATCTTGGCAAAATTCTTGAACGTCTCATTTGATTTCTTCACAATTCCCACCATATTGCATTTATGAAAGTTACCATGTTAAGCACCATCATCATCGCCATTGGTCTTTTGGTCGCAACCGGCATCGCCCAAGAACAAGGCAAAAAAGAAGTTATGAAAACACAAGAAAAAGCGCCTGGAGAGCCCAAGGAAGAGGTCACAAAAACCGAAGAGGAGTGGAAAAAAGTTCTCACCCCCGAGCAATACCGCGTGCTACGCCAAGCCGGTACTGAGCCCGCAAACTCCGCCACCTACAAGCAATTCAAAGAACAAAAAGAAGGTACCTACTACTGCGCTGGCTGCGGTGCTGAATTGTTCTCCTCCGATCATAAATTTGATTCACACTGCGGTTGGCCATCGTTCTACGATGCCAGCAACAACAAAAATGTCACCCTCAAGCAAGATCTCAGCCACGGCATGATGCGCACCGAGGTCGTATGCACCAAATGCAAGGGCCACCTCGGTCACTTGTTCTACGGCGAAGCCTTCGACACACCCAAAGACCAACGCTATTGCATCAACGGCGTCACCCTCATCTACGTTCCCAAAGGCGGAAAAAAACCTGAGGTGAAGGCTGAAGAAAAACCTTAATCATTTCTTCCAGACCTATCAGCTAAAATTCCCGTTGCCACACACGGCAATCGCGGCTTAATTGTGGTAGCACTTTAATTTATGACAGTTGACCTCATCCGCGATGCCTTGCGCACGGTTCGTTACCCCGGCTTTTCCCGCGACATTGTTTCCTTCGGCCTCGTCAAGGATATCTCCATCGAGAACAAAGTTCTCCACGTTCGCATCGAGATCCAAACCCGCGAGGCAGAAATCCCTCAACAAATTTTCAAAAACTGTCACGAGGTACTCGATCAGCTCCCTGGATTCATCCAAGTAAAGGTCGAAATCGATGTCAAAGATCCCAGCACTCAGACTCCGGCCACTCAAGCAGGCAGTTCATCCATTCCTGGTATCAAGAAAGTCATCGCCGTAGCTTCTGGCAAAGGCGGCGTTGGCAAATCTACAGTCGCATCCAATCTCGCACTAGCCCTCGCAGCTACGGGAGCAAAAGTCGGACTCTGCGATTGCGATCTCTACGGACCATCAATCGCGATGATGTTCGGTTGTCACGAAAAACCCATGGCCAATGAAAGGGATGAAATCATCCCCATTGAGACCAACGGCATTCTTATCATGTCGATGGGGCTTTTGTTAGAAGAACGTTCGCCCGTCATCGTCCGTGGTCCGCTAGCCACCCGCTACACCCAGCAATTCTTGCGCCAAGTCGCGTGGGGTGAACTCGATTATTTGATCCTCGATCTCCCGCCTGGCACCGGAGATATCCAGCTGACCATCGTGCAAACGGTATCTCTGCACGGTGCCGTCATCGTTACCACGCCACAAGAAGTCGCACTGATCGATGCTCGCAAGGCCGTAAGCATGTTTGCCAAGGTCAATGTGCCAATCCTCGGTCTCATTGAAAACATGTCGTGGTTCGAGTGTGATGCTGGCCAAAAATACTACCTCTTCGGTGAAAATGGCGGCGTGCGTGAAGCCGAGCGCATTCGCGTTCCCTTGCTCGCACAAATCCCCATCCAAGTTCCCATCAGCCAAGGCGGCGATAGCGGCTCACCCGTCGCATTGCTTTCTCCCGCTACCAGCAAGGCCTCCGCAGCATTCCACGAAGCGGCACGCAAGCTCATCGGTTAGAAAATCCCCCGACTATGATCACTCGCTTCGCGCCGAGTCCCACCGGCCATCTGCACCTCGGTCATGCATTGGCTGCAGCAGCAGCGCATGAGACCGCGCGTGCCATGGGTGGCCACATGCTGCTGCGCATGGAGGATATTGATACAAGTCGCGTGCGCGAGGAATACTATGGTGCCATCGAAGAAGACTTGCATTGGTTAGGCATTACGTGGCAGGGTATCCCGTGGCGTCAGCTAGATCGTATGGCAGCCTACCAAGAAGCACTCAACCAGCTCCAAGAAATCGATCTCATCTATCCCTGCTTTTGTACCCGCAAGGAAATTCAGGCAATGACATCCGCGCCGCAACAAGGTGACGAAACCGAAGCATTACTCTATCCAGGAACCTGCCGAGAGCTCAGTGCTGCCGAACGCGAGAAAAATATGCTCCTCCGCCCCAGCTTTGCGTGGCGACTCCATGCCCACAAAGCCGCAGCTATGCTCGGCGATGCCAGCTTTGATGATCTTCGATATGGCAGCACACGCATCGATGCCAACTTACTTGGTGATGTGGTCCTCGCACGCAAGGACATTGGTGTCGCCTATCACCTTGCCGTCGTGATCGATGATGCCGTGCAGAACGTCACCCACGTCACGCGTGGCGAAGATCTCTTGTCATCCACTCATGTGCATTGCCTGCTGCAACATTTGTTAGGCTTAGTGCGGCCACTGTATCTTCATCACGAGTTAGTCTGCGATCATCGAGGCAAACGTCTGGCGAAAAGGCACGATGCTCTATCGTTGCGTAGCATGCGCGCCGCGGGAGTAAGTGCCGACGAGATCATGGAACGCCTGCGGCCACTCTTACTTCGCAATCTCGCAGCGATTCTTTAAAAAAAGCGAGAGACGCCTGAGTCCGTATGCCTTCGGCAAGAAAACATCCTCGAGCGACTCTCGCTTGTGAAGTGGCATTTCCCTGCTGTGATCCGTGATCGACAAACACCGATGCTGAGACCAAGCAGCAGAGAAATTCACCACATGTGTTAGTTTTTCTTAGCTGTTTTCTTAGCAGGTGCAGCTTTTTTCGCTGGAGCTGCTTTTTTCGCTGGTGCTGCCTTCTTAGCAGGTGCAGCTTTTTTCGCTGGAGCTGCCTTCTTAGCAGGTGCAGCTTTTTTCGCTGGTGCAGCTTTTTTCGCTGGTGCCTTCTTGGCAACAGCTTTCTTCACTGGTGCAGCTTTCTTAGCAGCGGCTTTTTTGGCTGGTGCTTTTTTGGCTGGTGCAGCTTTTTTCACTGCGGCTTTCTTTGCGGCTTTTTTTGCGGCCATATGTGTATTGTGTTGTGGTTTATGTTGTTGGTTTTTCCATCTGACAACCAATTGACAGTGGAAAGCTTTGCCATGCTAGAGGAGCAACACGGTAAGTGATGCCTGACATGAAAGGAACAAACATTTGACGCAACGTGCGGAACGTTGCATCAAAATAAAAAGAACGAACCCATGCACGGGATTCGATGCAATTGTCATCAGCACGAGGCGAATCATTCAGCATGAAAAAAATCGAATGACGCGGCGTCGCAGCTACAATGTTTTTTCTAACAAAAAACTTGCAGAGTGATTGATTTATCAGGCTCAGAACCAGTTGCATAATCAAATTGCGTGCCAGCAATGAATCACAATTAATCAAATTACTCGATCATGTCAACATCAAAGTACTAGAATTCTAGGAATTGAGAAAAATATTTTTCTAACAGAAATTTATTTGATAGGCGATGATGATGGGGATGTTGGATAGAATTTTTCTAACGCAACATTCAACTCAGCCACGGCGCGAGCTGCATCGTAGATCACATTGTCTTTTTTCGTGCAACGAATCAAAAAGTGATAGGCACCCAGCGCCTCAAAGCATGCATTGAGCGAACCAATCATCGACAAGGTGCTCTGATCTTTCAGTGCTACGTTTTCTACCATACCCAATGGCGTGAATACTTGCTGTTGCTCTAGGCGTTTCATCAGCGCGATGAAGGCTTGCGGATCATCTGCTAGTGGAGCTGACATCAAGATGTAATGCGGATGCAACAACATCTGATCAGGAAGATCAACCCCCCCTACTGCATAGCCTTTGCCATGGTATTGCTCACCGGCAGAGAAGCCGAAGAACTGCAATGCGCTGAAGGGATGATCAGGATGATGATCGGGAAGATAGTTTTTCTGATCGATCAATAACTTCCTGCGCACCGCATTCCAGTTCGCGCCTGAGATTGCATCAGACTGCATCGAATCAAATTGCGGAAACAACAACGATTGAATTTCCGCAATGAAACCCGTGCCTTGATGCGGACGAGCGGTCGGCAACATTTTTCCTAGCAGATCAGGTGCGGAAACTTTCATCAAGATCAAAGCGAGAGCGCTTTCACCACCCCAATCTTTCCACACAAAGGGAATGATGGTTTTTTCGTCAGCCATCACCCCATGAGATAAGAAGCCCTCATCATCGATCAGTGCGCGAACGGGAATCTCCTTCACATCACGCATCAGGCTCTGGCCCAATACATCATCGCCTAACATCTCCGCAGCAATGATCAGACTCAGGTAAAACAAACTCGTATCAATGGTGGAAAACTCCGTGCCTAGGTGGCGCGCTAAGACTCCAGCTTCATTGCGGCGCACAAAATGTGGTAGCAGTTGATACGGTCCGCGCAATGGCCTCATCACCTCATGAGCCTTGCGCACTATCGCGAGCGCGAAATCTTTGGTCACGATGCCCTCATCAGCGGCCGCAGCCGTAGCAAGACAAAACAGGCCCGTGGCCGATACCGAATCAAAGTTTGCGTCATCTATGTGCGCACGATCCCGCACCAAGCCTGTGCTGGGCGACCAACAGATCAGCGCCTTCGCATACGATGCCAGAAAAAACCACGTCTCTGGCGTAACGTCTGGCGTGACAATTCTGAAATCGATCCGATCCACATCAATGTCCGCGCCAGGTTCTGCGATCCAGTTGCACATCTTCACTGCTTGCAACTCGGCGTATGGCAGTTCGAAAATTTCATCCTGAAAGGTCGGCTGCATAATCTCGCGCGTCTCGCTCCACAAAACTTGATTTCTCGCGCAGACCAATTCAATCTTCCACTTCCCCGTGCCACGCAAGCGCACGCGGATGCCTGTCATCTTCGGCTGAAATGCAGCCTGAATGGGAGCTGGATAAAAAGCAGAGCAATTGATCACATACTCGGGCATGCGCGCGAGGCGCGACATCGAGTGCCACATCCCCGCCCATTCATCAGGGTGATTTCCCAATGTCACGCCAATCTGACCACTCTGCCAACCAATTTTTTTTTCGGCTGGCCCCACAAATCCAAAGTCTGTGCCGATGTTGGTGTAGGAAAGGAAAGGATTGACTCGCCTGCGGTCTTGTCGCCCCGCGTCTTGGGGCTCTTCGATCGTATGATAATCATGAAGACACTGCCACAGAATGCGCGATTCCGCATGCGCTACGCAGCAAAGCAAGATCGTGAACCATCCTAGCAACTTCTTCATGAGTAAGCTGAATTTTACGGATGTGGCGTCCCGCTTTTATCAAACAGCGATAGAATGAAGTAGAATGCGGCTGTGACCAACAAAATCACATCAACACTCACACGCAAAAAATTCTTGGAGAACTGCGCGCGCATGCGATTGATCACATACATCAAGGCCGTTGCAATGAGGATGCAGAGAAAAAACGGATCGAGGGGATTGTCCGAAAGGAACTTCATGAACAGCAGACAAAAGAAGCCCAGCACTACCAGCGGTAGATTCAATGCCATTTCATCTTCCTCCGCATTCAACTCATTACTGCCTTTCACCCACAAGTCCACCGCCGTGATGTTGATCACACACAGCAAACCGAAGGCTAACATGTCGGGAGAAAACATCCGCGCGAGAGCGAAGGGCTGTTGCAAGTTTAGCAATCCCGTCAGACCAGCTCCTACGCCCCAAGCGAAGGCATAGCCAGCTAACAGATTTTTGGAATACGAGACGCGTTGCTGCGAGGAACTGAAAACCGACAACAGGAAAAAACCAGCAGTTGCCGCCAAGGGTAAGGTCGCATTGATGATGATCGCCATTTGCAGCACAAAAAGCGACAACACCGCAATCATCAAAACAGCAGCACAGATCGCGATGATAAACTTTTTCTTATGCTGGTGATGGAACTCATGGCGTAAGCTTCCCGCTTCATTGCCATTCATCTGGCAATCGAGCAATCGATCTACCGCATACACCACCCAAACCACCAAGGCCAGCACCCAGGGCAGAAGCGGTTCCACATAGCTCACGTTCCACTCACGCGCAAAAATATACAGCCAAGTCACTGCGACTATGGGGGCATCCAAGCTCAATACGTTCGGCCACATCCACCACGGGATGCGAGAATCGTTTGAGGGGATCGTGCGCTCATGTTTCAAGGCACAAAAAACATCCGCGACATTCCTCCATTGTGCAAGCGCGATCTGCGTGTTTGCCACATTTTCGCTATCAAAAATCAACGTTTTCTCGCTTGGCAGGCCGCTTTTGCTACATCATAGTGCTTGCATGTCCACCACCGTCGTCCCTGCACTGCGCCGTTTGATTCACGAAGTCGGACCCGTGGACCATATTGGCATTGAAGAACGCGTGGCCAAATACACCACCCGCAGCATCAAGAAAAACGCGAAGAAATTTGCGCTACGTCTCGCTGTGACGATGGTCGATCTCACCACCTTAGAAGGCAAAGATACCCCGGGAAAAGTTGCTTCACTGTGCCAAAAAGCACTTCATCCCTGCGATGAAGCCCAGGCGCCCTCGACCGCGGCTATTTGCGTCTATCCGGCCATGGTGCGCCACGCGCATCGCATACTTCAAGGCAGCTCATTGAAGATCGCATCGGTCGCCACCGCCTTTCCTTCAGGGCAAGCTCCCTTGAAAACACGACTCGCTGAAGTGCGCAGCGCAGTAGCCGACGGTGCCGATGAAATCGACATGGTCATCAATCGTGGCGCCTTTCTCTGTGGCGAACTCGATCTGGTGCAAGATGAAATTTCCGCCGTCATCGAGGCCTGCGGTGACGCCACCCTCAAGGTCATCTTTGAAACTAGTGAGCTCGAAACCTATGACAACATCCGCGCGGCATCATTTCTCGCGATGCGCGTGCTGCGCCCGGGTGACTTCATCAAAACCAGCACCGGCAAGACCTCAGCCAACGCCACACTTGGCAACAACCAGGTGATGCTTGAAGCCATCCGCGACCACTTCCTCGCCACTGGAGTCGAGATTGCCATGAAACCCGCAGGCGGCATCCGCACGGCCAAGCAAGCGATCCAATTTCTCATCGCCGTCAAAGAAACACTCGGCGATGCCTGGCTCAACAACGCGCGCTACCGCTTCGGTGCCTCTGCCCTGCTCAACGACCTCGTCCGCCAACTTGCCAAAGAAGCCACAGGCCACTACCAAGCGCCCTACCATTTCAGCGAAGCCTCGGGCAGCTACTGAGAGCCATTTATAGCAAGATATCGATACTCTCCACCGCCCCAATCGCTCTCTGCGGTTTTATGATAAATGCTTGGGGGCTTTGACGTATATGAGGTTCCTATGAACTCATGCATTTCCCGAATCGTTCGTTGTCTGCCCGTCGCCGTCTCGCTGCTCTGCGTGGGCCAACTTGAAGCTGCGGAAAAAATCAAAGCGCTCATCGTTGATGGGCAAAACAATCACCAAGTGTGGCCAAAATCCACGGTGATGATGAAGCAATACCTCGAAGAAACCGGTCAGTATGAAGTAATCGTCGAGCGCGTGCGTTTTTTGTGGAATTCGGGCCGGGAAAAAGAATGGTTGCCACGTGCTGGCGCGCGTAAAGGCGAGGAAAAAAATGATCCTATAGCCGACCCTGATTTTAGTCCTGATTTCTCCAAGTATGCCGTCGTGGTCAGCAATTTCGGCTGGAATGCCGCCGGCTGGCCCGAGTCGACACGCAAGAATTTTGAAAAATACATGGCCGATGGCGGTGCCTTAGTTGTGGTACACGCCGCAAACAACAGTTGGCCCGAGTGGCCCGAATTTAACAAAATGATCGGCCTCGGCGGCTGGGGCAATCGCAGTGACAAAGATGGCCCTTACGTCTACATCAATGACAAAGGCGAAGTCGTGCGCGATCCACAGCCCGGCCCCTGCGGCAAGCATGGCCCGCAAAACGAGTTCGTTGTAACCATCCGTGACAAAGAGCACCCCATCACCAAGGGCCTGCCCGATTTCTGGATGCACTCAAAAGATGAATGCTATTCCCATCTGCGTGGCCCCGCCGAGAATCTCACGGTGCTCGCCACTGCTTGTGACACGCCCGAGCTTCAAAAAGCCGGACGCCACGAACCAATCCTCATGGTCATTCAATACGGCAAAGGTCGCGTCTTCCACACCACACTCGGTCACGATACCGATGCCTTCGAGGGCGTAGGCTTCATCGAGACCTTCTTGCGCGGCACCGAGTGGGCTGCCACCGGAAAAGTCACCCGCCCTGTCCCACAAAATTTTCCCACCGCCGAGAAACCCTTGGCTCAAAAATTCGAATACAAAGAAAAATCACAGCCCGCGAAGTAACAGCCACTCCAACTTTTGACCCGCGAACAGAATATGCCAATCTAACGAATTGGCTCTCAATCAATGAAGTGAAATTCATTCGCCGCCCACAGCATTTGGATCACGTCAGCCCACGGTGAGACGGATGCTGGGGCAGCGGGCACTTCAGAACTGTGGGGGAATTGTTTCTCGAAGTCGCCAATTTCCCGCTCATCTCCCTCAGCATGCTCTTTGCCGATGACGCGAATTTTCCAATGCGTGCCGCCGTTGTTTTGACCGTTTGGCGCACGATACACGAAATCAATCGACTCACCTGCTTGCACGGGAATCCACTCGGTGCTGATCGCTTGATGTTGCTTCGGCGCGAGCATGCCGCCGCTGAGCTTGCGCTGATCCTTTGCGTAAACTTCCCAAGCGAGCACATCGCCACCATCTTGTGGTTTGCTGATTTCTCCTTGCATGCGCACCAGACCCGCACCGCTAGCACGCCAACGAATGATCAGAGCATGACCTTGGCTGGGGTGGCCGAAACCTGGGCCGACACTGAGCCATGGAATCGGTGCATGGGCAAGGTCAGCGCCCGTTTTCCATGTATTGCCTTCGAACATCGGAAATGTCTGCTCTGCTCCGAGAACGCCGGCTTGATCTGGAGCATGGCGGATTTCCCAATGCCCACCGAGCGGTGCTTGGTAACTGGCCGCATCGCCCTCACGAACCCAAGCCAGCACGCGCTGCGCTTCTGACTCGCTCGGTTGGCGTTGGTATAGTTGTTGGTAAATCCAGTTGACGCGTGCGGCATCATCTGCACAGGCGAGGAAGCCCTTACTCAGCGAAAGACCTTGGGCTCGACGCTGCACCAGTGGTCCGTTGAGAAAATACAGCGCCTGCTGCGGCACGATGGTTTCCACACGTTTGCCGCTGTGATGATCGGGATGTGGGAGATCAAAGGAGACCAATGTCGTAGGCATGTCGTAGCGATCAATGAAAGCATAAAGACTGCGTCGCGCATCCATAGTGGGGTCTTCGAGTTTGCGCGCACGACCACCGCGTTGGTCCGCTTGCAAAGAGCCAGCGGTAGCGAGGACTCGATCACGCATGGATTCAAAGTCAGCACGGCGACGATTCCATTTCCAAAAAAGTTCGTTCGCTTCATCAATGCTGCGATTTTTCTCCGCACCATCGGCTTTGAGGCGATAGGCGCGCGAGCTAAGAAGAAGACGGTGCATTTCCTTCATCGAGGATCCGCGTTGGCGGAAAAGTATTGCCAGACCATCGAGCAATGCGTGCAAGGCTGGCTGCGGTGTTTGGTAGCCAAAGTCGCTAGGTTCCACTAATGCTTGACCAAAGTGCCAGGCCCAGATGCGATTCACAATCACCCGATCTGTGAGCGGATTAGCGGGATCAATGATTTTTTCTGCTAGAGACAGGCGCGGGCTTTTGCCGTCGGGAAATTTCTCACCGCCTAGAAAAGACAGCCATTGCCGATCAATGAAGTCGCCACGAGTCGCCGGATTGCCACGCAGAAAAATTTGAGCCTTCTGCCATTGTTCTTTGTCCTTGATCACCATCGCACGCGGCGGTGAACCATCGTGGTCAGCTTGAAGTCGGCTCTGAGCGCTGAGACGTTCGCGGCGCTTGACATCATCCTCGCGGTCGAACAATGCGGAAATACGATGAACATCGTAGTTCAGCGGACAGTTGCCTTGGGCTTTCAATTGAGCAAGTTCGCTGCCCTCGGCGGCGCTTGTCCATTCTTGAGAGAGTTCTTGGCACAGTGCGTTGCGTTTTGCCTCGTCGGACTGCTCCATCGCGGCGGCCCATGCAGAAAGGCGCGGTGAGCTATTGGCATCCCAGGCTTTGTCTTGCAAAAAGTCTCGCCAATGCATGACGCCACCGGGTCGGTAGCGGCCACGTTTGAATACTTCGCTAGTGGCCTTAGGATGATCCCATTGCTCTTTTTTTGCGATCCATGCGAGAGAGAGGTAAACGGCGAGGTGTTCGGGAGCGCGAATGTGGTTGACCAGTTCTTGCCGCACGGCTTCATCTTGCTTTTCCCAGTTGACGACTTCGGCCAAAAAGGCTGCTTCAGCAGCGGGATCTGCGGCTTTGCCGATCACGGGTTTTTCGGGCGGCTCTTCGAGGTTTTCGAAAATCGAATACATCGAGTAATAATCTTCCATCACAATCGGATCGGTCTTGTGCTTGTGGCATCGCGCGCAAGCGACGGTGGTGGCAAGAAATCCACGCGATACCACATCCACACGATCATCGATCGTTTCGACAGGACCACTGCGCGGACCGACGGTAATGAAACCAAGCGCGGCGAGGTTCGGGTGATCGGGCCGATCAGTAATTAGATCACCGGCGAGCTGCCAACGGATGAAATCGGGATAATGCATGTCCTCATTGAAAGCCCGCACCAACCAATCTCGATAGGTGTAGGCAAAGGGAAAACGATTGTCCTGCTCGAAGGCGTAGCCGCTGGTATCGGCATAGCGCGCGACATCCATCCAATGCCGCGCCCAACGTTCGCCATAGGCAGGGGAGGCTAGCATTTCATCAATAATGCTGCGCCATGTTGCATCGTCGGGCTGTGCCTCGATTTTGCGAATTTGCTCGGGCGTAGCAGGTAATCCACACAAAGTATAAGCCGCGCGCTCCACCCAATCACGCGGTGCCGCTAAATCCGCCGGCACGATGCCGCGTTCCTTATTTGCCACAGCAAGCCATTGATCCACCGGATGCCCCTCAGCCCCCAAAGCCGGCATGACCGGTGAAAGATACGCCCAATGATCCTCAGCCTGCACGGCCATGACCATCCAGCTCAATCCCCATGCCATTTGATGCAACTTCACAGCTGCTGATACGCAAAGAATCAAGGGCGGCTTTCACGAAATGAATTGATGCTGAATCGTCAACAGCGCATGGCGCGCAGCTTAATGGTTGGGCATTTCAGGGAGCTTTCATGGGACGAAGGTTGTTTCGATGCAGCCGTTGATTCAGATGTTCACTGACCTCTTTGCTCAGATCGCAGCATCGAGCAATCCTTGCTAAGGGAGCAGATCGATCAATTCGCTACCATCCTTCAGAGTCACATAAGTATCTTCGGGGTTTGCGAATAAAAAACAAACGTCATAATCACTGTCCGGCGAGACAAATACCCAAGCCCTGACGCCAGACACAACAGATCATTTCCCCATCACCCATTTAGGCAGTCGTTTTTCCGCAAAAAGTCTGCCACTCTACCTGCGCATTTGCGTAGTTCATGTGCAAGTTACACTTTTTACTTGTGTTCACTACGTAAATGAATTAGTTATACAGCACGGACCCAACCTAGTTCTCAATGACAACCTATTTTCTAAAATCCTATTCGCATAAGAAAGGATTCACACTAATCATTACGATCTCATTATTGGTCCTCTTGACCATGGTGGCGATCGGTGTGCTATCCCTTTCATCCGTCACCCTGCGCTCTTCCAGCCAAGGCCTCGCCCAGCAGGAAGCTCGTGCCAATGCCCGTATGGCACTGATGATGGCCATTGGTCAAATCCAGAAAAACCTTGGCCCCGATCAGCGCATCACCGCCGAGGCTGATCAACTGTCTAAGGGCGCCAGCGGCGAAGAGAGCTCTGCGGCCTCCAGCCAGAAAAACTGGATGGGTGTTTACCGTTCATGGCTCTCCACTGATACCAATCGCCCCGCCCCCAATTTCTTGGGCTGGATGACGTCCGGTCTCTCCGATGATCTCGATGACCTCAACTACGCTAGCAATGCGCTCCCTGAAAACCAGCGCATTGAACTCGTCGGTAATGGCACCGTGGGCGATGATCCTAGAGACTTTGTCTATGCTCCCGTCACCACCTTACGCCAGAGCAATGGTAAAGACGCACGACTCGCTTGGTGGGTAGGCGACCAAAGCGTAAAAGCCACATTGGTGAGCCCAAAATTCACCGAAAGCAGCACCCTGGGTGCCACACGGCAAAAGACCCAAGCCTCTCCCCGCTCTGCGGTGCAATTGGCTGCCATCGAGGGCGGAGCCACACCCTTTGAAGCACTAAGAAATGGAGACGAGTCCATATCCAAGCTCATTTCCTGGAATCAGAGCGACCTCATCAGCAAAAATCCTGATCAATCACGCCAACTCTTCCACGACATAACCCCCTCCTCCAGCGGACTCCTCACCAACGTTCGCGCCGGCGGTTTTCGCAAAGATCTATCGCAACAACTCCAGCTCGTCAACGCCTCCGCCACCACCCCCGCGAACTTTGTCACCTCCCCGCTTTACTCCGTCAATAGCAGTGGCACCGCCGTCGCTGGAAAAGGTACAGGCACCGAGAGCTACGGCATCAACCTTGGTGAATTGGGCTCCTACTATGCCCTGAGCGAAAAACTCACACGCAGTGGCTCCGCTGCATTCACCTCAGGTGGCTCATTGTCCAGCGGCACAGCCCACCTCCGCACTCCTGGTCCCAGCGAGGGCTCAGACCAATGGTTCTACTACAAACAACCCAGCATCATCAGCTTCCAGATGATCTTCTCACTTCAGGCATTCCCCGCCACCGTCAATGGTGCGCAGTCCACCGTCCTGCACCTCGTTTGCGACCCCGTAGTCACCTTATGGAATCCCTACGATGTGCCACTGGTCATTCCCAACAGCTCGTTTATGTCAGTGAAATACTGGCAAGTCCCTTATGACTTTTGGGTCAATAACGTTCGCTATCCCATGGTGGCATCTGTTGAAAGTGGTGGCGACCGCAACTACTTCACGCTGCGCATCGGCAATACTGGCTCCCAAATTGTCATGAAGCCGGGTGAGGTTCTCAAGTTCTCGCAAACCAACGGCACAGTCGCGAGAACCGCACGTGACATCGACGCAAAAGTCGGTTTCAACTTCGGCGGTGGCATCCGCACTCCACTAAGGACTGCCGACGGAGCTGCTGGCTCCACCCTTGTCGTAACACCACAATCGACAATTACCTTCGAGTGCCGCCCCAACAACCTAACAGCGGGCAAACGCAACGGCACGGGTAATTCACTCACGGGCGTAGATGAACACACCCGCCATTTCTCGATGACCCACCACGAGATCTACACTGGCTTTGACCGAACCGGCAGTGGTGGCAGCTTAGGCTATGGAAACATGGGGATCGACTATGATTTCGGACGCAAGCGCTTAACCATAGGGCGAACCCGTGCTGATACGGAAGCCCCTGCAGGCGACGAGAAAAAAGGCAACCGCCTGTATGCCAATAACTTCCCCACTGTTTTTCCCGTGATCTCCGGACGCACCCTCAGTGGCTCCCAACTCATCGGCAGCAAGTCTCCAATCATGATTTTTGCCTTCAATGCTAAAACCGAAAATAGCAGCACATTGGGCAGCAGCGCCCTCAGCCGCTTCAACCCGAAATCATTCCAAAACGACTTCTATGATCTTTCCGCTCGCGAGCGTCAAACCTTACCCTTTGAGATCCAAGTCGAGCCACTGTCCAGTTGGAAAAATCGTAGCATCGAGGCCAGCACCAACGGGCAAGGTTACTTCGGTGGCGGCATGACCGCGGCAGACGGCTCCAACTTTGTCTGCACCCACTCCATCCCCCGCGAGCCAATTGTCTCCCTCGCCGCATTCCAGCATTCCATGGCCAATGGCTTCATCCAACTCAGCCCCACCACCAGCTACGCCACCATCAATGCGCGTGATTGCTTGCTGCCGCAGATCAGCCATGCCATTGGCAATTCGCTTGCCCCACCGATCCTCGCACCCGCGGCCATTAGTGGCTCTCTCTCAGAGGGCCGCCCCATTGCCGACCACTCCTACCTCGCCAATCGCGAACTCTGGGACACCTGGTTCCTCTCCGGACTCGCCAATTACAGCACCAACAATAACTTCAGCAGCAGCGAGAAAAAAGGCATGAAAACCATGTGTGAAGAATTCCTCAAAGAAACGTCATCACTGCCCTGTGTCCGCTACCTGCCCGCGCCTAACATCGCCGATCCCACCACTCTTGCAGGGCGCTTCATCTCCGGCAGCAATGCAAGACCCTCGCCTACCACCATCGGCATCAACAGCATCGCCGCCTACATGCGTGTCGATGGCATGTTCAATGTCAACTCCACCTCCGTCGAGGCCTGGAAAGCCCAGCTCGCTGCCCTGCGCGAACGCACTGTCGTAACCCGCGATGCCAATGGCCGCGAGTCCGTCACAGCCGTCGAGTCTGGCACCACAGCCGTGCTAGGACTGATCGCTCCCGTCAATGCAGCGACCGAAACTGGCGCCGGTATTAACTCACGCAGCCCGATTCAATGGATCGGCCAACGCCGCCTCAGTGATGATGAAATCAGCCGACTCGCTCAAGGCATCGTGCGCGAAGTACGCAAGCGCGGACCATTTCTCAGCTTAGCCGACTTCGTCAACCGTCGCCCTGGCAGCGACAAAAAGCTCGCTCGCAGCGGTGCCATCCAAAGCGCTCTCGATGACTCCCAACTCGGAGTCAATGGCGCATACAACAACCGCAAATCGGCTGCCTCCAATGTTTTCCCCTTCCCCGAGGCAGAGGAGGCCCCCATCTCCTACGGCATTCCCGGCATCGTCAAGCAGGCCGATATTCTCACGCCCATCGCACCCATTCTTACCACTCGCTCTGATAGCTTCATCATCCGTGCCTATGGTGAATCCGTCGATGCCGCAGGAAAAGTCCTCGCCCGCGCCTGGTGCGAAGCCGTCGTCGAGCGCAGTGCCAATTATATTGATTCGACAAATGCCGCCGATGTTGTCATCACCAACGCCAGCACGCTGGCCCCGTTGACAAACACCAACAAGGCCTTCGGTCGCAGCTGCCAACTGGTCTCTTTGCGCTGGTTGCAAGCAGATGAAATCTAACAAAAAATTGACTCCATCTCATGCTCCGTTATCTACTTACCTTGTTTTGTCTTGGCACCACCGCCGCCACTTCCCAGGAAAAAGGAAACATCTCGCTGCGATTCGTAGCCGAGCGCGCACCCGCCGTCATCGGTCAAGTCAATCTCATCACTGCAGAAACCAAAAGCGCGCCCTTTGCCCTACCCACGAATAACCTCTCCGCGCCGATCAAGGTCGCTGCCCGCGCCCTCACCTTAAACACCGTTGAGAAAAATCTCGAACTCTGCAAAATCATCCTGCCCGAAAATGGCAACGACTTCGTGATCCTACTGTTGCCCAACCCGAAAGGTGGCTACATCAACACCGTCATCCCCGCAAAAGATGCCTCCTTCCGCCCAGGCGATGTGTATTTTTACAATCACAGCGATAAAACCGTGCTCGGCTTCGTCGGCAAAGCCACCTTCATTTTGCCACCCGGCCAAGGCAAAGCCCTACGACCTGCCGGCGCGAAAGCGGAAGGTTACTATGAAGTCGGCTTCGGTGTCCGCGAAGCTGGCGGCGATCGCCCACTGAGCAGCAGCCGCTGGCCCGTCGAAAAACAAATTCGCTCGTATGTTTTCTTCTTCGTCAACCCGCAGAGCAAAGCCGTGGACTTCCGCGCCGTCGATGAATTCGTCGAGCCCGAACCTACCCCGCAATAAGCTTTGACGGAGCGCGGATAGCAGTCCGCTCTTCGTGAGCTTGCACAATCGAATTACCGTTCGTTATCATGTGTAGCAATTGGGTCATTAGAATCCAGAAATCTAAGAAGATTTGCCCGCAAGTAAAAACTTGTGTTTAGGGTTAATCCGCGCACTTTTTTGACATGACTTATTTCTTAGCAGGAGCGAGTAGGTTGAGTTCGTGAATGCTCCAGTATTTACCAGGCTTGGTGCCTTTTTGGAGGATGCGCAAATGTTGGCTGGTGACGGGAGGAAAGTTGATGCTAGTAAAGCCGGGCGTGCCTTGGCCTTTGGCAATGGATTTCCAAGTTTTGCCATCGCTGCTGGATTGCGCTTCAAACTGAGTTGGGGAGTCGTTCGCAGATGCTACGCATTCGAGTTCGATCCCGACTAAAGCGGTTGGAGCTGGGAGATCGATTTGCAACCACATGCCGGGTGCTTGTTGGATCTTGGTGTCCCAACGCGTGGCGGGATTGTTATCGATCATGAGCGCCAGTTTTTCGGGATTATGGCTGCTGGTAAATTTCCACGATTTGTTCTCAGCGATAGGCTGCGGCGACATCGCGCGGAGTTCTTCGATGGTCCATGGTTTGGTGCGACTGCCGATTTCCTTGCGCAGGGCTTTCACTTGCTTGGCATCGATGATTTCGCCGCTGTTGCCAAAGGCATTGCGCACGTAGCTGGCGATGTCGGCGAGCCATTGGTCGCTGTTGGTGTTTTGTGGAATCATTTGCGATTCATAGGTTTTTCCTTCGATGGGACCTTCGAGACCATTAAGCAACACGCGCAGCATGGCATCGCCTTGGCGCACGGTTTTCGAGCCTGCCAGCGGTGGGGCCAGGGTGCGCCCTTTGCTGCCGGGAATGGGAGTGCCTTGACCATCGGGACCGTGGCAAGCGAAGCAGACCTCTTGGTAGTATTTCATGCCGTCGCCCAATTGCTTGCGTTGCTGGGGCGTGAAATTTTGGGAAATGGTAGGGCCAGTGGTAAGCAGCTCGGAGCCGATTTCTTTGAGACCGTTCGAGGTAGAATGCATGATTATCTGCGTGGCATTTTCTTTCCATTGCGGAAATTTGTGCAGCTTGCTGGTGAGCACGCTTTGCATTTTGACGTGGACGTTTTCATCAGCAGAGGCGGCTTGTATGTCGGCAATGAAAGATTGATCGCCGGCCTTGAGCAATGTCTCGGCGGCGCGAATCGACTGCACGCGGATTTGTGGATCAGCATCTTTCATGCCTTGGCGTGCTAGCTCGGCACTAAGAGCGCCCATGCCTTCAAGTGTCCACAGAGCATGAATGCGAGCGAGTTGATTTTTGTTCGATTGGAACATGCTGACAAGTTCGTGCGCGACACTTTTGTCATTTTTGATGATCAACAATCGCTGTGCGGTATCACGCCACCAGCCGTTCGGATGCTCAAGATGCTTGACCAGTTGCGCTGGTGTTTCTTCTAACATTTTGGGCTGGGGACCGGGCTTGAAATCCTTATGTACTATGCGCCAGACACGACCGCGACCGACGTTGTTTTGAAATCCGTATTGCTCGACCACTTTGCGCAGGTAGGAGCCCTCGCGCACCCAGTTGCCTTCTTGGATAATGCCGCGATACATATCGACGATGTAGAGGCAGCCATCGGGGCCAGTAGTCATGTTGAGTGGGCGAAAACAGAGATCGGGCGAGCGGATGAATTCCGATTGCGGATGTGGATTGCTGAGCTGGGTGATGCCATCCACATCACTTACAACCGAGCGGCGGATCAAGCGACCGACGGGCTCGGGGAGAAACACATTGCCAATGAGTTCTGCGGGCAAGCGATCGCCACGGAACACGGTTTGTCCAGCGCAACCAGTGAAGTGATTGAGCGTGCCATCAGGACGGGACTTCGGCGGGCCGCCTTGGAAGTCGCGCGCACCTACGAGGGGCCAGGTAACATCGAAGTCCTTTTCTTTTCCCGAGGGCACATTGATCGCACCGTAGATGATCGGCGTTTGGAAATTCCATAGGCCTTTTTCGCCACCAGCATTGCTCCACCACATTTTACCGTAGTTGTCTTGGGCGAGTCCCCATTGGCCGCCATTGCCCGGCGTGGGCTCTTGCAGAGGCGTGCCATTTTCTCCATTCCAGCGCAGGCGGAAGGAATTGTAGGTGGTGTAAATCCAGTTGTCCAAGCCCCAAACGAGTCCGCTAGGTTGATGCTCCATGTTGCCACCGCGGGGGCCACCTTTGAACCAAAGTTTGCTTTCATCAGCTTTGCCGTCGTTATTGGCATCGCGATGAATGGTGAGATCGAGCGTATTGGTGATGCCTAACAAAATTCGATCATCGAGCGGTTGAATCATGCGCGGCAACAAAACATTGTCGAGATAGACCGTATGCATGTCGAAATTGCCATCGCCTTTGCTGCTAACATGCTTGCTGACGACACTACGCGGCGTGATTTCATCGGTCCCATCGATGTCTTGCATGTAGGTACGCATTTCGGCCACATACATCGCGCCATTTGGATCAAAAGCGATGGCGACGGGCTCTTTGATTTGCGGTTCGCTGAGAACGAGTTCAAGCGAATATCCCTCAGGAAGTTCTACAGTTTTGAGAAATTCCTCGGGCGAAAGGTAGGGCACTTGTTTTTGTGGGGTGAAATCAAGGGCGGGTGGCACGGCTTGCAGGGTGGCGCAACTGACGAGGCACAGAGCGATGGATTTCTTTGGGTTCATAGTGAAGGTTTTTGTTCCATACGCAAGAATGGTGGTGATTTTTCATTCGGAAAGAAAGAATGATGACATGGTAGCTTCTGGTTCAGGGAGTGTGTCGAGGAAAATGGGGCGATTCAGTAAGAAGGGAATGTTTGACAAAGCAGCGCTGCCACCGCTAGGCTGCGGACCATTTTATGTCCCTACTGCATGAATCCAAACTGACTTTGCGCCTCGCGCTGCCCTTGATCATCGGGCAGGTCAGTCAAATGCTGCTGGGTGTAGCTGACTCGGTGATGGTCGGAAAATTGGGTGTAACGGAGTTGGCATCACTGACTTTTGTGAATTCAATTTTTTGGATTCCGTTTGTGTTTGGCATTGGCGTGCTGACCTGTGTCTCGGTGCTGACATCAAATGCACGGGGCGCGGGAGATGCCCAACAAGCACGCGGGAGTTGTCGCAATGGCTTATACATTTCGTTAGGAACAGCCGCATGTTTTTTGCTAATCGGTCTCGTTTCATTGCCTTTCCTTGATCGGCTCGGCCAGCCTGCAGCGGTGGTGGCTTTGTCGCGTCCCTATTTGCTGGTCTTGATGTGTTCGATTGTGCCAGGCTTGGCGTCGATTGCGCTTAAAAATCATGCTGATGCGCTCGATCGCCCATGGCCGCCCTTTTGGATTTTCTTGGCCGGAGTAGCGTTCAATGTGTGGCTGAATTGGGTGCTGATTTATGGCAAATGGGGGGCGCCAGAAATGGGAATGATGGGTGCGGCTTGGGCGACTTTGGTGTCGCGTATTTTGATGTTTTTGGCGATTTTATTTTGGTTAGAAAAAGATCGCGAGTTGCAAGACTGGGTTCCTTTTACCTGGTTCCGCAAACCTACGCGTGGGGAGCTGTTGGCGCATGCACGCATCGGTGTGCCAGCGAGTTTTCAGATGTTGTGTGAGGTGGCTGCATTCTCGGCGGCAGGCTTGATGATGGGAAGGTTTGGTGAGGTATCAATGGCAGCACATCAAATCGCAATGACTTGTGCTGGCACCGCATTCATGGTTCCGTTAGGTTTATCGATGGCGCTAACAGTGCGGGCCGGTGCCGTGACGGGATCAGGGGAAACAGCTCGATTGCGCGGAGTGGTGTATTCTGGCTGGCTATTGGCGGGTGGGTTTGGGGCGCTGAATGCCTTGTTCTTTTTGGTGGGCGGGGTGTTTTGGGCGCGGCAGTTTACAACAGATCTCGCCGTGATCCAGGCGACCGCCGGGCTCTTAAGCATCGTGGGCGTATTTCAGATGTTTGATAGCCTGCAAGTGGCATCATCATCGATGTTGCGAGGACTGCACGACACAAGAGTGCCCGCCTTGATGGGTTTTGTGGCTTATTGGCTAGTCGGCTTGCCGGTAGCAGCGTGGCTGAGTTGGCATGGTCCGATGGCAGCACGAGGTGTCTGGTGGGGGCTAGCGACGGGCTTATTCATTGCTTGTGTGACCTTAGCGCCACGTTTGCTGCATCGCTTGCGCAAGCAAGAACTGGCGATCGCAGTGGATGCAGGCCTTTAGTATTTTTTTTGATTGTATGCTTGGCGGATGAGTAGGTTTTCTTTTACAGTGGCGGTGATGGATATTACTGTTTCTGTATCTGACTCTTCCAACCCTAATACATTGCGAAGTGTGCTCGCAGCACTTCGCGCGCAGAAGCTTGAAATAAAGCATGATCATAAAAATTGGGGCGATTGGATTAGGCTGGATGGATGTGAGACGGTGATCAGCATTGAGGTAACTCACGGGCTCACGAGCTCGGCAACGATTGAGCATTGCGAAGATGACTCTGAAGATGTGTTGCCAGCGATTTATCGTGCGTTTGACCACATTGGTTGGATTGGTATCGATGAAGACGGCGAGTATCAACTCTTGTGATAGCAGAAGTATACTATTTTGGCAAAAACCCCACAGGCGGCGAAGCAGAAACCGATAAGTAAAGTGCCAGAGCGCACTTGGATGAGATTTTTGACTTGGCGTAGGGGTCTTTGGAGTGTGCTTGCGCTATTTTTGATAGGCTTGGGTATTTATGGATACTCGCAGCGTGGTGAGTGGACTTTATTTTTGCACCGCTACGGTCTGCAATCGTCTGATCAAGCGGCAGTGGTGCCAGACATCGAGCGTTGGGATCTTTTGCGCAAGGACATGGAGCGTTGGCGTTTGCACTACGCGCGCGAGCATCGAGCTGCGACATCTGAGGCAGATAAAGCGCGGGTGTTGGTCGAGGCACGGAGTTTGTTAGAGCACTCGCTACCGGAGTTGATGCGTTGCTGGCTAGGCACTCCTTGGGATTTTAATGGCACGGCAAAAACGCCGGGCGAGGGGAAAATCGCTTGCGGATACTTTGTAACAACGGTGATGGAGGCGGCGGGATTCCGCGTCAAGCGTGCGCAGCTTGCGCAACAAGCTTCGCAAAACATCCTGCTTAGTTTTTTGCCGCAGGATGCATTGCGTTTGCGAGTGGGTGTGCCTTACAAGACTTTTCGGATTGAGACGGAGCGCAGTGAGACAGGTATCTACATCGTCGGCCTCGATACACACGTGGGATTTTTAGTGGTGAAGGATCAATCCTACACCTTCATCCATTCTTCGGGTTCGCGTCCATGGTGTGTCGTAGAGGAAGCCACCGCCGAAGCGCATGTGTTAGAGCGATCGAACTACCGTGTGTTGGGCAATCTAACAGCGAGTGAGGTGATGGTGAAAAAATGGCTCCATGGTGAGGCATTCACTACGAGAAAATGAGCGGACTGGCGTTCGCAGCTGTTACATTTTCGTGGTAATCACGCGTTGATGATAGGCGCGAGCTGCAGCAATGATTTGCGGGGCTAACTGAGCTTCTGGCTTAGCGAATGGTGGCACGAACCATGGGTAGGAGCCGAGGAGGTCCGTGATGACGGCAACTTCACCGTCACAAGTTGTTTCGCCACAGCCGATGCCGATGGTCGGAACTGGCACGGATTTTGTGATTGCCGTGGCACTACTCGGGATGATCGATTCCATTACGATCGCGCAGACACCGGCCTCGGTGAGTGCTTGGGCATCAATGAGCAATTGCTGGAGCGCAGCTGGTGTTTTGCCTTTTTTGTGATAGCCGCCTTCTTCAATGACATGCTGCGGAAGCATGCCAATGTGGCCGATCACAGGTATGCCTGCGGTGGTGATCGCGCGGATGGTGGCGGCATGCTCGGAGCCTCCCTCAAGCTTTACGGCATCTGCCCCAGCCTTGATGAGAGCCTGCGCGGAGGCGAGAGCTTGCGCGGGGGTATTGTAGGTGTGGATTGGCATATCACCAAGCACAAGGGCGCGGGGTTGAGCGCGGGCAACGGCGGCAGTGTGGTGCAACATATGCTCAAGTGTAACATGGGTGGTATCGGGAAATCCGAGAACGACCATGCCCAAGGAGTCGCCGACGAGAAGCAGGTCAATGCCTGCCTCATCGAGCAGGCGTGCACTCGGATAATCATAGGCCGTTAAGGCGCTGATGCGGCGATGACCTTTGGACGCACGGAGAGCCTGGGCTTTGGCGAAAGAATTCATGAGAAATGGTGAACAGGCTGAAAACAAGGTGGAAAGAGAAAGCCGCATTCATGAATTAATGAATGCGGCTGTAAAGAGAGTGTATAGCGATCGTCGCACCAAGGGCATGAGATGCTACGCAAGCGGCAGACTTATTGACCTACTGGTGGAGTTACTGCTTCTTGCACTGCGCCGGCAGCGGCAGCTTCTTTAGCCTTCGCTTCTGCAGCAGCAGCAGCTTCTGCAGCAGCAGCGTCTGTAGCAGTACCGGCCTCAACAGCAGGGGTAGTCTCGGCAGCGGCTTTTTCAGCGGCCTCTGTTGTGGTGGCCGCAGCTTCTTTGGCTGGTTCGGCAGCAGTAGGGGCTGCATCTTTGGTTTCTTTGCAGGAAACGGCAATGAATGGAAGCGCTACAGCGGCGATGATGGTGGTCAGTTTCATGGTAATGTATTTTGCTTTGTGTGTTATTTCTCCTTCGAGAACGAAACCACACTACAAAACTCCAGCGATCATGTCAACGAGAAATGACTTTTTTTCATTCCTCTACAGCTTCGGCACGCAAAGGCGGTGCTTCTTCGACGATGCGGGCTGCGGGCGGGTCCGTTTCTTCCGCCAAGGCACCCGCACGCGGTGCGGGCGGATCCTCCATCACGGGACGGGCCACGGGTACTGGTGGAAGTTCTTCTTCCACGGGTAAAGCGCGCTGCGGCTTAACGAGAATGGCCTTGCGAGGCGCGGGGTCCGCACTGGGTTCGTCTGATACTGGCATCGCTTTCGGTGGCGCCATGGCGGATGAGCTGGGCTTGAAGGCTGGACTAGGTGGCGGCGGTGACTTACGCATGCGGATCTCGACCCGGCGGTTGATCGATTGCTCATCTTGATTACCTTGAAGCACGATGGGCTCATTTCTGCCGATGCCTCGGGTGTGGATTTTATTGGGATCAAGCCCCATATTCACCAGATGGGACTTCACGGATTGAGCACGGCGAAGTGAAAGCTCGTAGTTGGGAGCATCGCCACCGATGAGATCGGTGTGGCCATCGATCCAGCAATGCAAGTTAGGATTAATGTCCATCACGTAAGCGATTTTTTGGATACCCACCTTAGAGCTATCGCGTAAATTGGAGTTGTTGAACTCAAATAGCAAATCACCGGGCAACAGAGTTTTGCTGTTGACAAGGACATTCAGTGGAAGGCCTGCCATTTCATCGAGTGTGGATGTGCCGTCGAGCCTGCCATTGTCGGCAATACCGTTGCTGCCTTTCTTAATCAGATCGCGCATGAAATTATCAAGATTGTCGGTTTTCGCGAGATCTGATCCTGGATCAACGATCATTTGCCCTTCTGCCGCTGTCGGCGTGAAGCTCTCAGTTTTGCCGAGCGTCTCCAAATCCTCAGCGGAAATTTCGGCGGCGGTGGCGAGATCTGTGACATCTCCAGCAGGATCACCAGAAAGCGCGGGAGACTCCAACTTGATATCGATGTCATACGCAGCCTCGCTCACGTCAGGCCTCATTTCCAGCTCAGGATCTTCGATCATCGGCAGCACATCGAGTTCATCGACGAGCTTGCCTGCCAGGGGCTTGGGAGGCTCGATATCTGGTTCGACGACTGATTCCGGCAGCGGAAATTCTTCCTCAACGGGGCGAACGATCACGGGCTCTGTGTAAACTTCTTCCGTGCTCGTCCAGCCGAAACCCATTTTGATATGGCCCAGGGCAAAGAAGAGGATGATGTGCAGGATGATAGCGGTGAGCAGCGACACCACGAGCCACCAACCGACACGGTCAGGCGGCGGCAGAAACGACTCTCGCCCTTGCGGAGGAGAGGCTTTTTGCCAATCGAAATGTGCTTCCATGGCAGGATCATACGTGAGGATCAAGCAAGATCAATCACCAGTTCCGCAAAAAATGAGCAAAGTGGCTGCTAATACGGAATTTGCTAAAACCTGATCGAGAACCAAACAACGCAAACATGAAAGAAAAAGCCAAGTCCCAAAAACAGCTGACACTAGCAAAATCACAACGGCATCTGGCGCGAAAAACAAGTTGCCCCAAGAACTACCAAAGCGGCGATAAAGTCGCCATCACATGCCCAGGCCCCGAGCCAAAGCAGGTATCCAAGAAGGATTCATCGGCCAAAAAGTCCACTCAGGTGAATCGGCTGAGGCTGACTCCAGAGCCCCTCGCAGCCACTGCAGAAGCAGCCACACCAGGCTGGTCTGAGGCCGCAATTCAGCACTCGGCATTCTTCAAATGGTGTGACAGACGCAATGAAGGCTTGCCAGAAGACCTGCTGGCTGATTGAATAGCGGCGAAGTCTGAACTCGGTCTCGTCCATTGGAATTTTCTCATCATGCCATCAAGGGAATCTTCGATCAAATTGAGGCTGCGGACGACTCATTCAGCGTATTTTTGCAAGAATTTGCCATTTGGCACGCGGTGTGCTATAACTTATTTACAACCTGAACAATCATGAAAAAAATTGAAGCAATTATCAAGCCGTTCAAACTCGAAGAAGTCAAAGAAGCTCTTGCGGAAGTTGGAGTGCAAGGAATGACCGTTACTGAGGTGAAAGGCTTCGGGCGTCAAAAAGGTCACACGGAGATCTACCGTGGTTCCGAGTATACCGTCGATTTCCTTCCGAAGGTTAAAATTGACATCATCGTAGACGATGGTCAGGCAGCGTCAGTGGCCGAAGCCATTGTGAAGAGCGCCAATACCGGCAAGATTGGTGACGGAAAAGTTTTCATCTCACACGTGGAAGAAGCAATCCGCATTCGCACCGGCGAAACGGGCTCTTCTGCTGTGGCCGTAAACTAATTTTTGTGTGAGTTAGTGTTTTGTAAAGTAATGAGCCGCTGCTACAAAAGCAGCGGCTTATTTTTTCTTGAGTTGGGGCGAGCGAAGCGGATCACATGGCACTGACAAATCAAGGTCTTGACGTTAGTCTCGATACATGGCAGTTTTTTCTCAACTATATGATGCATTCATCTTCTGCACTTGCGAGTGTTGTTTGTCTCTTCCCCCTTGCGCTTCCTTTATCCGTGGGTGCATGGGAGCGTGGAGAAGTAACCTTTGTCTCCATCGAAAAAAAAGCGCAGGCTTTGGCTGCGAAGGATTACCAAGCCGTGGACAGGGATGCTTTGCCGGTCTGGATGAAGGAATTGAGCTATGATCAATACCGCTGCATCCGGTTTCTGCCCGAGCGCTCGCTGTGGGGAGCGGACAAGTTGCCCTTTAGCACGCAGTTTTTTCATCCAGGATATTTGTTTCGCGAGCCGGTGCTGTTACACGAGTTCACAGCTACGCATCAGCAAGAAATTCGTTTTTCGCAGGATTACTTCGAGTATGGCGATCTGGTAGGTGATCATAAGGAAATGCGCGGGGAAGCAGGCTGGGCAGGATTTAAGTTTCTAACAGATTTTTCCGGCAAGGGTCCCATCGATGAGTTCGCCGTTTTTCAAGGGGCGAGTTATTGGCGCGCGCTGGGGAGAGAAACGAGATATGGTCTCTCGGCCCGTGGTTTGGCGATCGATACGGGTGTCAATGGCCGACCGGAGGAGTTTCCACGTTTTTCCGAATTTTGGTTAGGCAAGCCACAGGAGGGATCGAAGGGGGTGCGTTTGTTTGCTTTACTCGATAGTCCCTCGGTGGCAGGAGCGTATGAGCTCTCGATGGTGCCGGGTGATGATACGGTGCTCTCAGTGAAGGCGGTGCTTTTCCCGCGCAAGGCAGTGAAACGTTTTGGCGTGGCTCCACTCTCAAGCATGTATTGGTTTGGCGAGAACTCGAAGCGTCGATTCGATGACTTCCGCCCTGAGGTGCATGACTCGGATGGTTTGGTGATTCACATGGCATCGGGTGAAAAAATGTGGCGACCGATCACCAATGATACGGGTCGGCTGGACTTTAGTTTTTTTGGGGGTGATCACGTGAAGGGATTTGGGCTAGCGCAGCGGGATCGTCGATTTTCAGCCTATGAAGATGGCGAAGCTGCTTATCATTTGCGTCCCTCGGTATGGATCGAGCCGACGAATGATTGGGGCAAGGGCAAGGTGATGTTGATGGAGATTCCTACAGTGCGCGAGCTGGATGACAACATCGTGGCGACGTGGGTGCCAGATGAAACGCCGCAGCCGGGTCAGCGTTATGAATTTTCCTACAAGCAGCACTGGACCTTGCGTGGTGACCTTGCGAATGCGGGCGGCCATGTGGTGGCGACGCGCACGGGCGTGCATGAGTGGGAACCGGATCAGCGCACGGTGATCGTCGAGTTTGCGGGTGGCCAATTGAATGAGGTAAAAAATGCTGCAGAATTGACGCCGCAGATTGAAATTTGCGGCGAGGCAGGCGAGAAGATGAAAGTGAAATTTGCCAACGTACAGAAGATGGAGGGTGATCGCTGGCGAGTCGGAATCCTACTTTCACCAAAGAAAGAAGGCGGCAAACTCTCTGAAGTGGGGCCTGCGGAAATGCGTTGCAGCTTGAAAAAAGGAGAAGATCACCTAACAGAAACATGGGTATATCGAATTCAGCCATGACCAGCTTGCGTCCGCTGAGCGAAATGGAGCTCGCGGAATGGGAGGAAGCATACATTTCTGTGGAGTGCTATTTGCGCGCTCTACAATTGCGAAATCGTCTACTAGTGGCAGACATGGTGCGGGCGATTTTGTTTCGCGCCTCTGACCGCCAAGCGCATGAGCCGCAAAAGGCGCCGCGCGTGCTGGCCATGGAGGAAACGCTGAAGGCTGTAGCCGACTGGACCTCAAACGTACTTAATGTGGAGCTGCAAAACAATCGACTCGCGGCGCGGGGACGATTGGCGCTTTTGCTGGCGGACATGCCCGGCAAGTGGCAGCCAGTATTTTTGACGCAATCTCCTTGGCCTGAACCGTTCGTGCAAAAAATGCGTTCATCCTACCTCGCAGCAGGACCACAGTTCGCAGCGCTGACGATGACGCCGCAACCTTTGGAATTGAATGCTCTTGGCAGCGGAGCGGCGCAGTGGTTTGGAATGATGGAGCGACGGCCATTGATGAAAAAATTGTATTATACAGGAATTCTAGCGACTATTGCGACCATGGTCTGGTTAATGTGGAAGGGATAAAAATAGTAGGGCGGCTGACATGTTAGAAAACGATTACGAAAATGTAAATGACCGTCTGGAGGAAGCAAATTTCGCTCATGTGGTGGCGGGTGCTTCAGCGACAACCGACTCGCCGGTAGCAGACGAAAAAATTCCGCTGATGGCGGCGAAGAACTTACAGGATTTACCGCAAATTTCTCCGCCTGTGTGCGCACCGACCTTGATCAGCCCCTTGCGTGCGAAGCTGCGCCGGATGTTTTTTTTCGGCAGTGTGCTATTGGTGAATTTGCTTGCGGTACTGTGGATGGCAGACCTTTTCAATCGCCAGGGTTTTCACAAATCGCACATACTTTTGTTAGGGATTTTTGCGCTGCTGAATAGCTTGCTGGTGTTAGGTTCATTCCATGCGCTCGCAGGAGTCTGGGATTGGTTGTTCTCGTGGCGATCGGTGAAAATCACGCAATACACCCGTGGTGGTGACACAGCACTTGCGCATCGCTACGCCGTGGTGATGCCAGTATACAACGAAGACATCGTAAAAGTATGCGCACGAGTGGAGGCGATCTATCGCTCCATCGAGGCGACGGGACGATTGGCCTCGTTCGATTTTTTCATTCTCAGTGATACAACTCAGTTGAATCTGTGGGTTGAGGAAGAAGTCGCATGGACGAACATGAGCCGTAAGCTCAATGCCTTTGGACGGATCTTTTATCGCCGCCGCCGCATCAATGAGAACCGCAAGGCGGGAAACATCGGCGACTTTGTCAAGACATGGGGCGGACGCTACGAGGGCATGCTCGTGCTGGATGCTGATAGCTTGATGGAAGGCCGCGATATTGTAGCGATGTGCCGCGTGATGGATGTGAATCCGCGCTTGGGAATTTTGCAAACTCCGCCAAAGTTGATCCGTGGAAGCTCTGTGTTCACTCGCTTGCAGCAGTTTTCGATGCGGCTCTATGGGCCACTTTTCATTCGCGGATTGAACTTCTGGCAACTCGGGCAAGGCAGCTATTGGGGGCACAATGCGTTGATTCGCGTGAAGCCTTTTTCGGAGTTCTGTGAACTGCCCGCCTTGCCAGGGAAAGAGCCCTTCGGCGGTAAAATCCTCAGTCACGATTTCGTCGAAGCCGCCTTGATGGTGAAAGCTGGTTGGGAAGTTTGGCTGGCATGGGACATCGAGGGCACCTACGAAGAAGCGCCACCAACATTGATCGATCACTTGAAACGCGACCGCCGCTGGTGCCAAGGGAATTTGCAGCACATGTGGCTAGTGTTCGCTCAGAGATTCCCCTTCCCCAGCAGGGCGCATCTTTTCATGGGTATCATGGCCTACCTTGGCAGCCCAGTATGGTTTTTGTTTTTGTTGATTAGCACATGGGTGGCTTGGGATTTTCGCACCAGTGATTTGAGCCAATTGCCCTATGATGGATTTGTTGGAAAATATCTCGGGTTGAATGGCGCGGAGCAAGCCTGGTATCTCGCGGGCTTTGTGCTGATTATGCTGTTTGCTCCTAAGTTACTGGCATTCATCGGCATGTTGTTTCAGCCACGAGTGCGCCGCGGCTTTGGCACGGTATTTTCGCTCACGATCGGAGTGCTATTAGAAGCACTATTGTCTGCATTATTAGCACCTTCGATCATGGTGTCGCATACCATGATGGTGCTAGGCATGGTATGCGGTCGATCGGTGAACTGGGGCAGCCAGACGCGTGAGACGGACGGCACCACTTGGAGTGAAGCGATTCGTTATCATGGTCCTGCAATTGTAATAGGCATCGCTTGGTCAGCGCTCGCATGGTACATTAGCAAATCGTTTTTCCTGTGGATGTCGCCCATTTTGGTAGGATTGGTTTTTGCGGCACACGTCTCGGTGTGGACTAGTCGCACGCGCTACGGCTGGGTCCTACAACGCCAGCGTATATTGTCGACGCCAGAAGAAACTCTAACACCAGAAGTGATTCGCTTAGCCGATGGTTCCTGTGCCGCGGTGGATCTCGCTTTGACCGCCCACGCACCCCATCGTGAAGGCTCGATCGCAGCTGTGGTAGACCCCTATGTCAACGGAGTCCACGTTTCGTTGTTAGATACCGACAACGATGAAATCCCCACTGAGCTGTTAGAGAAATGGCTAGTCAATGGACCTGATTCTCTGCAAAAAAATGAAATGGTAGAGGTAATGTATAGCGCACAAGGAATGTTGCAGATGCATCGAAACGTGTGGTCGCTACCCTTCGAGCAGATGCATTCTGCTTGGAGTCGCGCAGTAGAAAGCTACCGTACACGGGCCGAAGACTTTTCTTCAGCCGATGCCGTGTGATAAGGTGGTTGATTTAATCTGATATCTCGATCACTACACCGCGATGGGTGGAGATGAGATGACAGTGGATGACGCTATGCGAAATGTTAAAGGCTTTGGCGCAGAGTGTGCGGTAAGCGTTTAGCTGGTTGGCATGCCGCAAGCGCAGCGTTTCAGGCGCGTCATCTTGATCCGTTTTGTAGTCAATGATGTCGATGCGCATGATTTTATTGTCGGCATCACGATGCAGATGCAGGCGATCAATTACGCCGCGTAGCCATTGACCTGCAACCCGTCCTTCAATCGGAACCTCGCGCATGAGTTCGATGCAGCGGTTGTTTTTTCTGAGCAGCGCGGCTACTTCTGCTTGTTGTAGAGCTTTTTGCAGCGGATGCGGATAGCTCGAAATATCGAGTGCACCTTCGTCATCCAGCCAAGAAATTTTTTCAAATAAAGCATGGATTGCGATGCCGTAGTCGAGAGCTTGTTGCGAACTGCTCGATGCAGCAGCAGGGTGGCTTGCCGTGGCGGTAAGCCGGCGAGGAATTGCCGGGCCGAGTGATGGCCGCGCGGTGATGACAGGCGCTTCATTGGCAGGAACTGCGGCGAAGCATTCCATGCTGCCAGATTCGAAAATCACTTCGCCATCCGCTGGACAGGAGTCGATGATCCAAGCGCTAAAGGAATTGTTTTCATCTTTGAAGGGCTTGCGATCAAGCAACACATAAAGTCCTGATTTGGCGCGGGTGAGGGCGACGTAGAGCAAGCACATAGCCTCGTATTGTTGCTGATCGGTCCACTCTTGCTCGGCACGCCGCAGCGGCGGAAGTAGTTGCCTTACCCATTGAGGCGGAGTTTTGCTAATCCAGTGCTCGCTGCGGGCGATGTCGAAATTTCCGGCATCGGGAATGTTTGATCGGGATACCAGAGGCAAGAACACCACATCGAATCCGAGGCCTTTTGCTTTGTGGATGGTCATCACTTGGATGTGTGCTGAGCCCGGGCTCTGACTCACGGTGAGTTTTTCCAAACACTCGGCGGCACTCTTTGCAGAAGCTCCAGGGCTTTGATCGATGCCGCGGAGTGCTTGCATCAGATCAAGCGCTCGGTTTTTGCCAAAGGCGGAAAGTTGATCCCAATGGAAGTTCAGCAAAAATTCTGCTAGACCTGCGAAGCCAACTTCGTGAGCGACGCGATGCGCGTGTGACCACGGGTCATCAGCATTCGCAGCGATCAGTTGCGGCCACAGCGGTGACATCGCAAGAGTTTCTGAGGCAAAAGAATCGGCGGGATCAGCGAGCCAACGTAGCAGTTGATGTAGGACTACACCTAACGGATTATCTTGAGCGGGCTTGCGAATTCCGTCTTCGATCACGTGAAATCCTTCCTCGCGCAAGTAATCGGCAACATCTAACATTTCCTGATTGGTGCGAACCAGTACACCACAACTCAACGCTTTGGTGCCGATGCCGATCTCGTGCATGATGCTTGCCATGCGAGCAAGGCGCGCATCGGCATCCTCCTCACAATCGACCGTCTCAACGCGAGCATGACCACGCAAATCCACTCGCGCAGAAGTATGCTCTTGCCATTCCCAGCGCGCCGCGGCCGCGGGATACATCTGTGCGAGAGTGCTTTGGTTGCCACAGATACGATTGACCAAATCTAACACTTCCGAGGCGGAGCGATAAGACTCAGGCATCTCCTCAATAGCGAACCGATCTTGGTAACGGTCGCGGATTTCATCGAACAAACGAACATCGCCACCGCGCCAGCCATAGATCGCTTGTTTTTTATCACCGACAATGAACAAGCTACCCTCGTCGTCAGTTGCGGCCTCGTCGATGAGGGGAAAAAGACCCGCCCAATCGGTGCGACTGGTGTCTTGGAATTCATCGAGCAACCAGTGGCCGTATTGCGAATGCAGGCGGAAATCCAAAGCCTCGCGCATGAGACGCTGATCTTCTTGCTGCGACCATGATCCCATCAACACCTTGACATCATCAAAGCGAAAGAGACCCTTTTGCCGCAGTCGTCGTTGGCAGACATCGTCGTAAAGAGCGATCACATCACGCACCGCTTGCGTGCTCTCACAAGCATTGGCCATTTCCGCTTTAGCAGCACAAAGCAGGCAGTCCGAAAGTAGCTGCACCACTTCGAAGGGAATGGTGAAATCTTTGTAGAGCTTCACCGTCATCGAATCCTTGGCGCCTTGCTCTAACGAATCGACGACTTTTCCTAATAGCGTTCCACCCTTACCGATCACCCCACTGCCCGTACTGTGATTACCCAGATTTTCGCAGAGCGTAGTCCACGATTTTTTCTGACTGCCGTGAGTAAAAATAATCAAATCAGCTATGTCTAACAACTTTTCGTAAAACAACGGGCGTTGCTGATTCCACTCCGATACCGATCCTCCTCCCGCGAGTGCATCAGGCCCCCAAGCAAGCGCATCTGCACCGCTGCGCCATTCCTTGTGCCACAGCGCCGCGTATTCGCTCAATCGCGATTGAATCGTGAAACTTTCGCGCCCCATCAAGGACTTGCGAAAGGCCTCGAAGAACAATTGTGCTTCTGCGGTACTCAGCTCGTTTTGCAAAATACTTTGCAGTAAATGTTGCTGCATGGTCTCCGCCTGCGCCCCTTCGATCAATTGAAAGGTGCCCGAGGAAATGCCCAATTCGTGAGGGAATGCTTTGACGATTTTGGTAAAAAACCCATCCATGGTGCCCAAGGTCATGTGTGGCAACGCACGCACAAACGACTCAAGGATTGCAATAAAATCGACATCGCCCAGCGCGCGCCCAGTCTTCGCCAGATCCGCGCGTATCGCATCTGCTTTGGTCTCATCGAGACCAGCAGCCGCGATTTTTGAAAGTACGGCATCGGTAAACTCCCCTGCCGCCTTACGCGTAAAGGTGAGAGCCACAATCGTCGCAGGATCAATGCCCATGGCAATGAAGCCAATGATGCGATTGCCTAGCTGATAAGTTTTCCCCGAACCAGCCGAAGCAAGCACCATCACATTCGAATCCAAAATCCTCACACCAGCAGGGTAGCGGATCTGTGGTGAAATGGATAGAGGAAAAAGCAATCATCGCGTGATGCAATATGGACTACATCGGAGGCAATTCAAACTGGGCGCAAAAAATCCTCCGCAGAAGTTAGCGGCCATGGACTGCGGAAGCCTGCTACCGACGGCAGGATACACAAAGTCCGAACCATTTCCTATGACATCGTCACGAGATGATTGCCACCTTCCGATTAACAACACTAAGTTCACCCTAACGCTTCCATTCGCCCAGCACCTTATGCCTCACAGGACCAGTGATGCTTTGTAGTTATATCATTCAAGGAGATGCACTACCTCGCAGAATCGCCATGCGGTTTTCAGGATCATAGGGGGCTAAGAAATTCGGAATGGTCGTCGGGGTTCTTCGAGGGCGTTGAATAAACTCAACGGGCCATTCCGTGATTCGCTCCTCCTTGACGTGGCGATATTCTCCTGGCGCGGCCTCTTCAATATACTCTCGCTGGAGAATCAGCGCCAGCGGGCTTTCGGAACCATTCGTGGCATGGGCAAACTGCTCGGCGTCGGCATAGGTCTCAAAACTATAGTAGTAGTCATCGCCTTCAAATTCATCTACTGCTCCGTTTTCTGGGTGGCACCAGACACGATATTCAAGGACCTCATCCCAAACGTATCCGCCTCCTGACCCAGCCAACGCTGGGTAAGTTCCGACCTTTTTCAAATCCATCACATCGGGATATTTATGTTTCATCGCGTTTTCTGGGGCTGGCGTTTCATTTGTTGGGTGCAAGGATCGAGAACCTTTGCATCAGAGCAATGAAGCAAATATCAAAAAATTCGGAAATCGCATAGAGTGTTTTGACTAACGTAAAAGCACATGCACCCTTAGCGGAAGGAGTGCCCATCCGATTCTGGTTGAGGTTTGTCGCGACCCTCAGACTTCGGCTCGGTGCGGGTAGCGGGTTTCCCAGTGCCGGCAACGGTAAGCCTGGAATAGTAGATTGGCAGCCCGGCTAACGTTAGATGTGGAGGCACCGGCGGATCAAGCTTCGAATCAACGAGGGACGTTATCGCCGTTTGCAACGCACGGCTTGTTCGCCTTCTTTGATTCTTATGTGGCATCTCCGGTCTTCCAATCCAAACCACGCTCCTTTAATTCCTTAACGCGCTTATCGAATCCCTTGTCGCTCCTCCAGACCCAAATCCGCTGGGCGATCAATAGCGCGCCGAAGACTATCGGGATCATCCAATTCCCAACCAGCATGCATGCGATTGCTCCAAGAAGTCCTCCAAGCAGAATACCTCCAAAAGCACTGGATTGTGAGAACCCTTTGGGAACAGCTTCAATTAAATCCCTATGTGCTTCCGGGATTAACTCTTGTATGTCTTTGTCCATAGCGGTTTCAGTTGGAAATTTAATGGCGAACAGTGCTTGTTAGTAGGATTCCACCGTGGAATATCAAGTGGGGTTACGCTAATATAAGATACGATTCTTATTGATGTCGCAAACGTTTTTTCTTCTTCCGTTCGTCGCGTAAAAGGCTTCGCCTCACGTAATTGGGAATGGCGGTGCACCGTTGGTGCGCTTGAGGCACAAGGAAGAAAGCGTTATTCGAAATGAGTGGGCAGTCAAATACGGGAAGTGGGAGGTTTTTGGGCACCCGGGCCGACGGCAGCAGGCTGCCTGTGGGACAGCGGCAGCAGGGCTTCCGCAGTCCAAGGT